>Ga0065720_1021132_pt1 | contig 11440 bp, 7 predicted proteins | sample Thericmetagenome_FD_59107 | JGI IMG/M metagenome (GOLD analysis project Ga0065720, IMG submission 59107) | Thermophilic microbial communities from the Joint Bioenergy Institute, California, USA of rice/straw/compost enrichment - eDNA_2 v2... | ecosystem: Engineered > Solid waste > Grass >... | reverse complement strand
CTATCTATCTACCAGCTGACCTACTCGACGAGTAACAATTCTTAAAATTTGCCCTAAAGTTACGAAGGCAGTATTTGAGAAAATTGTATTCAAAGTTTGGAGCCCAACCAAAAAGACTTTATTGTGCGTTGCTCTCAATTGGATATATTATAATTATCCAAGTTCAACAAAATGGAAGAGGACCTATTGTCAAAGATCCAATTTCTTGAACAGGAGGCCACTGCAAAGACTGACCAAGGAAAATATTCTGAGGCTCTTCGTATCTATGAAGAGATCGCTAAGATTAAGATCCAACATCCAGAAATCAAAGCTGAGCTCACTGAAACATATATGAAAATCGGGCATACTTATTTCAACCTTACCAAATATTATGACGCGTTGATCTATTATCAAAAAGCTCTTAAAATTCGCAGAGAAGCCCTTGGGGATTCTGACGCTAAACTGGCTGAGTGTTATACCAGAATAGGTCTAGTTCATATGAAACGAGATGAACATGAAAAAGCTTTGGACATGTTCATTCAGGCGTTCCAACTTGAAAGAAAAGAATTTGGAGAAAACCATCCAGTCCTTGCCCCTACACTTAGAAATCTAGGTATGGCATATAAGGAAATGAAGAAATATAAGGAGGCTCTCGAATACTTTGATAAAGCACTAGCAATTGAAGCTCAAGTAGGTGGAGACACTGACATTCGTTTGTCAGTTCTTTACAACGAAAAAGGAGCAGTGTATATGCATCAAAGAAACTACAAAGAAGCAGAACATTGTTTCAGAAAATCTCTGTTGATCGAAATTATGAAACATGGAGAGGTGCATCCAAACACATCAGCGACAATTACTAATTTGGGCTTTGTCAGAAACAAGTTGGGCTTCCATAAGGATGCACACGAATTGTTCAGAAAAGCCCTGGAGATTGATAAAAAACTCTATGGAGTAGTCAGTGACCAAGTTGCAGCAGCTTATTTCAATATTGCAAGAACTTATGAGGAGGAAACAATTTATCCAAAGGCTCAAGAATATTACGAAAAAGCTATCGAAATTGAGGTCAAACTACATGGCCCTAAACATTTAAGTGTTGCCAAGAGCTATATTAATTTAGGTAACATCCATGCCTTTCAATGGAAATTAGATGATGCTATTGATTGCTACAAAAAGGGACTAAGAATATTCAAGAGAGATGATGATAGGCATTTCAAAATAATGGCATTAACTTATCACTCTATAGGGGATGCCTACTGCAAGAAAGGAAAGATAGAGGAAGCTATCAAGGCTTTAGAGAAAGGTTTTAACTTGATTTCGAAATATAAGCTTGAAAAAACCCTAACTGCTGCTAATATTATTCACAGTCTTGGGTATTGTCATCACAAGAAGGAAGAGTATTGGGCTTCCTCTGAGAAGTTTAAGCAAGCCTATTTGATTAAGAAAGAGCTCTTGGGGGAAACACACGAGGAAACGGCTAAATCTAGAGCTCTATATGAAGAAGCTATGAAATTAAAAAGTGATTCTAGTATCTTATCTCAACTCTAATAACTTATTTTGTTCTCTTTTCTGATGTCAAGCTTTTGAGGCCCATTCTCTATCTCACACGTATGTATATACATTACCTTCCTAAATCTGAAATTTAGGAAATCATTCGTGTATCTTAAATCAAAATAAGAATACTCATCATGGCGAGAAGTACAATGAAATTGTCATAGCCTTTAGGAAAGTACTTTTTATGTTATTAATTAGTTTATACTCCCAAAGATTCTGGAATTGGGTAGACAACAAATTCGGTGTGAATTAGTAGTGCTAAAACTTTTAATCAAGAGTTCAAGATATTTTTTTCATCAAAGAAGCTCTTCGTAAAGTTATTCTGCAACTGTAGAAGGATCTTCAACACTCAAAGGAAACTATATTTGATACTTTTGCGGAGAATTATAAAAATATCACTGACCATTTAACGGCAGAAACTGACCTCAAAATTTCAACTATATCCTAGCCATGTACCCATATACCTACTCCAGTCATTGAATTAACTATAATACTTCACCTTAGTCCATCTCCATCTAGATTTAGTTGCTTAGAGCAGAGGCAGAGGGAGCAAGGAAGTTAATTGGGCAATTAAAATTATATTAAAATTGATGAGTCACACTATTCATGTAAATTCACTAATGGCGTTATTGATGTCGTCAAAAGCAGCTATGCTAATGCAGAATTGGACAAAAATGACGAGTCGATGTGAATAGAATAGTAGCTCCTTAATTTTTCCGCACTTCAAAGGTTTCTAGTCTACTAAGTTTCTTTCAGCTATTCACATTTTATTATCTCCTACTTTCCAATAACACCAAGAAATGATATTCTCAATACTTTGAAATATTCATTCTAGTCAGAGATGGTTCTTTGATTGTATAGCCTTAAATCATCACAATAATATATAGTGAATATTTAAGCTAATGCTTGTACGAATCAATATAAAGTACCTATAACTATCAACATCTTACTGAGACTAATTCAAATGAAATAAACTTATTGACACTTATACAGATTTTCTAAGATGGGTTTATAATGAATTGTGGCAGGAGTTCTCTTCAGCTTCATTGATGCTGTGCACAAATTCTGAGTTAAGAAGGACACAGGCTCAAGATGTATCTTTTTGACCAACTCAAATCCATGTAACTTATTTTGCTTTCCGACTTTATTAATTTCATGTAATATACGTTCTTTTATTTGCTGATTCTGGCAGAGCTCCTCATAAGTTCCTTTAATTCCTAAACTCTCAGCTAGCACTTCAATGTTCTCTCTGTCGGGAACTATAACTCCAACAAGATAGTCTTTTGTAGAATCTCCATGAACAAAAGCTTCTGAAACATAGTTACTTGTCAAGTAAATGTTCTCAATCTTCTCAGGAGCAACGTACTCTCCCTGACTGAGCTTAAAGATGTGTTTCTTTCTATCAATAATTCTCAAAGTTCCATCAAGGTTTAATTGTCCAACATCACCAGTATGTACCCATCCTTCACTATCAATCATTTCAGCAGTAGCCTTAGGATTCTTATAATAGGAAGAAAAAGCTGAAGGTCCTCTAATACACATCTCTCCTCTGGGCTGAGGTTCCCCAGTGGGTCCTTTATCCAGGCAGGTATAGTTCATTTCAGGAACATCCACAAGTTTGAATTCAATACAAGGAACTGCAGGACCTATTCTTCCTGAGTTGGGATCAGTTGGAAGTTGCCAGAATCCCATTGCACAGGTTTCCGTCATTCCCATTCCTTCAAGAACAGGACAACAAAATGCGACCTTCAAAAATTCAGCCACTTCTGGCGATATAGGAGCACCACTTGTGAAGCAACATTTAACTCGACCACCTATCAACTGCTTAAAGTTGTTGAAGATCAATTCATCATATTTTGGATGGACATAGACTCCATCATTTCTTAGCCTATGAATTTTTTCGTCAATTGCTTCCTTAATTATCTTCTGCTTTTTGGGATCACTGATTCTGTTGATAGAGTTTTTGATCTTATCAAAGAACCTATTGTACACACGAGGCACACCAATCAAGAATGAGGGCTTTAATTCATTTAAATCACTTTCCATAACATCAAGACCACCAGAAGCAAATCCAATAGCCACACCACGACATGCCACCATTTGATAGAACATTCTCTCATAAATATGAGCCAAAGGAAGGTAAGAGAAATAGTAATCTCCTGGGCCCATTTCCTGTAAATATTGATTTTTCTGGCTCAAATATCCTCCAATAGCTGCCAGCATGTTCCCTTGGGATAAAATAGCACCCTTAGGAAGAGATGTCGTTCCACTAGTGTAGTTCAGAGCATAGATTGTAGAAGGAGTTACTTTGGGTAGAGGTTGAGGATGGGCCTCTCCAAGCTTGATTAACTCATTCCAATGAATCAATTTTACTCCAAGCTTTAAAGCCTGATTTTCAATTTCCTTTGTGACTCTGTCAAAGGAAATAATACACTTAAGACTAGGATAGTAGTTTTTGCCTTTGCAGCTCAACATTTGAACAACTTGATCAAAAGAACAGAAAACAGTGGTCAGTTCAGTTTGCTCGAAAATATGTTTAAGAGCGTCAGGACCAAGAGTATCATAAAGGGCCACTGCTGTAAATCCATAAAGGCTACAGGCAAAATCAACCTCAATCCATTCTTCTCTGTTCTTACCATTAATACCCACAAATTGAAAGATTTCCTCTCTCTCCCCTTTTGTCACAGGAATAACATTTAAGTGGATCAGCCCACATGCTATCTTCTCACTAATAGAGATAACTTCATGATAACTCTTGTAATGATAGCTTCCTCTCTTGTTGCCGTGAAGGATTTCACGAGTTCCAAGGAAAGGTTTGTCTGCATAAAGTGCTTTTATTTTCAGGAGCATTTCTTGGAGGGTTGTCACTTCGGGCCAGTCCTTGAATCCTTTAACCAGCTCATCGACATACCAAGCTCGATAGATTGCAGTCTCTTTTCTCTCAGGTCTGAATTCTGTGATAGGAACGTTACCCATATTTGAAAAATCGGATAAAAAATATGATTACAAGTTCAAATGTATTCGAGATAAATGAAGTCCAGATGAGAACCATAAATAGATTAAATTAAATAATACGTTTGTCTGAACTTATTAGAGCTCATTTGTTAATTTAGAAATTCTTAATCTGTTGATTTGAGAGCATATGACGAATTAAATTGATTGTTAAAATGTAAACTTGTGCTATTTTTTTATGCAAATCTGACGTCATAGTCTGATGTCATCATTCTTTTGAGAAATTTCACAGATCTTGTGATCGGATAGACATAAGCCATAAATTAACCCTCGTGAGGGAGATATTGTTTGGGAGATAACACCATTCTGAAGAAAGCATCTGCACATAATAAAAATTTCTCAAACCACCAGAAGAGAACTCTGAATCATAATTTCTGATTTTCAGAATTTGATTTGTATTTGAATCCAATTTTACGATCTCAATCCTATGCTTACGGAACAAAATATTATACAGGCATTGTGGCTGACTAAAATCTTTCTTAGAAGGTGTCTGAAAACTCGAATAGCTTCCTCTAAACATCTGCCAAAATTTGTGTTTGTTAAGTAAAAATTTATTTCTTAACTTACTGAACTTGCCATCACCTGAACATGGTCACGAAAGGACTTGCTAATGAAAATACACCTCTTGTTAAGTCTCCAATCTTGAAAAACTACCAGATAGAGAGCTGTATTAATAATGGAAGAACCCTTGTACTTCTGGTTGTCTCATTAGATGATCAAAAGAAATATGCTATGAAAATATATCCATACTCCAAAGGAAATATCTCCCCAGCATACATAAGCGAAGCCAGATTTTCTCATCTTTCCAATGAACATATAATTCATATTGCTAAAATACAACCCAGAGAACAATTTACATTAAACGGAGTCTCAAAGGATGCATCTTATCTGCTCATGGAATACGCACCCTATGGTTGTTTCCGGCCCTTAGCTATTTGTCCTCAATTTAACTCAAATACTCTTCTTGTCCGAACCTACTTTAAGCAGTTGATTCAAGGATTAGAATATCTCCATGAACAAAATGTTTCACATTTAGACCTTAAGCTGGACAATTTACTCTTGGGAGAAGATTTTAAACTCAAAATTGCAGACTTTGATACATCATACATAAAAGAAGACATATTTGTTCTTGGAAAAGGAACAACAAATTTTCGAGCACCCGAACTAAAAGATGGAAAATGTAAAAAAACCAAACTCGCAGATGTATACTCAGCAGGGATTATTCTTTTCACTTTAAATGCTGGAATTTTACCATACTCTGAAGACACGAAAATATACGGTCAAAACCTCTATGATTTACTATTCAACGATCTTCAGAAATTTTGGGAAGTTCACGAAAAAATCCACAAGAGGCCATTTGACTCTGATTTCAAGGCATTGTTTGAGTCGATGACAAGATTTAATCCGCTTGAGAGAATATCGCTTTCTGAAATAAAAGAAAGCAGGTGGTATCAGGGTCCCTGCTATAGTCAACATGAAGTTTCCAAGGTTCTTAAAGAGATATTTAAGAATATAATGAATAATAAATAATGAATTCGTCGATTATTTTTCTTCTAGTTTTATACTCATTCTTTCTTTGTTTAAATTTATAGATATCCTGAGTACAATAATGGTGTGTGTGTGTGTGTGTGTGTGTGTGTGTATTGGCAATTTGTAATAAATAGCAAAACAACAAAATAGAAGGCATAAGTATTCACAGATGAATCATAGAAATTTTTCTAATTTACTACAAAGGTAAGAGTTATAACAATCAGAAAGTTCAAATATGCATGCATGTCTCTTTAATCCTATTTTCGAGACTTGAGCTTCTTTAACAAAGGACTCTCCAGAACGTAATTTATTAATTCACTCTCAAACTCTCCTTGAAGATATCTCTTTATCTTTTGTGCACATTTCATCGTCATATTGTAGCAGGTGTATAGAGAATGCATCCAAATTGCAATCCCAATTGCCTTTATACCAATCGGCAAGGAAGGATATTTAATCAATACAAATATTGTCATAGCAGAACCTAGGATTACTCGTTCTAGGAAAAATGCAGCTACAGAATATCCCTCCATGAATTCAAATAATTTTCTATAAACCCTTGAAAAGTATTTTAGTATAGCCCTCAGGGTCAGAGGTATGTGGGACAGATGATAGAAAAAGTACCAACAGTTGACTAAATGGATATATCCAGAGTAAGCAGTTCCTATAGCAGCAAGGATAGTCATGATATGATGCATTAGGATGTGCCTGTTGAGAGCTTTATAATATATAAGGACTATTGTATGAGCTGTAAAATAACTGACGCATGTCAGATGAATCAGATGCTCTAAAAGGCTTCCTCCTGGATGATCTTTATACACCATCTGATAAAAGTAATAAACTGGCATACTAAGGGCAAGAGAGCTGTGGAATATGCCAACAATCCTAATTTTAACTTTGACACCCTCGTTATCAGTTAAATATGGTAAGCTGAATTTTTGAATGCAGAGAATAAATAAGGAGATCCAAACCAGTATTTGAACTAGACAGATGATGATTTTCTCCTGTATAGTAGTGAGAGTGGAAATCATCGAATTGAAGCTGGTCTTCTCAAATTTATTTATCAAGATATTTATTTATTTGATTCTATTGTTCAAATCTTTCTCAATGATAGATGTCAATACAATGAAATTTTGAATTTTAGCTGGGAAATATTTGGCTCTGTAATTCCAAGGGTCATAGCATTGAAGATTTTTATACATTGTTAATTGATTAGAGTTAGTAATTGCCTCAGGCTTCTTCCTATAAAAAATTTCGTAAACTCTTTCAAAAATGTTGAATCTTTCTTTGGCATAAAACTAAGTATAGAATTGCTGAAGCAAGCTATGCTTAAGCTAAATTAATTTTGTCTCCATAAGAGGGATGATACAGCACCCTCATTCCCCTTCAAGAATTGAATTAACCAAACTTCAAAGGAGACTCATAACAAAAAAAAAAACTAAGAAGACCCTCGCAGAATGATAAGTCCACTTTTATGCTATCTTCTGTCATCTTGATAATTTCTTTGACCTATTTTGGAATTATTTTCAAATTTATTCTCTTGTTTTCTTTGCCATCTAGAATTTTCTATTCTTAAGGCACACTCAATCAATCTTAAGAGATGTTCGTTAAGACCAAAGAGCATAGAGAATTTTATTTAAAAATAAAATATCCAAAAATAAATTTATGAAGCTTTCAGAAAGCAGTGAAGGTCTCATCACTCCAGAAAGAAGAAGATCCTATATTCTTTCAATTTCCGACGTAGAGCCCGATATCTATCAGTCTAATGTGAAGATTGTCTTTAATATCGTTAAAGCAGCAATACCAAGCATCATTTCTAATCTGGCAATAACATTGCTTGATACAATTTCACTTGTCTTTCTGGGTCACTTAGGAGATCCTTTATTATTATCAGCAGCTGGGTTTGGTTTAACATGGGTCACAGCTTTTGGCCTTGGAGTTACCCTAGGGTTCTCAATTGGTTTCAATGTTTATGCTTCACAAGCTTATGGGGCTCGTAACTTTTATAAGTTAGGGCTTCTTTATCAGAAGGCACTTGTGATTCAAGGAATAATCACTCTCATGTATTTTCTGATTTCTCTTTTTACACAACCGCTGTTGATGATGATAGGATTTGAATCTGAATTAGCTGAGCAGGTAGCTATATTTTCAAAATGGTCACTGTTGACAGTAGCAGGTAACGGATTATACAATGTGACTTTCTTTCTCTTGCTTGCTCAAAATGTCTTCCATATTTCAGCATATGCCAATACAGCATGCTTTTTGATTCATTTGCCTCTAGCATATATATTGATAACTCTTCTTGGTTGGGGCGTCATGGGAGCCGCTTTAGCTAAAGGGCTTGCTTTGATGGTATTGTGTTTCATCTTGCTTTATTATTGTAAATATTATCAGCCCAATCCTCAATGCTGGATTCCATGGACTACTCAGTGCTTAGAAAATTTAATGTCTTTTGCAAAAGAACTTATGGTTCATGGTGTGGGAATTTATTTGGAGTGGATTATGTTTGAGCTTTTATCTTTTATTGTAGCTATGCTTAAGGATGTAAATATATTGGCTGGCCATGCTTCTGCTCTAAACTTTGTTTATGCTAACTTTCAGCCCACTGCAGGATTCACTTTGGCTACGAGTGTTTTATTAGGGAATGCAGCTGGAGAAGGCTCAGTAGAAAAAGCAAAAAAGATCACTAAGATAGGAATGAGTATAAATGCAGGTCTAGGAGGATTTGTTGGAATATTTGGATTCGTTTTTCGATATCAAATAGCAGCATTCTACACAGACAATACTCAAGTCGCTGAGATTACAGCTAATATTCTGGCTATTTATTTACTGGGATTATATGGGGATATTTTTTCGAACATGTGTGGATATCTGCTTAGGGCATTAGGGCATGAACACTTTGTTGCAAAAATTTATATTTTATGCTACTATGCTTTTGGGCTCACCCTTTCTACAATATTATCTCATGGATTAGGCTTTTCTTACCAAGGAGTCTGGATAGGAGAGGTATTGGCATTTTATGCTATGGCCTTCGCTTGTTTGAAAAAGCTTAATAACATTGACTGGAATGAGGGAATTCGTTTAATAAGACAAAGTATGGCTCCACCAGATAAGCATGAAGTTGAGTTAGAAAAAATATAGCTTGTCTTTGTGAAATCAGAGTTGGCTAAACTAATAAGTGATAGAGTTTTGATGATAGATGTCTTTCTAAAGCAATTATTTGTAAAAGAAGTTTTCTAGATCTCATTTGTGCATATTGTCCAGCTTCTAAAAGAAATTAATAAAGTTATAAGGATTATTCCATCCTAAGCTTATATTTTATAAAAGAAAATATTGAAATAATGAACTTGATGTAGTATAAACAATAGGTGCAAAAATTTGTTACTCTTTCAATAGATAGATACATTTTTTACATATGAAGACTTTGTTAAATACAATTTCCCAGAATTGCGAGTGCAAAATATCTTTTCTATAAGATTCTCATTTTGTATTTGCTGAAACTTGTTAACACACAGTTTCATTCTTTTTTTCTGATGAGGAAGCAAACTCTTGTTTATCTGTTCAAAGTCCAAGAAGCTTTTCAAGCCGCATACATTGATATTCAATTCGCACAACCTAACATCTTTGTTTGATGCCAATTCTTCCATTAAGGATGTCAGATTTTCTAAAGAAAACAGAGACAACTTAAGCATAAGATACATTTGAGTTTGGCAATCTTCAAGACCATGGACTATATCAAAGACTTGATTTTCATCTGAGTAGTCAAACCTGATTCTTAAGAATTCTAGACCAGGCTTAGACATGATTGGAGCCAGCTTCTTAAAAATCGTTTGTTTGTTTCTCCTCTGACAAAGCACGCTGGGGAAATGTAGCTTCCTAAGTTTGATGTTGACTTTAATCAAATTTCGCTTTGCCATTAGGATAGAGTAAAATTGCTCTAAATCGCAAATTGATGGCATTATATCATACGGAAAGTCTATCTTAATTTGTCTGAGAGACTGGAGTTGAGCTAAGGTAAAATTGAGCATTTTAAAATATTTTGAGGTGGATGATTCACAATTGATAGACAACACGATTCCTTCTATTTCATGAAGAACTGCTAGAGCCTCAAAAATGACTTGCAAGGATCTTTCACAAATCAATGCCTTACTTTTCAATGTTATGTATTTCAACTGTTTTAAATTTGCTATGCATCCAAAGAATGTTTTATTAATCCCAAACGAGAGTCCGCTAATGTCCAACTCGAGCTGCTCCAAAAAAGTCATTGAATTTGCAATCTCTTCTAGATAATCTTCCATACCTGGAGCAATATAAACTCCAATTGATTTCATATTAGGCATTTGTTTCATGAAATTCTTAAACTTTGTAACTGTTGCTGCATTAATTGGGAAATGAAAGTATAGCTCTTTAAGGTTAGGAATTTTTACTAAATTAGAAACTATCGCATCCAAGGTAATCTCTTGATCAGCGAAATGAATATTCGGCAGGTGGATATTTCTTAATTTTGTAATTTTCTTCAAATTCATCATGAAATCTCTCAAATATGAATTGAAAAAAGATATTGCTTCCTCGGCAAAATCTATATAGATACTTTGGAGACTTCGGATCTGAGTAAAACGCTTGGCGAAGTCTAATGAGAATGTATTGAAACATTCTGAAGGCATAATTAGTTTCATCTTTCTAATATTAATTGCCTTAAGCTTTGAGAGAACTCCATTGAAAGACTTCGAATCAATGCTTGGAATGTTATAACTTGTCTTAACAATAAGTGTATCCAAGGTCTTTATTCTTTTTAACAAGTGCAATAATGAGTTTGCATGAACCTTCTGGTGAAATAGATAGCTAAATAGACATAAAGTTTTCTTATGCTTGTAGTTACCCCTTAACAGGCCATAATTTTGTATTCTTGAAAAATGGTTGATATGTTTACATCTTATCTGCTGTTTCTTGTAACTTTGGTCCGATTCCTTTCCTGGGGCTGGGGTAATATTGTAGTGATGGAAAGATCTTGGGATTGAAGCAGAATTGCCTGCTATCATTTCTCTAAATTCATAAATTTTATCGCAATCTCAAAAGTATCTAGAACCGTTCCAATAAATTTCGTGTATCCCTCTCTATATATTCATAAGAACTATTCTAACACTAAGTGATTTAGCACTCGAGGTCACTTACAACTTGAGTGATTTGAAAAAAGAAATTACTCCTAGAGTATTCTTTTGTGATAACTGGTACAAAATAAAACTTATTTTGAGAATTTATATTAATTCTATTTTACTTTAGAATTTTGTAACCTATATCAAAAATATAGGAATTCAGCAAAAGTTGTCATACAAAACCTAGAATACAAAGAAATTTGAACCCATTACAAGTA
>Ga0065720_1021138_pt1 | contig 11446 bp, 10 predicted proteins | sample Thericmetagenome_FD_59107 | JGI IMG/M metagenome (GOLD analysis project Ga0065720, IMG submission 59107) | Thermophilic microbial communities from the Joint Bioenergy Institute, California, USA of rice/straw/compost enrichment - eDNA_2 v2... | ecosystem: Engineered > Solid waste > Grass >... | reverse complement strand
TAACATCCAAAAACACCTGCTCTTTTTCCATTTCCATGATAAGCAGCAATCGGAACGAGATCGAAAGAGTCGCCTAGATCCCCATTCTCAATATAATCCTTCTTTAATTTAAGCCAGTTCCATGATCGCTTTCCTGGCTCATATTTAGAATTTATTTCCTTTACCATCAGCCCTTCTGCTCCAGCCTTTACAGACCCATAGAGAAATTCTTCGACTTCCTCAAACGATTCAGTATCAATAGATTTCGCATATTTAAACTTGTTATCAATTTCTGGGAAATTTTTCCTGAGTACTGCTCTACGTTCTGCCAAACTCTTATCCAAATAAGACTCATCGTTATAATAGAGCAAATCGAATGCAAAAATACAAACCTGGATTTCAATCTTTTCTAGCTCGACGTTCTTCTTTAATCTTGTAGTCAATATTTGGAAAGGTAAGACTTGATTAGTCTTTGTATTTATTGCAACGATTTCAGTATCAATGATAAAATTCTTCATTTCAGGTTTCACACTTTCTAGAATAACCATCACAACATCTGGATATGACTCAGTCAAATTCTCAAGCCTCCTGCTATAGATAACACATTTGCCATCAAAATAATGAATCTGTCCTCTAAGGCCATCATATTTATACTCACAAGTGAATTTTAGGTTTTCGAACCTCTTGAACACAACATGAACACCCTTTGTTGGTTGTGCCAACATGGCTTTAGGAGGTACTCCGGGACGAATTTTACAGATCTGTAATAAAGCATCAATTTCAGGTCCAACTTTCAAAAGACCATCAATCAGAACATCATGGTTGGGGAATTCATTTATGGCTCTTTCAATTACATTATTGAACTTCTGGAGCTTGGCTTCATAACCAGGGATTAAGGCACTCCATTTTGCTTTTCTAGGGCCTATGAATTTCTCATCACTGTGACTCCATATTAGAAAGGCCTTAGCCAAGGCCGCTTGCATAGTCAATTCAAGGGCTCCAATTCTAAAATTTCTCTCAAAATATCTGACTAAATATGTTGGCTCTGTATTCTTAGCATCACCAAAGAGCTTGATCATTATTTTTTCTCTTTCATTGTTGGAGTTCTGCCCTCTCAGCTGAGAGCATCTCCGGAATGAATCCATCACCTGCTTCATAGTCAACCTGATCTCTTTAGCTCCTTTCTTAAAAAAAGTTGTGATATTGGACTGGTTGGATTTACTCAGAGCAGCCACCACCCCCAGATCTCCCACCTGCTTCAAATGTTGGAACAAAGCCTTTTCAGATCTTCCGCTGGTCTTGGAAATAGCCTTCATTAGGGTCCCACCACCAACGCCAATATCATTTTTGCCTTCGTATTCGGGAGAAATTCTGAAAATGCAAAAATAGTAAGTGCTGGCTAATTGGTCTGGTTTGAGAAGGATGATACTTCTAAACATATTGGATAGTGTGTCTATTATCTTTTCCTTAGAATTCTCTCCCTTGAGCATAGATACGGCATCAAAGGTTTCACAAATGAAAGAAAATGGTACATCCTCTCCTTCCCAAAAAGGCGCATCGTGATATGAGTTATACTCAGGATCTGAAGTCTTCTTCAAAGTTGAAGGATCTTTAGGTATTTTCTTCTCAACTGTTTTGACATCTATCTTTATGCGCTCTTCTGGAATCTGAATAGTTTTGGACTCAATTTTCATCTTTTTTGTCATAATGGTCGTGGTCTTATCATTTTCAGTTATCTCTAGGTTAGAAAAACTGTCTTGAGATTCCTCTTTCTGCCCATTATTTCCAGGTACTTCTAGCCAGTCAGCCTTTCTCCTTTTAGGGCTTTCTATTACTGAATTTTGTTGAGATCTTTCAGAAGAAGGAGTTATTATACCCTGACTTTTCGTGCTGATATCCTGGAAGGTCTGTGACTGAGCTGGACAAGAAACAGTGCTGGATTTCTTCTTAAACATGTCAAGCAGATTAGCTTGTTTCATTCTGACAAAAAGACAATAAAATTTAATTTCGAATGTTCAATTAAAGATTAAGTCAAGGTATATCATGAGAATAGGAGGGAAATAGAAGTGTTCACCAGGATATAAGTATTTATCCTGAAACCTTAAAATTTCAGATGTTTTTGAGAGCAATTCTTCTCAATATGATAGAGATAAATACCATATATATTTATATAGGGTCTGCATAAGCTTATTGGTGTGCTATACATATTGACAAAAGACTTGCACAATAATGAAGGAATGTTCCAAGTGCTTTGTTAAACTGTATGTGTCTGATCAACTTTACTGATTGTTAAATCAATATAAAGATGATAAGGAAATTAAACCCTTCGCTCAGGTCTTAGAAATTCTCATAATATACCTCTCTGTTTCGTATAATTCTATCTTTAGAATATCCAGTGACTTTATTGTAGCATACTGTCATGAGCCAAACACACAGAGCTCCAAGAAAGACACTTATGAGACAGATCACTATAGCCAAAGTGCCGTCGATTCTCAGTTCATCCTCAAACTTCTGTTCACAGTATTGTCCGATGTAATTATTTGGACAATAGCATTTTCCAATCTTGCAAATTCCGTTGTTTTGACAGGGTGGTTGGCATGTTTCTTCTCGAAATGAGGTATGCTGTACTTCTAGCAATACAGGTTCTTTAGTATTGTGATTAATAGATGTTTTCATAAAGAAAGAGGGAGAAATATGCGTTGCCATAAGTAAGAGGAGAAAGAATTCCTTCATAATGAAACGATCAATTTTTGAATAATTATTCAGGTGCTTTTGTTTATCTGTCAGCTAAATTAATTTAGCTTAATTAATAAAGCGTTTACGAACAATTCTATTAATATCCCCTATTCAAGCCGAAATTGCTTAAAGTTATAGAGCAACACTAGCTTTGAAATTGTCTCTTTAGAACCCAAGATGCTCGACTATAAACCTATATTTTAAATATAAACAAGAAATGAGAATGAGATCCTGTTCCAAAAAGTTAACAATAGAAATATTTCTTTTTAATGGTAAGCGTATCCTGCTTGAAAAATTCCGTGTATCTTATTTAGAATGTAAGATAGTGAAGTAAGCTTTAGATCACAGGTTTGAAAAGAACAATAAATGATTAATTTTGATAAGTCTCTTTCCAAGAAAGCTATTATGATATTTTTAACAAGGATAATTCTAGAGATGATGAAAATACATGCTGTGTTAATTCATGATTTCAAGTTTGTTCTCAGATAGCAAAAATGGTATGCAAAATACTGTTCTGTATGGGATGCTGCTTGAATCTTCAAATTTTATTCGATCAAGTAATTTTGAGGGAGAACAAGATATTTGAACTATTTTGAGAGCAATGAGAGCTTAATTAGTCATCAAAAAATTGAACCCAGTTCTTAGCACGCCTCTCCTCATAATTATCCAGAGTAAGAACCCTGAGGGACTCTGTTATTTTTTATCAAACAAATGTTATGGATGCTTTAGTCTTCTCTGTGATTTGAAGAGGTTTCGAGTTCAAGGAATAGTTCTCTTCTGGGAGAGAGTGGTGATTTTCCTTGTTATGGATACTTTAGGCTAATTTTTGAATTTTGGTAAGCTTGATTGAGAAAGTATCTTATTTTTCAGCGAGCTTAAATATTTATTAAGCTAAAAGTTTGTAATAAACAAAATTTTTTGAACTTGTTAGAACATTGATGGGACAATTATGTGACGCAGAGAGACGCCAGTCTTCCAAGCAACCCAAAAAAAAATCAAAAGAAGAGACAACCTTTACTAACAACCAGGAAGAATTTATTCCCGCTAAACAACTCTCTCAGAAAGATAATCAAATTAAGAGTGAATTAGATCTCCTTCAAGATGCTCAAACTACTACGCTGGGAGCCACTTCTCTCGTACGTATAAGTCAGGAAGTTGAACAAAGAAAATCAGATCTCAGTGGAGAAGAAGATTGTGTTGACAATCTCAGAAAGGTATGGGTGACTCATTTTACTAAAGTGAGGTCTATCCTCTTGAAAGCAATGAATATTAATTCTTCGAATATCGCTAATCTCAGAACACTTAATAAATGGAAAGACCCTGTTGAGCTAGAGGCTCAGCTAAACCAAATGATGTCAAGACTAGATGATGAATTACCAATCAACAAAGTTGTGAACCTATGCCGAGTGATATCAATGAAACAGATCTTGCAAGAAGACTTGAGCAAAAAAGGTATTGGAAAGACCGAAAAGCTGGATGTACTAAATAGGGGATTAATATATCTGTCTTTTGTTAAACTTAGGAAGGAGATCAGAGAACAATTCGAAAGTCTGAAGAGTATCCAAGAAAATTCAGCCATCCCAATAGTTACAAGTCAACAATTCTCCAACAATGCCTACCTGTCTATGCTTGATGAAAAAGATTTCCTGGGATATATATACTCAGTTCTCCGTAGCTTTTAGGAAAATACTTATGAGTTTCTTTATGCACATTCGATTTCTGAAAACCAAGAAGCTAAAAAGATTATGATTACTATAGATGATTTAAGCGAAGTACTTACAAAAAAACTGGAGAATTCGATCATTTCCTTTGTTACTACTACTAAGCATGATATTCGTATCCTGTCGGCATTTTCTACCTTTTTCCCAGTGTTGTTGTCAACGACAGATAATGAAGAGAGAAACCAAGCAGCCACCTTACTAGAATCAATAACTGAAATACTAGAAATTGATATGACCAAAAATGCCACTTACCAAAGCGGACTTAATTTTTTGAAAGAATTTTTTACTGAAAAAGAATTTTACAAGACAAAACTCGTTAAGGCCCTGACATTTCTTCTTCTAAATGAAGAAGAGTATAAAATGCTGAAATCCTGCACTACAAGTGAAAAGAGCCCTGATGCTTCCCCCTGTGATTTTATCTTTTCTGATCTAAATCCAGAAGCTACAAAGCATCTGAAAAATACATGCCAACTACTAATTAAAGAGCTTCCCACAAGATGTTTAGAACTCAATATTAGGCAGCGCAGTGCAATCACACTACTAGATGGAGAACTAATACTATTGTTTACTGCTGATCCAGAGACTGCTGTTGATACCCGGGTTGCAACCTTTGTCTTGCATCTAATCCATGAGATGGCCCATAAACTTAGATTATTGTATGCTGTAGATCATGATTATTTTAATAAGCCCACACCTAGCATCCATCATGAGGAAAGGGTTTATCAAGAGTCAGGCCTTTACACGATAAGAAAGGCTTTTGGAGTATTTCTCTATAGTAATGATCTTGATAATATGGATTCAAATCTTGCTTCGAAGATTCTCAATAAGGAATATTGGTTGAAAGATCAGCTTGAAGAATTGGGGAAGATTCTAGCTCCCAATGGCGATAAGTTAGATCAAGAAGGAGTAGGGATGCTTAAAAGAGGATTTAAGAAAAGAAAGAAGAGATATGGAGAGCCTCAGTATCACACTCCAGAGTCAAAGCCAGTATACGCAGAAATGAGTTTGAAGGGACCGATTACTCCTTTCAAATTAAAGTGAATTTATGGTATGGGAGTAAGTAATTATGTCTATAGAGTCTGTCTTACATGTGTAATGGAATAAAATATTTGAAAATTTTTTAAAGTCGTCTGCCCAGATTTTTCTTGCCACTTGCTTTGAATTATGAACTATCAACTGCTTTCAAAAAATGACAATAGAGACGAAGGAGAAATAGTATGTAAATAATATGCTATTCTTAATTCCTAGATAACCATTAACATCCAAGGATTAGTATTAACAAAAGAGATCACTATCGGATCAAAAGCCTCAGTCCTGGACTTCTTAGAAATAGTTAGAACTAAGGAAGGTATAGATCGATGTTCCAACATATTTATCTATAGGAATTCCTGCTGATGAAATGGCAGCCTTTTTCGCCGGAGAACTTCTTGAAGAAGATAAATCCTTAGAAGATTATGGAATTGAAAAGGGGTAAATTTTGAATTCGTTAAAATCAATCGAAAAGGTCGTATGTTTATATTGTGACAAAGAGTCTATGAGCCCATAGCTTGATTTGTACTAAATTCTTCTTACTATTTTTGTCAATAATATTAATAAACAAATCTTACCTCAAATAAAAATAAACATCCCAAATTGACAATCCATGAATTTCTTTAGAAGAAAACCTCAGGCAAGACAACCTCCTCAACCAAAACAACTCACTCAAGAAGAGCTCTTTGCTCAGCTCCAGGAGTTCCAAATGGCCCTCAGCATAAAACAGTTTGAAAATTCCTTCAATAAAATCTGCATGAACAAATGTCTTGAGTTTAAATTTGATACACTCGAAGATTCCGAGAAGAAATGCCTTGATAATTGTGCTGGAAAGCAGGCCGCATTTCTCCGTAGATACAAGGAAGTTAATTCATAAGGCTCTTGTTCATTCGTATCTAAATGTTTATAGTACTCCTTATACAAGGAAATACCTTCCTCACAATACTCATGTAAAAATTAAGGACGAAAACGAAAAGATGAATAACACCTCTGTCTCTAGTTCCTTATTACCTAACAAAAATTTTTCCATGCCCACAAAAAAATCCTTCATATAATCACTAAGAGTTCAGATAATCTTTTTGCAGGTTCTAAATGAAATACTTCAGTATGAAGTGTCTATTCAATTGGAGGAGTACAAAAAGATATTTATTGGGGTTATTGGCTTTAGGAAAACCATATACTCTATACAAAGGTAAGAGCCAACCTGACGATTCCAGCTAAGAGTTTAAGAGTTTTATATCTTGTTTTTCTCAAGCAATCCTTTGTAGTAAATATTACTATCCATCTGGAAAACATCTTTTACACCTGAGGAATTCATGTATTTATTTATCAGTTCAGTCCTATTGGGATTTTTATATTTTAGCTGATCTAACTCCACTGCGACAACTTTATGATTTTTTATATTATCCTCTTTTGGCATAATCTTTTTATGGAATTGTATCCCCAAAGTATTTTCTTCGGTTGATTGTTTATTTATATCCCTATAACATCCTCCCTTGGCTTTTTTACTAGGAGACAACGGTGCCTCTTCTTTGCTAGTCTCAAGGTTTCTAACCACGACAGTTTGAGGGTTAGGCTTTGGTGGCGGCATTTCATATCCTTTCTTAAGATCCATTTTGTAGAATTGCGCGATATTTGAAGCTGGGCGTCTTGTTATATGCTTTGGAGGGTTAATCTTGTCGATGTATTCTTCACAAAAGATGGTCTCTCTTTGCTTCATGTTCGAGAAAACAAATTGTTTGCAGGTAAATTAAATTTATCAACTATATATCAAATAAATATTACAATAGAGATTAGCAAATGAGACACGCCTGGGAGAATTGTACACAAAGTGTTCATTACGATCGAATTATGCAGAGGAATGTTGTGATCCAGGGAATCCAAATGAATCTGAAGGTGTTGGTGGCTTGCTAATTGAGTTTTCTCCAAATAGCTTTTTCCTTCCTGAGTCAGGAGCCACCAAGTGCTCAAATGAGGTATGCTTTAGATTCTTTTGAGGAGTCTCTTGGAGTGTCTTAGGCTCAATAGGTCCAGGATTAACACCAAAGGCTCTAAAAATGTTATAAAAAGAAAATTAAAGTTACCTATTGCAGTATAACTTGAAGGCCTGCTTTGCAACATTGAAATGCTTTTCATCCTTGACGTAGATTCTAATAAATCTCTCGCAGTATTTTGAAGGTAGTAGTAAGGAGACTTGTTCTTTGTCAATAAGGAAGGATTCTAGAAGTTTAGCTAAATGGCAAATAATTGTACTTTTGACGTTATTCTTATTGTAGAATCTAACACAATCAACAGGGTTCTTATCCTTGAATGCATAGTTACAGAATCCTGTGACAATTTCAATATCATCCATTCCGATGTTATTGATTCCATCATTTTGAGCAAGGGAAATAACATCTGCCTTTATTCTCTCAGTGCTTTGGAGTTGGAGATGGTAGTCAATAATACTTTCAGATACACATTTGTAGATCTTTCTGCATCTTATCTTAGCTATCAAATCTCTTGATTTTTGAAGTTCCTATTGTTTTTATTATGAATTTTCTCACTTATACTGGCTCAGTTGAAAATTCAATTTCCTTGAGGATATGATCAGTCAACTTCATGTATTCTGCAGCATCTTGGATGGCGTTTTCAAAATGATATTTCGAATTGGCATTAAGCAAAACTTCTCCAATCATTAATTCTATTGCTCCTGCAGATCTGTTAAGGTAAATGCTCTTGAAAAGCTTGTATCTAGCTTGGAACAATTCATAGACCTTATGGCATAACTAACACTTCAAAATAACATCACTTATAATTACCTTTGCAGGGAAACAAATTTCATTGTTAATGACTCTTGACTCCTTGATCAAGGCTCTATAATCAAAGTAAGTATCTTTGAGTCCGAGATGGTAGGAGTCTCTTGTCATGTAATCGTACTTATCCACATCGATGGAGTTTCTCTTGTTGGCCACAATGTCAAAAATCCATTCTTCAACATAAGAAAATGTCCAACAATATTACCAAAGTCAGCATACTTGCTGCTTGACCTATTTCCTAGAATCAGATTCTCGATCATCTGCAAATTCTCCTGTTCAATGTCAATATAATTATCATTGACAAGCTTCTCCAATAGCATAATAGATCCTTTCTCATGGGACCAATCAGAGTTAGGACTACCCAATCATATTTTATTCTTATTCTCTCTACCATAAGGCGGGAATCAGGAATCCATCAAATAAATGAGAAAAAGGGCCATGGCCAATATCATGGAGAAGACCAGCCAAAGTAACATTTTTCTTTATCTGTTCAGCATATTCTTTGGTGTCAAAGGAATGGTAAATATCTGGCTGATACTTGTAAATATTCTTGACTTGCTTTTGCGCTAGATATCCAGTACCTATAGAAAGTTAGAATTTCTCGCGCTTTTTTTGGATTATTTATTCAATAAACTTAAATTCCTCAGAAAGGGAAAATTTTCCAAGTAGTTACCTAGGCAATGTTCAAATCTGGTATGGGTAGCTCCCTGGAAAACGTAGGTCACTCCTCCCAATTGTTTTACATCTCTTAGTCTTTGAAATTCAGGGGTATCAATATATCTCCAGCTATGATCATTATTATAAGCGATAAATCTGTACATATCATAATCAAATATGATAAAGTTGTGAATAGGGTCGAGAGTTTTTCTGGTTGTAGAGAATACGGGGTCGAGGGTTTCGCCCATGCTCATCTGAGAGTAAAAGTTGAACTCCATATCGGGTTTATTAATCAGAAATTTGACTAAAAAAATTTGTAATATTTTGATATAAACAGTAGGAATATGAAGACGGAAGGAATTAATCTTAAGGGAATTTTCTTTGGTATTTAGCGATTCAGAAAGCATACGTCATTCATACTTGCACATAATGAGGTATATTACTCACACAATACCAAAACATTTTTATGTTAGAGCGCATAGCAAAGAGTTTTATTCATGAATTTAGATCATCTTTGGGAAGTAGACATCCTTGTAATTGAGTCCTTTAAGAGTTTTCTTAACGAATTCAGCGAAAGCTTTTTTATCCTTTCTCATCATCTCTGCAGCTTCTATAACATGTTAAAAATATAACAGATTAAGGGTTACCTTCGTTCAAAGGATCATTGGGGTTGGGTTCCTAAAGAAAAAATTAGAATTTTTCTCGAAGAAACTTACAATAAATAAGAAAAGCAAACCTAAGATGACATTGTTGATATCCAGAACTGGCTTCCAATCTTGACGAAGAATGTTCAAACAGACTTTACCATTTAGATCAATGTTAGGATGATAGATCTAAAAATTATTCTCAGTTCGTTTCTGTTTTAATATACCTTGGTATTGCATGTGATTTTAGGAGGTTCATGAGGATAGTCATTAGGAACACTGACAGAGAAATGGTAAGTACCACCATACCAGTAAGAACCTTCTTCAGGCTTGACAGTAACTTCGAAATTGGTGATGTCGTCTTTGTTAGGGAAGTTCATGACGGCATTTTTGGGAATATCGATTTGAGCAAGATCCTTAGTCAACCTATGGTAAGCGGGATTGGACTTAGGATTTTTAGGATCTACATTATTCTTGCCTTCTTCTTCAGAACGATTGGTTTTCTTGGGTCCGACAATCTTGATCATCCTTAGCTTTATCTGATGATATCTTAGAAATAATTTTTTTGATTTTAATTACAATTGAGCGCCCCAATATATATACTGAGAGCATCCGATATTCGTACTGTGTTCTTAAATTTAGGTCTATGACCAGAAAAGTCTAAGACCTTCCTGGTCGTTTCACATACCATGTATGGAATCCACAAAAGAACTTTACTTATAGTCTCAAATATAGTTTGATCAATTGAAAGAATTCTCATTTCAAATGAAATTAGAATCAATTACAATACATAAATGTTGAAAAGATCAATACTCGTCTGAAAAAAATTTACTCGTCATCACCATCATCATCCTTCATCATCATGCTGGTCAGATCAAAGTCCATATCCTCCCTACCCAATCAGATTAACAAAGATTTCTTTACTTTTGGTCTTTATCAGCTCCACCAGTGGATCCCTTCTCAATATCCATTCCTTCATTTTTCTTATTTTCACCTCTTTGGCTTCTTCTTGTTCCTTTCTTAGGAGTTTCTATCATATAAATATTACAAAAAATTTCTCTCGAACCTTCTTTTTTCTCCTTCTTAGACCCTCCCTTCTTTCTTGCTCCTCCTTTTGGCATAAATTTGGGAGCTTCATTGGCGTCATATTCTCCTTCATCGAACAACAACTCCATAACCTAAATAATAAGCTTATAAGATAATTTAATTCTACATCTGAAGGTTTGGAGAAATCAGCCTTGAATGCACCTCCTGAGTAGACTGTAGCTTGCACAGTTTGCTTCTGTTGGGCTCTTTTAACGATCTTCTCTTCAATTGTGCCCTTAACAATAAGTCTATAGACATAAACATCCTTTGTTTGGCCTAAAATATTAAGAAAAGTCTCTCGGTTCTTGTACCAATTCTATGGGCTCTATCAGTGGCTTGAGCATCCATGGTGGGGTTCCAATCATTATCATAGAAGATAACCACATCTGCAGCAGTAAGGGTAACTCCCAGACCACCTGCTCTAGTACTCAAAATAAAGGCGAAAATCTTGGGATTCTCCTGGAATTCCCTGACCATGTCTCTTCTGTCTGCAACAGTACATGAACCATCCAGTCTGAAGTAGGAATACATCTTACGAGAAAGGAATTCCTCGAGAATATCCATCATTTTAGTCATCTATAAGGTTAATGATGTCAATTTTGTGAAGTACCTGACAGAAGATCAGAACTCTGTGACCTTCTTTCTTCAATTGAGGCAAGAGCTTATTCAAATATTGCAGCTTGCAACTATCGGCAATCAAAGACTCGAAGCTTGGGATCTCAATTTGAGACAAATTATCATCAGGATCTCTCTCAAAGATTCCTTTTCTATAATGTTCGTAGGTGAGATATGGCTT
>Ga0065720_1004995_pt1 | contig 11449 bp, 6 predicted proteins | sample Thericmetagenome_FD_59107 | JGI IMG/M metagenome (GOLD analysis project Ga0065720, IMG submission 59107) | Thermophilic microbial communities from the Joint Bioenergy Institute, California, USA of rice/straw/compost enrichment - eDNA_2 v2... | ecosystem: Engineered > Solid waste > Grass >... | reverse complement strand
CGTAAAGTATCCCTGCTCTTTTGTCTCCTGATGGATGCATTGGGCTATGCCACCTATATTTTACCCGCGCTGGGGGAATTTGCCGATATCGTTTGGGCGCCCATATCAGCCTTTATTTTTTACCGCACCTTTGGCACCTGGAAGGGAACGCTGTTTAATTTCCTGGAAGAAGTATTACCGGGCCTCGACTTCATCCCCAGCTTTACGCTGATGTGGTTATGGAGACTGGGCAAATCCGGGAAATCTGTTGTTCCGGAGGTAAGGAAGCGGTATTCCAATGCGGGGTAAGTGATCAGTAACAGGGGTTCTTCCTGCACCCCTGATTCAGTAAATGATATGCTGCTGCCGCAAAGTGAAATTTTCCAGCGAGTGAATGCTATTGCACTACAAAGCGGTAACCAATGCCTTTAATGGTGATGATCTCCAGTGCATCGTCGTCTTTCAGATAGCTGCGCAGTTTGGTGATATATACATCGAGGTTGCGTGAATTGAAAAAAGAATCGTTGCCCCAGAGGAGGTTGAGAATATCTTTCCGATCAATAATCCGGTCGCGGTTTTCGTACAGTAATTTCAGCAGTTCGCTTTCGCGAAACGATAGTTTCTTTTCTTCGCCACCATTTACCAGTGTTTGCCGGGTAATATGAAACTGGTACCTGCCGATTTTTACTACGTCGTTATTGGCAGTAGGCGCCGGCGCCTCACGACGGTAGCGCAGGGCGTTTTCAATACGCACAATCAACTCTTCCATACTGAACGGCTTGCGAATGTAATCGTTGCCGCCCGAAGTAAATCCTTTTACCAGGTCGGCCGTTTGTGTTTTGGCGGTGAGGAAAATGATGGGAACAGTTTCATTGATCTGCCGGATCTCTTCCGCAAGCGTAAACCCGTCTTTATTGGGCAGCATCACGTCCAGCACGCAGATGTCGGGCTGTGATGACAGGAACACTTCCAGTACCCGTGCGCCATCGCTCTCCATGGTAACCTGGTAGCGGCGGCTTTCGAGACTTTCCTTTACGATCTTGCCCAGGAACAATTCGTCTTCTACATACAAAACTTTGATGCTGCTCATGTGGTGGTAGGAAATTTAATAATAAAACGGCTGCCGATGCCCGGCCGACTTTCCACTTCAATACTTGCCTGGTGCCGCTGGATGACGTACGCTACATAACTAAGGCCCAGTCCATAACCCTTTACATTATGCGTATTGCCGGTGGGCACGCGGAAGAACTTATCGAATATCTTCTTTTTGAATTCCGGAGCGATACCAATACCATTGTCGGTTATTTGCAGTTCCACTCCGTTGTTTGTTGAAACAATATCTATTTGAATAGAAGGATGTTCTTTACTATACTTCAGCGCATTGTCGAGCAGGTTGAACAACACGCTGGTAATGTGCAGGCGGTCGGCCAGTATGGTAAAATTTTCACCGCTTGTCTTGATGCTTACCTGCGCCTTGTATTTTTCAAACTGCAGTTTCATAGAAGCGGTTACTTCTTCTGCCAGTGCTTTCAGGTCAACGTTTTCTTTGCGCAGTTCAATCTGCTTTTTTTCAAACATGGATAATTTCAGCACCTTGTCAACCAACAGGGATAAGCGCTGCAGTTCGTTGGCGGAAATATCGAGGTATTCGCGTGTGCGGTGCGGATCGTCCAGCGCGTTGAAATTGCGCAGGGCTTCTATGGCCACGTTTACGGTGGCGATGGGTGTTTTGAGTTCGTGGGTGATATTGCTGATGAAATCGTTTTTCAGCCGGGTGAGTTTGCGTTGCTGTATCAGGTTGCGCAGAAGCAGCACAAAAGACAACACGGTAAGTCCTACAAGCAATAGGGAAACGGCAATCTGCCCCCCCATGTTGCGGATATTGTACCAGGTAGTATTCTCCAGCAATAACCGGAAGGTAACGGGTTTGGTGATGCCGATGGTAATTTCATTGCGGGGTGGCAGTGGTTCCATTCGATGCACGGGTTCGGCACGCGGAGGCGCTTCGGTGCGTGTGATGCGGAAGGGAATTTGAATGTTCTCTTGCTGCAGCAATGTTGAAAATTGTGCCGACAACGCTTCTACGGTGATGGAATCCTGCAGTCCTTCTTCCACATCACGAACTATCTGAATGAAGGCGGCAGCGCCTTTGGGGCCTTTCAACACACGGATCTGCCGTATAGAATCTTTGCTCACCCATGACCTGTAAGTAGTATCCTTGCTGTGAGGCCCAATCTTTTTATTTAACACCAGTTCAAGCCGGGATTCTTCCAGTAATTTTCTGATGGTGTCGTTCTTGATATCTTCCGAAACAATCTTCAACGCCTCTGCCGCATTATACCGTGCGTGAAACTGAACGCCCATACTGCTGTCTAATTTGAACTGCTCGGCGCGGAGGCGTTGCATGGCTTCACGGAAAAGTACATTGGTGCGAAAAGCGAGATTCTGTTCCTGCTCATTAAAATTCTTGTACAGCCAGTACGACTGAAACGCCGCAATGGCCACTATGGCCAGCAACATCAGGGCGATGGATATGTTGATGCGGCGTGTTGTCATAACCGTACAAATGTAGCCGTTTGGTTGGTACTGCTTAAAGCCTGTTAACCTTAATTAACATTAATGAAAGGTGCATTAACCTGTGTTGCGTGCGGGCAGTTTTAGTTTTGGCGGGAAAATAAAACTATTATGAAGAAATTAATTGCATCTGCCTGCTTTGCGATGATGGCCCTGGTGGTGTGGGGTCAGCAGCAGCAGGGAAGAATTGTTTATGAACGAACGATTGAAATGCAGATTCGTTTTGCAGGCAATGGCGGCGACGACATTGGTCAGCTGCTGCCACGTACCCGCACGGATAAAGTGGAGGTACTGTTTGCCAACAACCAATCGTTGCGGCGTATTTTGCAGGATGAAGTGCCCGATGAAGGCAACTTCAGCGGTAACGGCATGCAGATACGGGTTATGACGGCAGGCGCCGACGACGTCATCTACCACCATTTTGGCGAACAACGCACCGTAGAGCTACGCGAATTTGCCACCAAAAAATACCTGATCAGCGACAGCATACAGCAATTGAACTGGAAACTCACCGGTGAAACCAAAGAAGTGTTGGGCTATTTGTGCCAGCAGGCCATTGCGCAACGCATTACCAAACGTATGGCAATGACGGTTGACAACGGCGTGATGAAGCGCGAGGAGGTGCCGGACACCCTCAACATTACTGCCTGGTTTGCGCCCGCCATTCCTGTGAGTGCCGGTCCGGAGTACCAGGGGCAGTTGCCGGGACTGATCATGGCGCTGGACATCAACAATGGCCGTCAGGTATACCGTGCGGTGGAATTCAAGCCTGAGGTGGATATTAAAGCCATTAAAGAACCGAAAAATGGTAAAAAGGTAACGGCGGAAGAGTTCAGAAAGGAAAGAGAAAAGATGATGCAGGAGATGGAAAGGAATGGTGGAGGGAGGATGCGGTTCAGGATGGGGTAGGGGCAGCCCCCTCCCAACCTACCCCTGAACTATCGTGTGAGCACAAATACGCTGCTGGTACTATGGCACATCCAGCTGGCTGTCCATCCCCGCTGGCGGGGGCGCCAGCACGATCTTACACTATCAACAATATCGCATGGACGGGGTGGTCAGGAAATCTGTCCCCGCATAGCTGCCGCAGTGGCGCCAGCACGAACTTACCGCGGCAACAACATCCCCACCGCCAGCAACGGAAAGAAAATCCTTACCGCTGCAGTAATGGTAAAAACAAACAGAAAGCTGTTCAGCCGAAAATTATATATACATAGCAATTCTAGCAAGGCAATAACTATACAGCCTAAATGAATCAAATCTGATTTTGGTCGGATTCAGCCATAATGAATAAGAGCGGCTTATATTTACCCCACGCGTACTGTTTCCCGTAATGTTGCTTTACTAATTCTTACTACTTTTCGAAAGGATAACCTATATCGACTAATTGTTAAAGGAGAATTTATTTACATTTGAGTGTTACCAGGATGTGTAATTTTTTTCCGACAGTGTATAGTTAGCCTGATCCTGGTGTCACTTTTTATTAAGTAAATTCTCCAACCAGGCACCACAAATTCAGGAGTCCATCCCGACTGGCTTGTATTTTCCGTAATATCAAAATGTGCAAATGCCTTTGATCAGTGCTCTTTATAAGTATTGGATCGATAAAGGCTATCCAGGAAAAGCATATCAACCTAAACACCAATTAAACGTAGCGTTCCATGAAACTTCAGGAAATTCTCCAAAAATATGATGATTCTTTACTGGACCAGATATCATCAGACAAAGTGGACGAGGCAATCAGCCTGCGCTTACCCCGACCCCTTATAATCCAGGAAATTGTTATGGCCTTGAGTTCACTTTCATATATCAGCGAAAAGATAACTTACGCTAAACCACCTGCATTTGCCATTTTGGACATACTGTTACAATCACCTGGTAACAGGGTAAACATTGAGAGATTCAGAGAACAGGTAATTGAGTACGTAAATAAGCTTTCGCAAAAAGCGGAAGCAATGCTGCAGTTACGAACAAAAAACTACACTTTTTATGCGAAAATTATTAACAGGGCATGGGAAAATGACGGGGCAGTTGATAAAAGTGAAGCGTATATTCTCGATTTAATTAAAGCAGAATTGGGAATATGGGATCGCGAGCACTATGTTTTAGGGCATCATGCTTCTATTTTGAAAATGTGGGATATTAATCAGGAATACTATAACATCAGAAATTATCTATTAGCTACAGGAATACTTTTGACAGATGATCACAGTTATCTAATAGCTGAGGAAGTTGCAACACAACTAAAAAGGACATTTGGAATAGAATTATTCGACAACCCCTACAAACGTTTATTGAGCGCATTTACCCGTGAAGAATTGGGGCATGCTGCTCAAAGTTTCAATTTATATTCAAGCGGATCGAAGGAAGAGGTGATTAACCGATTATTGGAAGCCCTTATACCCCCTCAGGAATTACTCAATATTTTTCCTTTGGAATCATTGCGGGAACTGTGCAGGCAAAAAGAAATACCTGTTAGTGGAACCAAGAATACAGTAATTAACAATGTTATACAGTTTTTTGACCAGGAAAAAGACATTGCGATTATTCCTGCCAAAGAGCAGCAAAGTCCATTACCGGCAATTCCTGAAGAAAGGGAACTATCCAATGAAACTTTAACCAAGGTTCTCTTTAATCTTACTAATCAACAGCTTTACGACATATTGGAGCAGAGCTTTTTACCCACTAGCGGGTCAAAAGAGGAGAAGGTTAGAAAAATAATAGAAAGTCCCTGGTCTGACCGGTCTATCTTCAACAGGTTGCGCAAGGATGACTTATCGCTATTGTGTAAGAAATACTATTTTTCAGTATCTGGTTCTAAACAAGAGTTAATTGACAGGTTACTGAATATTAAAGCCTCTGCAGCCGTATCTGAGGTTCAAGGTCTAAATTCTTTAAAAGAAAATTACCATACCGAATTGCTGAACACAGGAAACGAAAAACCAGCGTTTGATTCAGATACTGAAGCGCCTTTACCAGACAAGTTTGGCGAAATAACAACAAAATTTCCGGAACTGAACCAGGAAGAAAAAATTGTACTGGCAGTGCTGAAAGACATAAAGTCGCTAACTGAACTGGATTTGGAAAGGGTTGCTTTAAAACATAATCTCAGATGGTTTTTATACAAAGCTCAAATGTCGGAACTAATGGCCAAATTGAAAAGGAACGGAAAGAATGTTATCAAAATCAAAAGTCTCCAGAATACTAATATTTATCAATGGACAGATACCGACAATAAAAAAGAAACCTTATTGGAAAAGAAATCAGCAAGAGACATTATAGATGCACTAAGGCACGGAGTGGTGCCGAAGTACAATCTTGACCTGTTGATGGTTGGACAGCAAAATGCAAAGAAACATTTATCCCAGATACTGACGGAATTAAATCAAAGCAAATCGCACTTCAAATTCATAAGAGGACAATATGGATCAGGTAAGACTTTTTTATGTTCCTGGTTGAAGGAATATGCATTGGAAAATGAGTTTGTTGTTTCCTTTCTGAATGTGAGCCACGATCAACCATTGTCGGACTTACCTGTTTTCTTTTCAGGTGTACTGAATAATTTAAGAACGCCGGAAAAAAGTGATTCCAGTGCATTGGCTGATATTCTCGAATCCTGGTTGCTAAATATTCAAATAAAAACAGAACAGATAGAAGTTCAATCCCTGACTAATGAAAAAAAGCAGGAGTCCATTTTTGACCTTGTGGGAAAGCGCATTGAATCGGAACTGTCTGCCTTGAATGATATTGAACCAGGAATTCCACAAGCTTTAAGATCCTTTTATAAAGGGAAGGTAGAAGGAAACCAGAAATTAGCAGCAGATTCCCTGGCGTGGATAACGGGCAGCAGGTCTCTTTCTGCACAGACATTGCGTGAAATAGGTGTAAAAGGATATTTAGAAGCACACAATGTTTTTGAAAGAATGCGGGCCTTACTGNATTTAATCAATGGAGCAAGATACAAAGGACTACTNTTGCTGGTGGATGAATTGGAGCTTGTCAGAAAATTTCCATACGCCCGACAAAGAGAGCAGGCGCTCGAAACACTCCGTCTGCTGATAGATGAATCAGGCAAAAATGCTTTGCCGGGATGTTTGATCGTATTTACCGGGACAGATGAGTTTTTTGAAGATGAACGATACGGATTAAAAAGTTATGAGGCATTGGCAGAAAGGGTATTAACTCCATTGCGGTATGGAGATTTTGTAAGCATGCGACAACCCATTATAAGCCTGGAAAGCCTGGACAAAGAAAGACTGGCAAATGTCATTTTCAAAATCCGCGAACTCTATGGTATCGCTTACAACTGCGATGCCAGACAATTAGCGAATGATACTGCGATTTCACAGTTAATTGATAACTGGACCATTTTCGGTGATGAAAACATAGACCGGAAACCAAGACCGATTCTGCGTGAATTCATCCAAATGCTAGACCTCTGCGAAGAAAATAAAGGTTTAAGTATCGAAGAGTTTATTAAGAAAGATGGATTGCATGTTGAAAATAATGTGGCCACGATATCTTCCTTAAACTAATTATAGTGATTAATAAAATTCATAGCGGACTTAGGCGTATAGTGCAAAATAGCCGTTGGTCAGCATTCACGGATATTCAGAAGGAGGCATTTGATCCTATATACAATGGCGAAAATTGTATAGTAGAGGCACCTACATCCGGAGGTAAGACCGAAGCAGTATTATTTCCGGTATTAACCAAGGCAGCTGAAAATAAAGCGGGCGGTGTGAGGGTCTTATATATAGCTCCTTTAAAAGCACTGCTAAACGACATAGAATTAAGAGCGGACAAATACGCACAAGCTTGTGGCTTGCGTGCGTTCAAATGGCATGGTGATGTTAGCCAGAAAGATAAGGTAAACCAAATGCTCTTTCCGGCCGAGCTTATGCTAACTACCCCTGAATCATTGGAGGCAATTTTGTTAAGGAAAGGCAATTGGAATGAAGTGTTCAATCAGCTCCAATCCGTGATTATTGATGAAGCGCATTCATTTGCGTTGGCAGAAAGAGGTTTGCATTTAATCTCTTTGCTGGAAAGGTTGGAAAATGAATTAAAAGTAGTCCCTCAGCGCATCGGTATCACTGCCACAATTGGCAATCCGGATAAGTTGCTTGAATGGCTTTTGGGCAGGAAGAGAAGGGCCGGTAAAAGAATTTATGTAAAAGCTGCCGCAGAAAAAGAAAAGGACTTTATTCTCCACTATATAAGTTCTGATAATCACAATACTGAATCTGCTCCGGTTCTGAACCAGAAGTTATACGATCTTTTACTTAAAAAGAAATCCATTGTATTTAGAAATTCGCGAACTAAAACGGAAGAATCCGCAAAATATATAAATGATAGAAACAGGGCATTAAATACACAGTTCCCACTCAATGTGCGCACTCATCACTCTTCTGTTAGCAAATATTATCGTGAAGCGGCTGAACGATTAATTAAAATGAGAAACGAAAAAGAGTTGCATGCTCTCATTACAACTTCTACGCTTGAATTGGGTATTGATATCGGTGATTTAAACCAGGTGGTACAGATAGGTGGGCTATCAAGTTCGGGTTCCTTTTTGCAAAGAGTAGGAAGAACAGGTAGAAGACCGGGAAAACCTCAATTCTTTCGTGGACTTTGCGAGGACGAAGAGGAATTGCTTTTGCTCGCAGCTTGTATAAACCTTGGAGTAAAAGGAATATCTGAATCTATCATTTTTCCTAAAAAAGCGTACCATATTCTGGCGCACCAGATTATTTGCCTTTGTCTGCAAAAAACAGGCATTGGCAAAGATGCACTCTATAAAATATTGTCAAATTCATATTGCTTTTCCGCTATTTCAATGGAGAAGTTTGAATTGCTATTAGATTACATGGTGCAATCAGAATATTTGCGAATGGTGGAAGACAGCTTGTTGGTTGTCGGTATCAAAACTGAAGAACGCTTCCTTAAGGCAAACTGGAAAAGGCTTTTTGCAGTTTTTGATTCTGGGCCAATGTATGATGTAGTGGATGGGAAGAAAATCATTGGCACTTTGGATATAGAATTCGTATTAGCGCAGCAAGAACCGCCATGGTTTGTGGTGTTGGGTGGCGTAGAGTGGAAAGTGAAAAAGGTAAAACATGAAACCAGGCAGGTAGTTGTAGTAAAAACGGAGGCAGGTAACGTACCAAAGTGGAACGTATTCTCCAACAGTGAGGTTCCGTTCGAAACAGCAAAAGAAGTTGGCAGATTGCTGATAGGTCCTGAAATGCCTCCATTCCTGGATGGTCCGGCGAAATCAGCATTGCAAAAATTGAAAGCGAAGCACAATGCTATTGGATGGAATGAAAACTGTTGGGTATTTGACCAGGAGGAAGGAGGGAGTTTGCGTATATGGACTTTTTCGGGGGATAAGATTAACAGAGTAATTGCTGCACTGGTTAAGCTGTTAAATCTTGGGAAATGTCAACACGACTACCAAAAGGTTGTAGTTGATGCGGACAATAGGGATTATTCGGATGTACCTGAACGGATAGCCGCGTACTTGAAAAGCTACACCAACAAATCAAGAGAAGAAATTGAAAACGCTATAATATCCACTGTACCCAATCATCTATTTTCCAAGTATACCAGTTGTTTACCGGAGCTATTATCTAAAGAGAGCTTAATTGACAAATCAATGGATATTGATGGATTTCTATGCGAATTGAAGTCTATAATATGTAAAATCTGAAAGTGTACTCATCGTACTGAAATACATTACATTACTCCGTAAAAGATTGATAACCAATCTTGAGGCATTACGTAAACCTGTATCCGAACGAATTTCTTCAAGTATCCCAAAAGAAAGGTGCAACTATATACAATAACGTTTACCCATATCGTTTTTATTGAACCAATATAAAATCCAAATACAATGAAAGCCATACTACTTACAGTTCTTATTTGCATATGCCAACAGTTGAAGGCCCAACCAGACGCCGTGGTAGTAACCACCCAAAGCATTAAAATCCCAGGTACTTTAACGGTTAGCGCCTGGAAGAACCAACACAATAATCAGGAATATCCTGATTATCCCAAAATGTATTACGCCTTTGCAGAAGAGGATGAAATTGTTGTAGACATGATTACCGACAATAAGAAAGGAACCCAAAGTATTGAAGTTAAGGAATATGAATCCAATTCGGTGGTGTATTCAAATACTGGCTTTCATAGTCTGGTTGACATAAGAATAAAAGTGCCAAAAACAGCCGTATACTCATTCGAGTTTGCTACCAATCATCTGTTTGACCGAACTTGCAAAGTAATTATCAAGCGGATTTCTGCGTCTGAAACAACCAGAAATTTTAACTGCAATGTGAGGTGGAAGACCATTTCGGATACGGCGTTTAACATTGTAGAAGAGAGAAGAAAAACTGGCACTACCTATACCGCCGTTTCACTGCAAACACCCATTGACTACTATGTTAACAGTGGTAGCAATGCTTCGGTCAGAAATGGGAAATCACGAATTACTTTTCCGATCATTCTTCCCGAAAATACTTTTGAATGGTATTATACCATTGCAGCAACCCGAAACAAGGAGGATGTATCAAGAACGAAATCAGGGATGAAACTGGTTGGTGAATTAACCACGCTGCTAACAGGTGTATCTGCTCTTTCTTTTGGCCTTGATGCCCTCACACAACCACCTGGCGCTGATTATTGCGATGTATTTTTATTGACACCAGACGATGTGGCAGCATTCGAAAGAAAAGATGATAGTAACTGGCATCCCGTAGCTGAAGGTACCAGGCAAAATGTCAAGTCAGGAATTGTAAAAATGAAAAATTGCTGTACAACCGGTACCTATTATATCGGACTTCGGAATCCAGACCAATTTCATGGTGTTAGTATTTTGATTGAGGTAGTGGCGATTACTGAGAGCACTACATATGAAACACTTCAAGTCAAAAAGCCCATCTCTGTTGAGACCAGAAAAGTACCGGTGATAGGCATATGAGGAATGTAAAACTTGAAGTTTCAAAGTCTACCATAGGTGCTGTGAATCAATGGGTGCGGAGATCACCCATGCCCATCTTGCCTGGGTCGTGCGCTAACCAACACAGAGGAAACATTGCGTATAGTGTTGTTTACAGCACGTTTCTGGGATCAGCACTAAAGATTCATGCTTAACAAATTACTGGATGGCATTACAGGAAAGCTTACTTCCTCCAAATGGGCAAAGACTACAAAACATCGGAGGATACCGCCGGCAGGGATACCAATGATTTGCTGGAGAAAGGTATATTGATTAAACAGCCTGGCGGTGGAAGAAGTACCGCTTGCGCATCGTGTGAAATACCTTCAGGAGCTACAACAGTAAATTCAAACCTGTAAAAAACAAAAGGGTTACCCGGAATTTTCCGACTAACCCTTCAAAAATTTACATATCAGCTCAAACCTCACTCCACTATCCTCAACTTCGCATAATTTAACATAATCTTCTTCTCCCCATTCAGCTCAAACTTCACCGTTGCAATAGGGTTATGCGCCGAGCCTTCCATTTTAATCACTTCCCCAAAACCAAATTTCTGGTGTTCTACCCGCTGGCCCACCTGCAGGTTGCTGGTATCGCTGGGTTGAAAGTCGGGCGAGGGAACGTGCTCCACCGTTTTGTTGGCCGGCTTGGGCGTAACGTAAGAGGGAGTGGCGCTTTTGCCGGGAGGAGGGCCGTATCTTTTTTCAGCATCTTTTGCCGCATTGCGATTGGCGCCCCAGCCTCCGCCATGCATGCGTTCGTAGGCGCTGCTGCCGCCCCAGCCGGAAGTCTGGTTGCGTACGCCGCCGCCGGCATAACTGCGGTCGAGGAATTTTTCTGGCAATTCTTCCAAAAAACGGCTGGGTTCATTCTGCACCAGTGAGCCAAAGCGGTAAC
>Ga0065720_1021137_pt1 | contig 11452 bp, 10 predicted proteins | sample Thericmetagenome_FD_59107 | JGI IMG/M metagenome (GOLD analysis project Ga0065720, IMG submission 59107) | Thermophilic microbial communities from the Joint Bioenergy Institute, California, USA of rice/straw/compost enrichment - eDNA_2 v2... | ecosystem: Engineered > Solid waste > Grass >... | reverse complement strand
CGCAAAACGTGCGCCGGCCCCGGCTTGCCTTAAGCCCCGCCCGCGGGCGCGGCGGCGCTCCCGTCTCCCGCCGGCTTGTCCGGCCGGAGGCGCCTGGCCGCGCGATATTCTGCTGTCATTATATCCTAACGGGCGGCAGGAAAAAAAGCTTCCCGTTCTCCGCGCCGCCCGCGGAGATTGCGGAAGCTTTTCACCCGAAAGCGGCAGGCTTTGCCGCTACTGCTCCATCTGCTTGCCGAGAAAGCCGGCCGCCGTCTCCGCCATCTTCACCTCCAGCTCGCCCATTTTCACGCCCTCTTCCTTGCTCATCAGAATGACGGCGCCGATCGGATCGCCGCCGGCGATGATCGGGGCGATCACGAAGGAACTGTATTTTTCTCTCAGATCTTTGCAGATTTCCGCTTCTTCCGCGGACGTCTCCAGCACCGTCCTGCGGCTTTCCATGCAGTTTTCCACGATCTGCCCGATCTGCTTGTCCAGGTATTCCCTGCGCGAACCGCCGGCAACGGCGATGATGTTATCCCGGTCGGATATCATCGTGATATGATTCGTGCTCTCGAATAATGATTCCGCGTATTCCTTGGCGAAATCGCCGAGCTCGCCGATCGGAGAGTACTTTTTGAGGATCACTTCTCCGTCGCGGTCAACGAAAATCTCCAGCGGATCACCCTCGCGAATGCGCAGGGTGCGCCTGATTTCCTTCGGAATCACGACCCTGCCCAAATCATCGATGCGCCGAACAATCCCGGTTGCTTTCATGCTCATGGTGCCTCGCTTTCAATGTGGTTTATTCGAACACTGGATTTATGGCTCAGCCGATAACTGACCATAGTATTCATCCCCAGCCAAATTCTTATTCGAAGAGCGCGGACGCCCGAAGCTCCGGGAAAACGGCAATTCCGAACCCGGTTGGCGAACCGGACGTTCGCCCGGGAATGCAACGGACAATCCGGTCCGTTAGCGGTTGACATAACGTCATATTAAAAACGCAGCGGACAATCGCCCCTTAGCGCCCCGCATGTCAAAAATTCGGCGGGGAACATGCGGCCAAGCGAATGCAATGTCCATCGGAATTGGGATTCGCCCGTTTTGCAGCCGCTAAGAGTTCGAATGTCCGTTATCGCCGCAGCCAAAAAAAAGCCCGGTTTGCCCCGCCCCGGCCAAATATGCCGAATCGGTCAAACCGGACCCGCTTGTCCGCAAATCATCGTCAATCTCAAACAACTGCCGATTTACGATCAACTCGAACCGTATCTCCGGTCAGTTCCCTTGACCGCCTTCCGCTCCGCCGCTTTCGCCGCCGTCATTTTCGGCGCCTTCCGGTGAACCGTCGTCTTCCGCTTCGCTCTCTTCCGGTTCGGGCAGAGTCACTTCGGTGATCCGTTTCGGCACCTCGTTCTCAATGAAATCGGTGAAGAATTCATTCACCAGCTGATTTTTCACAAGACCTTTGACATCCTCATAGGCGTTGGAGGAACGCTCCTCGACCAGCATCACGTGGTAGCCGTAATCCGTCTTGAACGGATCGCCGACTTCGCCGATCGGCTGTTCGAGGGCCGCCTGGCGGAATTCCGGCACCCAAGCGTCAACCGGGTAGCCCGCGTACCGCCCGCCGTTGTCACGGGAACCGGGATCGTCCGAGTACTGCTTGGCCAGCGCCGTCCAGTCGCCGCCGTTCTTCAGCTTGGCCTGCGCTTCCTTGGCCCGCGCCAGCGCCTCTTCCTCCGTCCGGATTTCCTTGCCTTCCTCGTCCGTTAATGACACGAGAATGTGGCGCACGGTGGCCGTCGTCACGAAGGCATGCTTGTCCCGGGCGATTTCCTCGTCATATTTCGCGCGGATGTCCGCATCGGAAAATTTGTTTTCGAACACGGCCTGGAGATTGAACTGATCGGTGATGTACTTCTCCAGATCGTCTTTTTTCATGTTGTGCTCTTTCAGAAAGGCGTCGAGGTTCTCCTTCATGCTCTTGTCGCTTCTCAGCGAGAGATCGATGCCTTTCATTTCCTCTTTGGCCTTTTTGGCCGATTCTTCCCTTTGCTTTTCGTCCAGATCGGCCGTCAAAATCTTGATGGCGATATACTGGTCCAGCATGACCCGCTTGAAGTCGGGCAACGATTCGTAAAAGGCGTACAGCTCGCTGTAATTGAAAAATTTGTGGGCGCCCAGGAAGCCGTTGAATTCCGCTGCCGTCACCGTTCCGCCCTCGTATTTCGCCACCGTTTCGGCTTCCGCCCCGCCGCCCTTCCCGCCGCAGGCGGAAACCAGGAGCATAACGAGCGCGAGAGCCGCGGCGGACGCCGTCTTGCGGAGCCGGTTCATTCCGTCATTTCGCAACATGTTGAAGTTCTCCTTTCGCTTTGAGGACCGAACGGTATTCTTCCATCCATTTTTCCAGCAGTTGTTTTCGCTCGTCATCGGACAACCCTTTGCAGCGCAGCGTGATCTGGATGTGCGGCCCGTCGGCCAGCTTCATCCGTCCTCCCCCGATGCGCGCGGCGAGCGCCAGCAGTTTTTGCCCGTCGATGGTCTCCATGCGGCTGTCGGCAATGCGGATATGGATGTCGTCGCCCTTCTCCGTGATCGACTCGATGCCGTATTCCCTGCCGTACACTTTGAGCCGGGCGATAAAGAGCAGATTGGCGACCTCCGGCGGCGGGTCGCCGAAACGGTCCTTCAGTTCCTCGAGCAGTTCGTCCGCTTCCTGCAGGGAAGCGACGGCCGCCGTTTTCTTGTAGACCTCGATCTTCTGCATACTATCATAAATGTAGGAGGACGGCAAATAAGCGTCGATGTTGAGGTCGATCTGCACCGGCCACTCCTTCGGCTCCTCCGCCGCCGCCTCGCCGAGCTCGGCCTTGCGGATGCGGATTTCTTCGGCGAGCATTTGCGTGTACAGGTCAAAGCCTACAGAGGCGATGAAGCCGTGCTGCTCTGCGCCGAGCAAGTTGCCCGCGCCGCGGATCGCGAGGTCGCGCATGGCGATTTTGAACCCGGAGCCGAGCTCGGTGAATTCCTTGATCGCCTGCAGCCGCTTCTCGGACGCCTCGGTGAGCACCTTGTCGCGCTGATAGGTCAGATAGGCGTAGGCGATCCGGTTGGAGCGCCCGACGCGGCCGCGCAGCTGATAGAGCTGGGACAGGCCCATTTTGTCGGCGTCGTAGACGATCAGCGTGTTGACGTTGGGAATGTCCACACCGGTTTCGATGATCGTCGTGCTGACCAGCACGTCGTATTCGCCGTCGAGAAAATCGAGAATTGTCTTTTCCAGTTCCAGCTCGCCCATCTGGCCGTGGGCGACGGCCACCCGGGCGTCGGGCACGAGCGCGGAAATTTGCTCGGCCATCTGATGGATGCCCTGCACCCGGTTGTACAAAAAGTAAACCTGGCCGTTCCTCGCCAGCTCCCGCTCGATCGCCTCGCGAACGAGCGACGGGCTGTATTCGACCACATAGGTCTGCACGGGGAAGCGGTTCTCCGGAGGCGTCTCGATGATGGACAATTCGCGCACGCCGAGCAGCGACATGTGCAGGGTGCGCGGGATCGGCGTGGCCGTCAGCGTCAGCACGTCCACGTTCGCTTTGAGCCGCTTCAGCTTTTCCTTGTGGGAAACGCCAAAGCGCTGTTCCTCGTCCACGATCAGCAGGCCGAGGTCCTTGAACTGGACGTCCTTGGAGAGGAGCCGGTGAGTGCCGATCACAATGTCCACCGTGCCGTTCCTCAGCCCTTTGATCGTTTCCTGCTGTTCCTTCCTGGAGCGGAACCGGCTCAAAACGTGGATCGTCAGCGGAAAGCCGCTGAACCGCTCGCGGAACGTCTCGTAATGCTGCTGCGCGAGGATCGTCGTCGGCACCAGCACGGCCACCTGCTTGCCCTCGATCGCCGCCTTGAAGGCGGCGCGGATGGCCACCTCGGTTTTGCCGTAGCCGACGTCCCCGCACAGCAGGCGGTCCATCGGCTTCGGCTGCTCCATGCTGGCCTTGATCTCCCGGATGGCGCGCAGCTGGTCCGGCGTCTCCTCGTAAGGGAACATCGCCTCAAATTCGGCCTGGTACGGGGTGTCCTTGGCGAAGGCGTACCCGGGGGAAGACTGCCGTTCGGCGTACAGCTTGATCAGCTCGTCGGCGATGTCCGCCACGGATTTCCGCGCCTTGCTCTTGGCGCGCTGCCAGTCGGTGCCGCCAAGCTTGTTCAGCTTCGGCTCCTTGTCTTCGGCGCCGACGTATTTCTGCACCAGGTCGATCTGGTCGATCGGCACCGACAGACGGTCGCCGCCGGCGTACTGAATGTGCAGATAGTCTTTGTGAATGCCGCCGACTTCCAGGGTGCCGATGCCGGTGAACCTGCCAATGCCGTGGTTCACGTGAACGACGTAATCGCCGGGCTTGAGCTCGAGATAGCTTTTGATACGCTCCGCGTTCTCGAACTGCCGCTCCGTCCGCCGCACCTTGCGCTGCTTCTGGGTGAAGATCTCCCCTTCGGTGATGACGGCCAGCTTCAGGGAGGGGAATTCAAACCCGGCCTGCAGGCGGCCTTCGATGATTTCCGGGAGCGGGATGCGGTAATCCTGCAGCACCCGCTTGATGCGCTCCGCCCGTTCCTCGCTGCCGGCCATGATCACGACGCGCATGCCCGTTTTTTCCCAGCGCTCCATCTCGGTCTTCAGCACGTTCATCTGGCTGTGGAAATTTTGCATCGTGCGGCAGATGAAATTGACGATGTTTTGCGGCATCGTTTGCGGAATTTGGCGAAGAAAGAGCGACAGATAGACGGTCGGGAACGGCTTTGTGTGAAACAGCGAATCATACGGTTTGGACAACGCAAACGCGGGCAAAAAGCGGCCGCCTTCCAACATGTCGGCGGCCATCTCGGCTTCGTCGCGGTCCATTTGCCGGGCCGTCTCCATCAGCCGGATCGGTTCGTCCACCAACATGATCGTATCCGGCGGAAAATAGTCGTACAGCGTATGCCGTTCCGGATACAGAAAAGACACGTATTTGAAAATGTCCTGGAAATACCGGCACTCCCGGAGCTGCCCGATCTCATGCAAGATCGTCTCTTCCAGCCGCTGCCGCGCCTTCCGGTCGGGCATCCGCTGCAGCTGTTCCTCCAGGCGTTCGTACGCATGCTGCGCCGCATTTTTGAAGCGGCGCTCGTCGGCGAAAATTTCCCGGCAGGGCAATATTTCAACTTCGGACAATTTTTCGATCGACCTTTGCTCGGCGACGGTGAACAAACGGATCGACTCGATCTCGTCGCCAAACCACTCGATGCGGAAGGGATGATCGGCGGTAAGCGGATACACGTCGAGAATGCCTCCGCGCACGCTCATGTCGCCCGGCTTCTCCACGCGGTCGGCGCGCTCGAAGCCGAGCAGGTCCAGCCGGGCCACAACCGTATCCATCGGAATCTCCAAGCCGGTGCGGAGGGTAAGCCGCGCTTCATTCAATGCATCCTTCGGCGGCAGAAAACGGCGAATGCCTGCGTACGGCGCAACGACGATGCCGCGGAAACCGGCGGCCAGCTTGCCGAGCACTTCAATCCGCCGTGCCAGAATATCCGGGCTGGAAAAAGCCGCTTCGGCGACGACCAGCTCGCCCGCCGGAAACAGCAGCGCCGAACCCGGCAGACATTCGTTCAGGTCTTCGGCGATTTTCTGCGCCGAGAACATATTGTGCGTCACAAAGAGCACCGGCCGCTGCAGCTCGGCATACAAGGCGGCGACCGTCATTGCTTTGGCGGAGCCGGCGAGGCCGGAAACGAGCTGCTCCTTCATGCCGCGGCGAAGTCCGGAGGCGATGGAGGCAAAATCGGCATCTCGCGCAAACGCCTTAAGCAAATCTTCCATAATTTCCATAAATCTCCTCTCGCGTGCAGTGCCAAACAGGCCTGGCTTCGTCAAGCCAGACCTTTCAACATCCCGCCGGACATGTCTGCCGGCCGCTCCCGCTCATTGCAGCGGATTGGCCAGAAGCGACAGTTCGGGATAACTGTCCAACGTTTGCTTGCAATAATCGCAGACAACCTTTACCGTCACATCCCCGTTCGAATCATACGATATTATATCCTTACGCTCCTCGGGGGTCAAGAAATGAAAGCCGAGCTGCATTTCGCTCGCCGCGCCGCTTTCAATCGACCCGATGAACGACCGGCAATGGCGGCAAATATAGGTCAGCGTCATGCGTCATCCTCCTTTGACTGCGCCTATATCCCCATTATTGCCGGCAGCCGTCCGCGCTATCCGCGCAAAGACAAAGCGATTCCGTCAACTCCGGTTGAACGCGGCCATCACGCGGTCGAAAGGCTGCTCCAAGGCCATCTCCATGGCCTCGCAAGCGAGCGAGAGCGCACGTTCCACGGCCTCCGCCTCCGCCTTCGCAAAGTCGCTGAGCACGTAATCGGCGATGTCAACGCCCGGCGCCGGCCGCGCGATGCCGATCCGGATGCGGTTGAATTGTTCCGTGCCGAGGTGGGCGATCAGCGACTTGATGCCGTTGTGGCCGCCGGGCCCTCCCTTGTAGCGAAGCCGGATGCGCCCGACTTCCGTGTCCAAGTCGTCGTACACCACGATGCCGTCGGCGATATCCGCCTTGGTCCAGTCGAGAAACGCCCTTACCGCTTCCCCGGACAAATTCATGTACGTCATCGGCTTCAGGAGCGCCACCTTGCGGCCCCCAATCCGCCCTTCGCCGTACAGCGCCTTAAATTTGTTCTGCGACACGGCAATCCCGTGCTTTGCGGCAAAACGGTCAATCGCCATAAACCCGGCATTGTGCCGGTTGTTCCGGTACCGCTCGCCGGGATTGCCGAGACCCACGATCCACTTCAAGTTCCATTCCCTCTTTTTCGACGGATTCGGGGAATATCGAAAAATTTTCCGCTTCCCGCACCCGCCGTGCAACGATTCCGGGCGGAGAGTTGTCTATATTATTGGCAGACGATTGTACGAGAAGCAAAATTTGACATTGCGACGCAAATGAAATTGAGGTGAACGCCCATGTACAAAAACGGCGAAGAACTCACCCGGGACGAGCAATTCGAAGATCATCTGGGCCGCGACGTTCCCGTTCAGATTTACCGGGGCAACCTGCACAGCGACATCGGATTTGTGCAAGCGGTGCTGCCGGACTTCATCCGGGTCAACGACACCTTCTACCGGCGGGACCTGTTCACGTTCATTTCAAGACCGGGCTACTGAAAACTTTTTTGTTGCGGAAGACCGGCTCTTCAAACAGCTTGCTGACCGACAGTTCCTCATGGACGCGGATAATCGCTTCGCCGACCAAAGGTGCCACGGAGAGCACCTTTATTTTTTTGGACGGATTCGGATGCCTGATCGGAATCGTGTTGGTGACGACGATTTCCCTCAGGGGCGACTTGTCCAGCCGTTCCATCGCCGGCCCCGACAGAACCGGATGGGTGCAGCAGGCGTAGATTTCCTTCGCCCCGCCTTCCAGAAGCGCGTTGGCGGCGAGCACCAGCGTGCCGGCCGTATCGATGATGTCGTCGATCAGAATGCATGTCTTTCCGCTGATCTTCCCGATGATGTTCATCACTTCGCTGACGTTCGGCTCCGGCCTGCGCTTGTCGATGATCGCCAGCGGCGCCGAAAGCTCGTCGGCCAGGCGGCGGGCGCGCACGACGCCGCCGTGGTCCGGCGAAACGACGACGACCTCTTCCAGCCCCTTGCTGCGGAAATATTCGCTGAGGATCGGCACACCCAGCAGATGGTCCACCGGGATGTCGAAAAATCCCTGAATCTGCATGGCGTGGAGATCCAGCGAGATGACCCGGTCCGCCCCCGCCGTTTCAATCAGGTTGGCCACGAGCTTGGCCGTGATCGGATCCCGCGCCCTGGCTTTGCGATCCTGGCGGGCATAGCCGTAATAGGGAACGACGACATTGATCGTCTTGGCCGAAGCCCGGCGCAGCGCATCCACCATCACGAGCAGCTCCATCAAATGGTCGTTGACCGGCGCGCAGGTCGACTGGATGACAAACACGTCGCAGCCCCTGACGCTTTCGTCGAGCCGGATCCGAATCTCGCCGTCGCTGAACCTGAGCACCTCCGCATCGCAGAGCGGCACGCCGATCACCTCGGCGATTTCCCTTGCCAGCCCGGGATTGGAGTTGCAAGTGATCAGCTTCAGTCTCTGGTCGCCGTAAACTTTCATCGCTCTTATCGCCTCATATCCGATTGTTTTGATTTTGGATTTTATTGCGAAGCTTTCGCGCGTAGCCGGGTTTGTTCGACTGGCGGGCGCGGGCGATGGCCAAATCCTGGTCGCCCACATCGTGCGTGATGGTGGAGCCGGCCACGACAAAAGCGCCTTCGCCGATCCTGACGGGTGCGATCAGATTGCTGTTGCAGCCGATGAACGCATCGTCGCCGATTTCCGTGACATGCTTGCGGAAGCCGTCGAAGTTGGCCGTGATCGTGCCGCAGCCGATATTGACCCGCTTGCCGATGCGGGCGTCCCCGATGTAGCTGAGGTGGGGAACTTTGCTGTCTTCGCCGATGGAGGCGTTCTTGATTTCGACGAAATCGCCGATTTTGACGCCGGAGGCGATCCGAGCGCCCGGGCGCAGATAAGCGTACGGTCCGACCGTGGCGCGGTCGCCGACTTCGGCTTCCTCCAGCACGGCGTGCCGGATTTGGACGCCGTCGCCGACGGCGGAGTCGCGGATCTCCGCGTTCGGCCCGATAACGCAATCCTCCCCGATGCGGGTTAAACCGCGCAAGTGGCAGCCCGGATAAATGACCGTATCGGCACCGATCGTCACCCCGGCGTCGATGTAGGTCGTCAGCGGATCGATCAGCGTCACTCCGTTTAGCATGTGGCGCAGATTGATCCGCCGGCGCATCTCCCTTTCCGCTTCGGCCAGCGCGGCCCGGTCGTTGACTCCGGCCGCCTCCAGCGGATCGCTCACCGCAATGCCGCCCACGCGATGGCCGCCGCTCCTTAAAATGCCGATCACGTCGGTCAGATAGTATTCCCCTTGCGCGTTGTTGTTGTCCACCCGTTCCAACGCCCCGAACAGCAACCGGTTGTCGAAAGCGTATGTGCCGGTGTTGATCTCCCGGATGGCGCGCTCGGCTTCCGAGCAGTCCTTGTCTTCGACGATGCGCTCGACGCCGCCGTCCGCGCCGCGCACGACGCGGCCGTAGCCGCGCGGATCGTCCGGCACCGCCGTCAGCAGCGTAGCCGCCGCGCCGCCGCCGCGGTGCGCTTCGATCAGAGCCCTGATCGTCTCCGCGCTGATCAGCGGCGTGTCGCCGCACAGCACCAGCGTGATGCCGTCCTCGCCGGAAAGAAGCGGCGCCGCCTGCATGACGGCGTGTCCGGTGCCGAGCTGCCTCTCCTGCAGCGCGTACAGCACCCTGCCGCCGAGCGCAGCCTTCACCTCTTCCGCTCCGTGCCCGACCACCGCCACCGTCCTCGCGACGCCGATTTGCTCCAATGTATCGATGATATGCTCCACCATCGGTTTGCCGCAAACCGGGTGAAGCACTTTGCTCCGTTTCGATTTCATCCGCTTGCCCAGTCCGGCCGCCAGAACCACTGCCGAAATCCGCAAACAGGACCACCTCCGGAACTCGTCGCTTCAGCAAAAATATTGGTCCCCTTTTGCATCATATCTTACTTTCGGGCAAAAGAAAAGAGAGCCCAAAGCCCTCTTTTGACGGATTGCGCACACTTTTTACGCGCCTTCTTCCATGATGTCGTCCGCGTCCGATTCATCGGCAAGTGCCTTTTCGTACACTTCCAAAACCGCTGACTGAATCTTCTCACGGGTAGCCGAAGAAATCGGATGGGCGATGTCGCGAAACTCCCCGTCGGGTGTCCGCTTGCTCGGCATCGCCACGAACATGCCGTTGTTGCCGTCAATGACTCGAATGTCATGGACAACAAACTCGTTGTCGATCGTAATGGAAGCGATCGCCTTCATTCGGCCCTCCGTGTTGACGCGCCGGAGCCTAACGTCCGTGATTTGCACCTCATGTCACCACCTTTACCCTAAGGAAACAAGCTTGGCTATATATTCCACATTTGTGTCGTAAATCCTTCTATTGGAAAAAGAAAATTTTTCTTATTCCGGAATTTTTGCGATGAGCTCGATTTCAATCAGCACGTCCTTCGGCAGGCGGGACACCTCCACCGTGGTACGGGCTGGCTTGTGGTCGCCGAAATACGACGCGTAAATTTCATTCACTTCGCCGAATTGATTCATATCCTTGATGAACACCGTCGCCTTGACGACGTCGCCGAATCCGGCTCCCGCCGCCTGCAGCACCGCCTGCAGATTGCGCAGCACCTGATGGGTCTGCTCCCGGATGCCGCCGGAAACCAACTGTCCTGACGGATCAAGGGGAATTTGTCCGGAAGTAAACAGCAAGTTTCCCACTCGGATCGCTTGGGAATAAGGGCCGATTGCCTTAGGCGCGTTTTCAGTGAAAATCGCGGTCAATTTCATGATTGCCTCCTTGGTTTTCAATTGGGGTGAATGAGCCGGTTTGCCCGGGACGCATTTCCCGGTTGCGGCAGCTTAGAAATAATTGCCCGGCTGCAAGGTGATTTTGCGCGTCTTCGGATCGATGCCGGTCAGTTTGGCCAGCGACACGTATTCGTCGACAAGCCGTTCCTCGGGGGAGACTTCCCCCGATTCCACAAAGACGCCGACGCCTTTGACCGTCGCCTTGAATTCCTGAAGCAGGTCGATCATGCCCTTGATCGTTCCTCCGGCGCGCATGAAGTCGTCGACGATGAGCACCCGCGACTCTTCGCGCAACGCGCGCCTTGCCAGCGTCATGGTCGAGATCCGCTTGGTCGAGCCCGATACGTAGTTGATGCTGACCGCGGAACCTTCCGTGACGCGGTTGTCGCGGCGCACGACCACCATCGGCAGGTTGAGGTGGTGGGCGGTGGCGTAAGCGATGGGAATGCCCTTCGTCTCGACGGTCATGACCACGTCGAGATCGCGCGAGGCGAAGACAGACGCGAATATTCTGCCGATTTCATGGACGATGCCCGGCTGGCCGAGGATGTCGGACATGTACAAATATCCGCCGGGCAGGATGCGCTCCGGCTGGTCGAGCTGCCGGCAGACCGACTCGATCATCTCCCGCGCCCGCTCTTTCGAAATGCCGGGAATATATTTCACGCCTCCGGCCGCTCCGGCAACCGTTTGCAGTTCCCCGTATCCTCCGCTTTCCAGCACCTCTTTGATGATTGCGAGGTCTTCGCTGATCGAGGATTTCGCGGAATTGTAGCGTTCGGCGAACGTGGTCAGCGGGATCAACGTATGAGGGCGGGCCAGCAGATGCTGCGTCATCTCCACAAGTCTCGCGCTGCGCCGGATCTTTTTCACGCCGGTCCCCCCTTGCGTCTTTGCGTCAATTCCGAATATTGTAATGAAAATATACCATTTGAGCCCAGTCTGCCGCAATACA
>Ga0065720_1021136_pt1 | contig 11453 bp, 7 predicted proteins | sample Thericmetagenome_FD_59107 | JGI IMG/M metagenome (GOLD analysis project Ga0065720, IMG submission 59107) | Thermophilic microbial communities from the Joint Bioenergy Institute, California, USA of rice/straw/compost enrichment - eDNA_2 v2... | ecosystem: Engineered > Solid waste > Grass >... | reverse complement strand
GGCAGGCGTGCGTCCAGTACGTTATTTCGCAGAAACTCGTAGACCGTCCCATGAAACTCCTGGCCGCCGCTTTTTGTTGTCGCGGAAAGAAGGATGCCTGGGTTCCGGCCCAGCTCTGCCGAGAAGACGCTAGTTTGTACCTTGAACTCGCCCACGGCATCCATGCTTAGCTGCGTGTACTGGCCGTCGTTCGCGCCGACGTCGGTATTAATAGAGCCATCCAGGAAGAAGTTATTCGCGCTGCCTCTCATGCCGTTGACGTTGAACTGATCGGTGCTGTTGAAAGCCAGGCGGAAGCTCGACGCGTTGTTCGATACGACACCGGGCAGCGTCAGCATCAGGTTCTGGAAGTCGCGGCCATTGATACTCAGCTCCGTCACCTGACGGGAGGACAAAACAAAAGACTTATTCGCCGTAGTGGTTTCGACGAGGGGTACCTCAGCCTGAATCGTGACCGACTCGGCGGTTTGCCCGAGCTCGAGCGTAATTGCGCCGAGATTCATAATCTGGTTTGGATCGAGTGTGAGCTGTGTGCGCTCCGTCGTCTTAAACCCGCTCATCTCGATCTTGACCGTGTAGGTTCCCCGCGGTAACGGAAGCAGTTGGAAGGCGCCGTCCGCAGCGGTAACCGTTTCGCGAATGACCTGGCCTTTGGCCTCATCAAAGGCGGTCACGCGTGCGCCGCTAACAGCCGCGGCTTGAGGATCCAGTACTACTCCGTGGATTGTGCCATTCTGGGCGAATGCGCTGGAACAGCCAATCAGGAAACACGGGGCAAGGAAGGCCAGGAGCGTGCGACGTGAACAGTCCACTTTCTACCCCCGCAAGAGAATGGACACAAATTGAGTGTCCTCGCAGCCGGTATGATACTGGCGCTTGCAGTGTGTGTAAAGTAAATTTGCAGCTTTACAGAAGCGCGTAAATCAGCGGGCGTTTGGCAGCGGAGCGGTCGGATCCTCGGGCCAGGAGTGCTTTGGATAGCGCCTGCTTAACTCGCGACGGACCTGCGGATATAGCCTCTGCCAAAAGCCTGCAAGATCCGAGGTCATTTGAACCGGGCGTTGATTGGGCGCCAGAAGGTGCACAACAACCGGCACTGCTCCTCCGGCAACACGCGGCGTCTCGCGCATTCCAAAGAAGTCCTGAAGCCGGGAGGCGACCCAGGGCGGGCGATCATCTTCATAGTGAACCCGCGCCTGGCGTCCGCTGGGAAGGCGGAGTTTGGCGGGCGCAATCTTTTCCAGGATCTGCCGGCTGGCCGCAGAAAGCTTCGCTTCGAGCGACTGCAAGATCCCTCCGTCCCCGGCGGCTTGCCTGAGTTCGGCGAAACTGCGAAGTCCGTAACACAACGATCGGAGAGAATCGTGAACATCCTCCTGGCCGAGGGCATCAACGGCAGCGTGGCGCGAAGCGAATCGAATACGGCGAAGAAACGCCTCCAGCTCTTCCATATCAACAAACCGCTCGATACCTGCTTCGAGCGCTTTTTCCGCAAGGAGTCTCGCTGCCTGCTCGGTGTCGGGCTTCGCGTCGCGGCTCTCCTCGATGGCGAGGTTCTCGTAGAGGAGCGCGCTGACCGCTTCCACCCGCTCGGCGTTCCAGTTCCACTCCAAAGACTGGCGTTCTGTGATCTTCTCCGGGAAAAGATCGAGCAGCCAATCGGGCTCGATTCCGCTTGCGAGGCGCACAACCGGCTGGCCTCTTTCCCGCCGTTCTTCAATATCCACTGCGACAAGCCATTCATGGTTGCGAACGACGCTTGCTTCTGACAGCGTCGCCGCGCCTCCTGATGCAAGGATTACCTGGTCAGCGCCTCGCTTTCGGGCCACACGGTCGGGAAAGGCGGCGAGGATTGCAGCGAGTAAGGCTTTTTCGTTATGGCTGGACTGCCGCCGCACGCCCGCAACGCGGCGGATCTGGTCGTAAAGCCTACGCGCCTGCGGATCCCATTCGCTATCGAGGAGCGCAAGAAGATCGGAGGGGCCCGTGGCGTGACGTTCGTGGTTCAGCCTGGCTCCATGGCTGAGCAGCGCAGCAGCGGCGCATCCATCCTCGCCAACGCGGCGCGATTCGGCCTCCACGATGAGACGGGCCAGGCGCGGATGCAGGGGAAGGCCGGCCATCTTCCGGCCGACATCCGTCAAAGTCCGATTGCCATCGATTGCTCCGAGGTGTTGGAGGAGTTCGGTCGCGTGATCGATGGCTGACTGAGGCGGTGCGTCGAGCCAGGGGAGGGCGAGTGGGTCCTGAATTCCCATCGCCGTAAGATCCAGCACTACCTGGGACAGCTCCCGCTGCAAAATCTCCGGACTCCGCTGCTCGGGACGCCGCACAAAATCATCGAGAGGGAACAACCGGATGACTCGTCCCGGTCCAAGGCGTCCTGCGCGACCGGCACGCTGGATCGCGGACGCTTTCGAGATGCGCTGCACCTGTAAGGTTGGCAGGCCGGTGCGGGGCGAATCTACGGCGACGCGCGCGACGCCCGAGTCAATGACGGCGCGCACACCCTCAATCGTGATCGAGCTTTCAGCAATGTTCGTGGACAGGATCAGCTTGGGGCGGTCTGCGGGCTGGACAGCGCGATCCTGCTCGGCGGGAGGCAGGTCTCCGTGCAGAGGAACGACAAGAAGTCCGGCTCGTTCGGCAATCGGTGCACACCGCTTCGCCGCTCGCCGGATTTCCGCGGCACCCGGTAGAAAGGTGAGGATGTCGCCAGCGAGACCTTCGCGAAGCAGTAATTCGACAGCCTCCGCTATTTGCTCTTCAAGGGGCTTGGGGGAATGCGGGGTGTGAGTAATGGAAAGATCGAAAAGCCGCCCTTCGGACCGAAGGACCGGGCAGCCGCCGAGGTATGCCGCAATCGGGGCCGCGTCCAGAGTGGCGGACATCACGACAATCCGGAGATCCGGGCGTAGTGTCGTCTGCAGCCGGCGCAGGAGAGCGAGAGCCAGATCGCCCTCCAGATTCCGCTCATGGAACTCATCGAGCACGACGGCGCCAACCCCGCGCAGTGAGGGGTCGGACAGCAGCCGCCGCGCGAGGACGCCTTCGGTAAGAAATCGCAGGCGCGTGCGGGGACCGCCGACATTCTCGAAGCGTACCTGATACCCCACGGTCTCGCCTAACGGCTCGTTTCGCTCCGCGGCTACGCGGCGCGCCGCCATCCGCGCCGCGAGCCTTCGGGGCTCCAGCACCAGCACTTCGCCGAGGTCTAGAGAGAGCAGGGCGGCCGGAACCCGCGTCGTCTTGCCGGCGCCGGGAGGAGCTTCAAGGACAAGATTCGTCCCGTTTTGCAGCGTGTTGAGGATCTCTGGAATCAGAGAATCGACGGGAAGAGCGGTCACAATTTCAGAGTAATCGAGAAGACATATCGGCCATCAATCAGGTCTGGTATGTTGTATGCTTATGCCTCAAACATTTGCACCACTCCAGCCGCCTAGGCGGCTCCTGCTCGGGCCTGGCCCGTCTCCGGTTTCCCAAAGGGTGTACGAGGCAATGGCAAAGCCCATCGTGGGGCACCTCGATCCGTTCTTCTTTCAGGTGGTCGAGGACATCCGCAAGCTGCTCGCCGTCGCCTTTGGTACTTCCAACCCCTTCACCATGGCAATCTCCGGCACCGGGAGCGCAGGCATGGAGGCAGCAGTCTCGAACTTTGTCGAGCCCGGTTCGAAGTTCGTGGTATTCGCCAACGGCTACTTCTGCGACCGCATTACCGAGATGGGCAAACGGAACGGAGCCCAGGTCGTGCGCTTTGAGAAGCCTTGGGGCGAGACCTTCAGCGACGACGAAGCGCGAGAGTTCATCCTGCGCGAGAAGCCGCACACCGTCGCTTTTGTGCACGCGGAGACATCGACCGGCGTACTGAATAATGGAAAGGCCATTTCCGAGGCGGCTCACGAGGTAGGCGCGCTGGTGATCGCCGATTGCGTGACATCGCTCGGCGCAATGCCGGTCAACGTCGACGAGACCGGCATCGATATCGCCTACAGTTGCTCGCAGAAGGGGCTGAGCTGCCCGCCGGGATTGGCGCCGATCACTGTGTCGCCTCGGGCGATGGAACGTCTCCGGGCACGCAAGTCTTCTCCGCCGGTATGGTATTTCGACCTGAAGCTCCTCGACGACTACTACGATGGGGCGCACCGATACCACCACACCGCACCTATCACGATGTTCTACGCGCTGCGGGAAGCGCTGGTTGAGATCTCGGAAGAGGGGATCGAAAACCGCTGGGAGCGGCATCGCCGCAACCACTTGGCGTTTGTAGCCGGCCTCGAGGCGATGGGCCTCAAGATGCTGGTGCCGGAAGGCAAGCGCCTGTGGACCCTGAATACGCCGCTCGTGCCCGAGGGCATCGACGATGTCAATGTGCGGAAGCGTCTGCTGGAAGAAGAAGGGATCGAGATACTGGGAGGATTCGGCCCGCTGGCAGGAAAGGTGTTCCGCATCGGAACGATGGGCGCAGGCTCCACTCAGGAAAATATTCTGCTGCTTCTGGAAGCTCTCGAGCGCGCTCTTCGGGCGGAAGGATTTCGTACGAAGGATAGTGGCAGGCCGGCAGCAGAAAAAGCATACGCAGCGGTCTAAGCCGCTGTTCTATCAGGAGGGCCGGCTGCGTGCCGGCCCTCGCGTTCACCTGCCCGTTACGACCGTGCGTGACGGCCCTTCATCCGGCTCATGAACTTCTCGTGCAGCTTGTCTGCCTTTTGCTTCTGCTCAGGAGTAAGCAAGGCGTAGACGTCTGCGGCCGCTTTGGCTCGGATGCCTGCGAGCTTACCAATTGCCACGCCCTGAGCTTCTCCTAAACGCTGCAGCTCCGATTCGGGCTGGTTTGTCTTGATCGCCTGACGGAGCGCTTTGCGCGCCTCGCGAAGCTGGTCCACATAGGGTTTGCTTTCCTGGCGGGCTTGCTGCCAGATTGTTTTCGCCTGTTCTCTTTGAGCTGGCGTCAGCTCCAGGTAATTGGCGATGCGTTCCATTCGGTTGTGCTTGCCCCGGTGGCCTTTACCTTCCGGAGCGGGCGCCGAATTCTGCGCCAGCGCGGTTCCTGCAGCGATTGTCAAAACGGCCAGAGCCGCTACGATTTTCTTCTTGGGGTTCATGTGTTTCGGATTGCCTCCTGGACCCAATCATGAAGGCCGATCGTAAGCGGTGTTTGTGAGAATGGTAAATGAATGTAAAGACTGCGGGGAGTGATCCGCGCGGGCATGCTACATATAGGCTGTGCGAGTCCTTTTAATCGACGACGACGTCGAGATGTGCGCCCTCCTGAAGGAGTTTCTCGAGCGGGAGGGATTCCGGCTGGAATGCGAGCATGATGGCCGCCGCGGGCTGGACCGGGTTCTCGCCGATCCTCCAAATCTCGTACTGCTCGACGTCATGCTGCCGGGCTTGGACGGCTTCGAAATTTTGCGCCGTCTGCGGCCTCGCAGCAATGTTCCTGTCCTGATGCTGACGGCACGAGGAGAGGACGTGGACCGGATTGTCGGGCTGGAGCTGGGGGCCGACGATTATCTGCCAAAGCCGTTCAATCCGCGTGAACTGGCCGCTCGAATTCGTGCGATCCTGCGCCGCCTGGAACTGCGCGCGGGTCCGCAAGGAAGCCCTGTCGAAGTCAATGGCGTGCGGCTGGACCCTGCTTCCCGCGAGGTGTATCAGAACGGCCGCAAAATCGAGCTCACTACGTTCGAGTTCGACATCCTCGAAATGCTGATGCGCTCTGCCGGGCGCGTTCTGTCCCGCGACCAGTTGATGGAGAGTCTTTATAACCGCAAAGCCACTCCCTACGACCGGTCGATCGACATGCACATCAGCCACCTGCGCCGAAAGCTTGAAGGTGACCAGCAGCTGATCAAGACTATTCGGGGAGTCGGATACCAGTTCTGCCGGACCAGTGAGGAGGCCGCTGGTTGAGGTCTCTTTTCGCCAAGATCCTCCTGTGGTTTCTGGCTACCGTTCTTCTCACAGCTCTCGGGCTCGGTTTGACGGCGGCGCTGATGTATTCGGAGCCGCAGGCGCGACGATCTCCGCTCGGGCTGCTGGTCTCTTTGCAGCTCGCAGAAGCGAAGGAGGCCTGGGAGGAAGGCGGACCACGTGCTCTGGCGCGCAGGCTCCGGTACTTTGAGCGCGTGTTAGGCGCGAAGGGCGCGCTTACAGACGCTCATGGCGTGGATCTCCTGACGGGGGAAGATCGAAGCCAGCTGATCCGGGAAGCGTTGGAAAATCCGCGTAAGCCGCTCCTCCGCCGGGGCAATCTCGTTCTGGCGCGGCGGGATCGCGGGGGGCACTACTGGTTCCTGCTCGAGCTTCCTCGAAGAGGATTTTATTCGTGGTTCCTCCATCCGCAGTTTCTATGGGTGATCGGGCTGGTGATTTTTCTGTGCTATCTGTTCGCGCGACAGATTACACAGCCGCTGCGCAAGCTGCAGGCCGCTCTCGACCGATTCGGGCGCGGCGACTTCAGCGCCCGCGCCGGCTCTGACCGCAAAGATGAGCTCGGAGATCTCTCGCGCGCGTTTGATCAAATGGCCGACCGGATCCAAACGCTCCTTACGGCCGAACGCCGCCTCCTGCGTGATATTTCGCACGAACTGAGAAGCCCGTTGGCTCGTCTGGGTGTCGCCATCGAGCTGGCACGCTCCGGGAGCGATCGGGAGAAGGCTCTCGACCGCATCCAGAAGGAGGCGGATCGTCTGAATCAGCTCGTTGGCGAACTCCTCCAGGTGACTCGTGCCGAGAGCGACCCGTCTTCGCTGGTCTTTGAGACGGTGGATCTCAATCTTCTGATTGAAGACGTGGCGTCCGATGCTGAGCTCGAGGCGCAAGCGCGCGGCGTATCGGTGTCTGTAACGGCACAGGATCAGGTTACGTTGGAGGGAAACCCGGAGCTGCTGCGGCGGGCGATTGAAAACGTCGTGCGCAATGCGATTCGGTATGCGCCCGAAGGAACGTCCGTGCAGATCACACTCGAAAAGGCCCCGGTCACGATTAAAGTACGCGATTACGGGCCCGGCGTGCCGGAAGAAGAACTAGGCCGCATCTTCGAGCCGTTCTATCGCGTCGAGGGAGACCGCAGCCGCGGTGGCGGTGGTGCAGGGCTCGGGCTGGCGATCGCGCGCCGTGCCGTCGATCTGCATCACGGCTCCATCCAGGCCCGCAATGCGGAACCGGGGCTGGAAGTCAGCATCGCTTTGCCGTGATTCCGCGGCTAGTTCTTTTCGTCCAGGATCTTCACATTCGCTGGCAGCGTGAACAGGTTATCCGTCAGGTCTTTGTTGATTTCCACTCTCTCTGAGAAGAGCTCGAAAATCTTGGCGCCGTCGCGGTCGCGCCGGATCGCCAGCGGCCATGTCACTCCCCCCACGTCGCGGTACTTGGAGAAGTAGGTGACCTCCTCAAAGCGTTCGCCACCGGTGCGCCGGTAGGTGAGCTGCTTTACCGGGAGTTTCGTGGAGCGGTGGAAGTAGACACGGACCACGCGGTTTTCCAAATCCGTAAAGTCGACGACTTCGACCGGCTGATTGTCGACGACATCCGACCCTCGCGATTCGATGATCATACCCGGCTCTTTCAGTCGCATCCTGAGGATGTAGAAGACGTTCCTCAAGGTAGACTCGCGTGCGCGTTCCAATTGCTCCTTGGGCAGCAGCTTCGCGCCGCGATACGTGAGCTCCCAGCCCTCGCCGTTCTCGTTGAGGATCACGGACCAGTCTTCGTCCTTGCCGAAGGCTTGACGCTCGCGAACACCAACGAAACCCGGCGTTGGCGGATCCGGCGGGGTCAGATAGCGCGTGTAGATGGTGGCGCGTGCGAGTCCGGAGAGTTGCCGGTTGTAAAACGAATAAGCACGGCCTGTCTCGACGCGGTCACGCATCGTAAGGAACTTCTCCCCGCCGAGCGCCTGTATGGCCTCGTCGACAACCTTCTTGCCCCGAATTTCGTCTGTCGTTTGAGCGGTAACGGCAGCGCCGGCAATGAGCAGCAAAGCCGGCAGGATATACTTCATGGCTTCCTGCTGACCTCCTCTTGCGTCAGCCCTGTATTTAGTTTCCATTCTTTGACGGTCATCTCGACTGCTTTGCGGTCGCCCTGGTAGGTGGTCACCTTGTACGGCAGCTTCAGCCCGTCCGTCTCTTTCCAGTCTTCGTAGACATCGCGGTTCTCCATCGCGCCCAGGCGGTAAGTCGCCTCTTTAGGCAGTCCTGTCTGCGCGTCAATAGTGAGGCGTACGGTTGAGACGCCTGGTCCGGAAATGTCGACGACGTTCTCTCCTGACGCGCTGACGGTCCGGCTGGTATCACGGTCGCTCAGCCACAGAAGGAAGGGGAACCGGAACAGTTCGGTTTTCACCTGGTTGATGACGACAGCAGGCATAGGCTGTGTCCCTTGCGGGCCTTGCATCCATCCCGTCGTTCCGTCCGAGTAAACGACCATCTTCCCAAACGGTAGAATCTGCTCTTGCCGGAGATGGGAGGGACGGATCCAGAAGAGGGTCTGGCTGATCTTCAGCTGGTTTTGCCCGCTGTTCACAGCCGAATCCGCCGATCGGACTACATCTTTGACCGCCTCGATCTTGCTCGCGCCGCCAACAGCCTGTTGAAGACGCGCCATCAGCTTCCTTCCGGCAGCCATCGAAGCTGCATCCACTTTTGTCTGCTGCTCCTTGGGCTCAGGAATCGTCAGATCGATCGTTTTAACTGGCAGTCCCAACGCAGTCAGCGGTTTGCCGAAATCCGACGGCTTTCCGACAGCGACAATGGTCAAGTCCTCCGGTTTCAAGTGCTGCTGCGCGACCCGCCGGATGTCCTCCTTCGTAACGGCCTTGATCGCGTCCTGATAACGGAAGATGAAATCCTTTGGGTAGCCGAAATACTCGTACGTCACCATCCGGTTCAGCGTCTTCGCAGGTTGATCGAAATTAAAGACGAAGCTGTTGAGCACTGTTTCCTTGGCTGTCTGCAGTTCCAGGTCTGTTACTTCCGAGGTTCGAATCCGTTCGATCTCCTCGCGAATGACCTGAAGCGTATCGGTGGTCGAGGCTGATTTTGTGCTGCCCCCAATCACGAAGACGCCGGGATGGTTATATTGCGCCGCCCAGCTTCCGCTGATGCCATAGGCGTAGCCGAGTTCGGTACGCACTTTCCGGAACAAACGGCTGGAAAAGCCGCCAGCGAGAATATCGACGGCAACTTCGAGAGCCGGGTAATCCTTGTCGCGGAGCGTGCCGCCGAGATGTCCCACGCGGAAGAAGGTCTGGTTCACGTCGTCCTTGATGGCGAGATAGACGCCGGGAGCAGGCTTGGCGGTGACTTCCGGAAACTTGGGCACAGGAGGTTGCTGCACCTTCCAGTCGGCGAACAAAGCTTCAATTTTGGACTTCATCTCCGCGGTGTCGAAGTCGCCTTGAATCGCAAGCATTGTGTTAGCAGGGAAGAAGTAACGCTTGTGGAAGTTCACAAGGTCATCCCGCTGAATGCGGTCCAGATGCTCATACTCCATCCGCCAGCCATAGGGGTTGTTGCGGCCGTAAACCAGCTCGTTGAATTCGCGCGACGCGATTGAGCTCGCGTTATCATTGCGGCGCGAAATGACGCCGCGCAGTTGCATCTTGATGAGATCAATCTTGTCCTGGCGAAACTCGGGCTGAGTGAGGACGTCTTTGAAGACGGCCAGCACCTCGTCGGTATTCTCCTTGAGAGCGCTGAACCGGACCGATCCACTCGTCTCTCCAATCCCGCTCTCGACGGACGCTGCGATGTTCTCCAACTGCTCGTTCAACTGATCGCCGGTCTTTGTGCGCGTACCGCCTGTTCGCATGACGGTACCCGTGATCTCGGCCAGTCCCACCTTGTCCGGCGGATCAAAGAGGTTGCCGGTTCTGACCAAAGCGAACCCGCTCACGAGGGGCAGACTGTGGTTCTCAAGCAGGAAGAGTTTCATCCCGTTTGAGAGCGTGAAGGTGGCGATTGCGGTAACCTTCACCTCTTTGATTGGCGGGAATTGGAGCCGCTTGTAGGGAGGAACGGCGCTGGGAGCTGCTTTCGAAGCGGCGGCGCGCTTCGCCGGAGGAGGAGCCGTTTGAGCAGGGGCCAGAAGCGCGGTACTCAATATCGCGGTGAGTAGGAATCTGAGTCTCACTTACCTGCCTCCTTCGCAGACGGTGGAACGATGTATGCGACCGTTCGAGTGCTCTTGTTCAAATACTGCTGTGCGACGCGTTGGACGTCCTCCGCTGTCACCTTATCAATCTCGTCAATGGCGGTAAATAAGACGCGCCAATCTCCATAGTTGACGTGATAGAAGGCCAACTGACTCGCAAGGCCGGGGTTTGAGTCCAGTTGCCGGATGAGTCCGGCCCGCAGCTTGGTCTTTACCCGCCGCAACGTTGTCTCGTCGACCTTCTCCTTTTTCAACTGGTCGATGACCTCGTAGATCGCCCGCTCGTTCTCCTCGACTGTCTTTCCCGGTCCTGGCACGGCGTATGCGAGAAACAGGTTGTTGTACTTTCCGCCTGGGAATGCGGGGGCCGCGCCTGCCGCAAGCGCCAGCCTCCGGGTCTCAACCAGGTCTTTGTGAAGCAGGCCAGTACGGCCGCTACTCAGGATACTGGCGAGGACGTCGAACACGGCATCATCTTTGTCGTGCTGGTCTGGGCGCTGCCATGCGATGAACACATATGGCTGTGAAGGGCTTTCGACCTGCACGCGCTTCTCACCCTCCTGCTTCGCCTCCGTGGTGCGCACCCGCGGAGGAAGCGGGCCGGCAGGCAATGGGCCGAAATATTTCTCGGCGAGGCGGCGGGCTTCGGCGCCTGTAATGTCTCCCGCGATCGCAACGGTGATATTACCGGGCACGTAATAGGTTTTGAAGAAATTTTGGGCGTCCTGCACTGTCAGGTTCTCGATGTCGCTGGCCCAGCCAACGACAGTCCGGTAGGGCGTGCTCGTGATGGCGGTGGCGATCAGGGCTTCCTGCAGCCTGCCGACCGGGTTTGATTCCGTGCGCATGCGGCGTTCCTCGCGCACCACGTCGCGCTCTTTGTAGAACTCGCGGTAAACGGGCTGCCGCAGCCATTCGGACTGAAGGAGGAACCACAGCTCCGCCCGGTTCGACGGGAGACTGTAGTAATACTGCGTGGCGTCGAGCCCTGTGCTCGCGTTGAAGCCCATCGCGCCGTTCTCCTCAATGACACGAACGTACTCATTCGGCACAACAAACTGATTTGCTTTTGCAATCGCAGAGTTAAGCTCTTCTTGCAGCTTTTTTATTACTTCCGGATTTGCTCGGTACTCCTTGTTTCGTTCCTCCTCGAGCTGTGCATAGATGGCGTTGACCCGGTCCAGCGCCTTCTTCTCCTCGGGCCAGTTCTTGGTGCCGACCGTCGTTGTGCCCTTGCCAATCATGTGCTCGAACATATGCGCGATCCCGGTTCTCCCGGCGGGATCGTTGGCAGC
>Ga0065720_1021135_pt1 | contig 11456 bp, 10 predicted proteins | sample Thericmetagenome_FD_59107 | JGI IMG/M metagenome (GOLD analysis project Ga0065720, IMG submission 59107) | Thermophilic microbial communities from the Joint Bioenergy Institute, California, USA of rice/straw/compost enrichment - eDNA_2 v2... | ecosystem: Engineered > Solid waste > Grass >... | reverse complement strand
TCCTAAAGAAAATTTAGGAATTGTCTATGTTTAATACTTACCACATTGGTGACTGATTTTCTAGCGTACTTCAAGGCTTCTTCGAAATGCTTTCTGGTGATTTCGGGGACGGGGTCAGCAAGCATCTTAATTTCTTGGCCAGGGTTCAAAGCCTGAGCAGCCTTTCTTCTAGCTTCAGCTTCAATAGACTAGGAATAGATTAGGAAAATGTAAATATAATATTACTTCTCTGACGGCAGCTTTAGCAGCTCTTTGGCACAATTCGGCAAGATCGGCACCTGAGAATCCTTCAGTGAGACCAGCAATGAAGTCCAAATCAACATCCTTAGCAACGGGGGTCTTTCTCAAGTTGGCCTTGAGGATACCAAGTCTGGATGGCTTATCGGGAAGAGGAATGTAGATAAGTTGATCCAATCTTCCTGGTCTGAGGAGGGCCTCATCAAGAATTTCGGGTCTGTTGGTAGCACCAATGAAGAAGAGAGACTTCTTAGCACCAACACCATCCATTTCAGTCAAAAGTTGATTCATAACTCTGTCTCCAGCACCACCGGCATCACCCATGGAAGAACCTCTTGAAACACCGACGGAATCCAATTCATCGAAGAACAAGACACAAGGAGCAGCAGATCTAGCCTTATCGAAGACTTCTCTGACGTTGGCTTCGGACTCACCGAACCACATAGTCAAAAGTTCAGGACCCTTGACGGAGATGAAGTTAGCAGAGCATTCGTTAGCAACAGCCTTAGCCAAAAGGGTCTTACCACAACCTGGGGGACCGTAGAAGAGGACACCCTTAGAAGGAGTCATGTTGAACTTCTGGAACTTATCGGGATGCTCAATAGGATAAAGAATCATTTCTTGGAGATTTCTCTTGACTTCTTCAAGACCTCCAATATCTTCCCACTTAACGTCGGGAACTTCGACGACGGTTTCTCTCAAGGAAGCAGGGTTACAGGTTCCAAGAGCATACTTGAAGTGTTCTTGGGTAACAGCCATAGCATCAAGAACTTGAGCGTCGATCTTTTCTTCTTCAATATCAATGATATCCATCTTTTCTCTGATACATTGCAAAGCAGCTTCAGTACAGAGTTGAGCAATATCAGCACCGACGAAACCGTGAGTTTCCTTAGCAATAGCAGTGAGGTCAACATCGGGAGCCAATTTCATATTCTTGGTGTGGATTCTCAAGATTTCCATTCTGCCGATTTCATCAGGGACACCAATATCGATTTCTCTATCGAATCTACCGAATCTTCTCAAGGCTTGATCAATACTGTTAGGTCTGTTGGTAGCAGCAATAACAATAACTTGTCCTCTTGACTTAATACCGTCCATCAAAGTCAAAAGTTGGGAGACGACTCTTCTTTCGACTTCACCTCCGACTTTATCTCTCTTAGGAGCGATGGAATCGATTTCATCGATGAAGATAATAGCTGGAGCGTTCTTTTCGGCTTCTTCGAAGGCCTTTCTCAAGTTAGATTCGGCTTCACCAGCCATCTTGGACATGATTTCTGGACCGTTAATCAAGAAGAAGAAGGCTCCGGTTTCATTAGCGACGGCTCTGGCAATCAAAGTCTTACCAGATCCTGGAGGACCGTAAAGGAGAACACCTCTAGGTGGCTTGACACCGAGGTTCTTGAAGAGGTTGGGGTGTCTAAGAGGCAATTCGATCATTTCTCTGATTTGAGCCATTTGCTTTCTGCAACCTCCGATATCATCATATCCGACTTCATCAGCTCTTTCTTCTTCTTCTCTCTTGATAGGTTCACCCTCAGTGTAGAGAACGGTGTTAGGTCCAACAATACCGTATTCTTGAGGTTCAGTAGCGACAACTTTGAATTCAACAGCCTTAAAGCTTCCTCTGACCACGAAAGTGTCACCCTTCTTAATAGGTCTATAGGTATCCTTGAAGTAAGGAACGAGGAAAGTGGTGGCAAGATCACCAGTAAGTCCTTCAACGGAGTCATCGAAGGGGAGGATGTGAATCTTGGTTAAGTTAGGAACATCTTGGCAAGGCTTGACAGTGACAATATCTAAGAAAATAAAAAAACTTTCTTTTCGATTGGGTACCTCCAAGTCTGACACGGAGATTCTTTCTGACGACTTTGTTCATTCTGATTTTGCCGTCTTCAAGCTTGTTGTCGACTAATGCGATACAAAGAGTTTCATGACGTTTCTTTCCCTTTAAGAGAACAGGATCACCCTTAAAGATCTTGAGCTCTTGAAGCTTGGCGACAGACAAGTTAACGATGGAGTTGTCGTCGTTGATGGCTTCGTCGACCTAGAAAAGTTATTTTAGCGGATGGTTGAATATACGATTAAACGATTAGGAGCCTTCTTCTTTTCAAGAATAGCAGTGGAGAAGTCCTTCTTGTCTTCCTTGGGAGGATTGGAACCAGTAGGTCTAAGAAAATTAGGGCGGGATTATGGTTTTAGGTACTGTTTGTCCATTATATTACTTAAACTTTGCTATATTAGAAAATAATTTGAATTATTAATCCAGATGTGCTTATATCCAAATCTTGTTCTGAATAGTGCAGAAAGATCTAGATCAGAATTTTTTTTGTCTCTAATCTTAAATTGACCAGAACGTGTCACTGAAGAATAAATATATAATGAGCCTTATTTATCTTTTTTTCGCCTGGGACTCGATCAGATTAGAGCCCGTTCTAAAGAAAAAACATACTGATATGAACAGAAAAATATAACTTCTTCAAGAAAATTCTTTCCACCTATAAACCTCAACAAGACTCATTCTTCTTCGACAAAGGTAGCCTAAGGCCCTTAGGTGGTTCGAATAAAGTATACTGTATTCATTAAATATTATGAAAACTTCTAAATTCAAAATCTTTACTTAAAACAGCTCCTAAGTGGTACAACTCCTATGTAGGAGGTTATATCATGGATTCCTGGCCTTACCCCTTAACAAAAAAAATATGACTCTCTGGAAGGGTTTCTAAAATGGGAGTTTATAGCCAGGGTAGGGTCTTGGTGGGTTTGGCGGATCGTATTCTGAAGATTTGAGGGTAAAGTAAGGCCTGGAAGTTGTTAAAATGCTTGAGTCACTAATTAAGGTTAAAATTGAATAAGAATTATCAATTAGAAGAAGAGCAATAAATGACTGACAAGAAGCTCAGAGTCTTTAAGCTTAGAACCGTCTCTGACGAAGAATTGTTGAAGGGATTGGAAGAATACAAGAAGGAATTGAGCAACCTCAGAACCCTCAAGGTCACTGGTGGAAGCACTTCCTCCAAATTATCCAAGATCAAGGCAAGACTTCTTTTATTCCGTATACTTATTTTTTAATAGGTCGTCAGAAAGGCCATTGCCAAATATCTCACCGTCATCAACCAAAGAAATCGTGATAAAGTCAGAGAATCCTTAAAGAAGAAGAAATATATTCCTGTCGACTTGAGAGGAAAGAAAACCAGAGCCATCAGAAGAAGACTCACCAAGCACCAAGCCAAGCTTAGAACTTTGAGAGAAGTCAAGAAAGAGAACAACTTCCCCTTGAGAAAGTTCGCTCTTAGACAATAAGTATGCAAAATATTTTCATGAACAAAATCCCTGTATTGTGTTAAAGAGACATAATCCGCTTGTATAAGTGAACTGAACATCACACAACCTAAAATCATAAGATCAGTCTAGAATTATTCCTTATATCATCACCTTAGGAGAATTTTCTGGGATTTTCTCAACATAAGTACTCATAAAAAAGAACTTAGAAATTAGCTAACATAGCATCAACACAAAATTTTTACACAGAATTGCCAGAGACTATGCAACATTTTTTTCTATATATTAAATACAAAATTTTCTATTAAAATATTAGATTAGAATCTTCTCATTACCTTTCTTTCTGGGACTCGTTGTAGTCGTTGTAGACCCACTACTAGGCGACATAGGCCTAGTTATGGGCTTACTCTCATAGACCCTTTGCATTTCGGCATAAGCAGCCAAATGATTATTATGGGTCTGTCGAAGTTTCTCTAACATTTCAAATTCGAGTTTTTCGAGCTCTTTCATTTTCTTTGAGACTTCCTCAACTCGAGATTCTTCCTGTTGGAGCTTGCTTTCATAGATTTTTCTGGCATTTTCTTGGACTTTGAGTTTGTGGGACATTTTGGCGTTCTCAAGCTTTTTTTCATGCATAGCAATCTTCCACATTTTTTCGCTATTTTTTATGTCTTCTTCACGTTTTATCTCCTCCTTTAGTTGTTTTTCCTCTTGTTTGATTTTCTTCACCTCTTTTACAATTGCAGCCTTCTTATCGTAAAGTTTCTTTTCCTTTTCTCTTTTTCTCATTTCCTCCGTGATTTTCATTCGCAGGATTTTATCCTGCTTTTCACGGATGGAGTTCTCCAAAGAAATTCTATATGACTCCAAGAAGGCCAGTTCTTTTAAGTGGCGCTCACGATTTTTAATCATCGCCTGAGTCTTTTCTTTGGTTTGTTTAGTTTTTAGCTTGAGCTTTTGATCCTCATCCTTCAATTTCTTTATTCTATTTTCCATGAGCTGATATTGCTGCTCAAGAGTTTTACGTTCGGCCTTAGTTTTAAGTAATCTTTTGCCGAAATCATAGGAAGTATCTAAATCAATCTTGCTACAATTGACTCTAGCAGTTTTGGAATCATCAGAAGTTTCCCTCTCAAGTTCAACCCTCTCCCCTACCGAACGTGCTGTGGGAGGGATAGCCTTGGTATCAAGGATCTTTTGGAGCCTGTGGTTGGGTGTTAGATGAGGAGAAATTTTTGAGAGGGTTTGAGACTTTGATACAGATATACTAATTTCAGAATCATTCTTAGAGTTATCAAGCTTGAAACCGTCTAAGTCGAGTTTTAAAGTAGTCCGAGCAGGTCTTGAAGTGGCCATTTAAATTTATTTGTCTTATTAATACATAACCCGAATAAATCAGTATGAGCGTTATCAAAAAAGATTAACAGTCAAGAATATATTACACTTCTTATCAGAAATCTAAAGATAGAATTGGTCTTATTTACTCTTACTCTGGGAGATCACTTTGATTGTCTCTATAAGTTCCCTGCACTTCTTTTTAAGTTCCGTATTTTCTTCAACCACCTCATTATAGGCTTGCTCTTTCTCATTATATTGTATAAGTTTCTTAGAAAAGTCTCCAAGAATCTTCTCTATATAGGCTTTAAATTGAGAAAAGTTATCCATCAATATTGCTTGATATTCCTTGGTTTTGAGCAATTCTTTCTGGATATTATTTTGATTCTTCGTCATCTGAGAAATTAAATCCTGGTTAGTAACCACAATCTGACTCATTCTCTTGATTCCCTGAGCCAGCTTCTCATTCTTAGCCTTCTCAGCAGTAAGAGCTTTTCTTAATTTAAGCAATTTTAGATCATAGTTAATTTCTTTTCTCCCTCTTCTGACAATTTTCTCACGAATGTGTCCCCTAAATTGTCTTCTAGCGAAAGCTTTAGCCCCCTTCATATTGCCATTAGTGATTCTTTTATGATGGAAGAAATAATATCTTTTATAAAACTGCAATTCCTTGTCTTTAGCAGCCAATTCTTTTTTAAAAAATAAAGACTCTCCCTTTTTGCTATGAGCAGTTGAAGTATAGTCAGTATCGCATGCATAGTGAGACAGAGTAAAAATAGAGTCGATAGGTCTGGGCCTTACCTTCCTTTCAGTTTCAGATATGTCATCGACAAGATATTCACTATGTGCGTGATCTCCATAATCATATGCATTTTCCTCTTCTCTTTCAGACTCTGGCTCTTGGTTACGAGTAGAGTTTGAAGCATAGGTATCTGGGAGAATGGAGCTCTGATTGTGGAGCCTTCCTCTTAAGGTATTGCTAGTGGAAAGCTGTTCTCTTCCGCTTCTTCCACTACTTGGAGGATATCCAAATATAGCTCTATACTCTTCGATTTGCTTCTGTCTATTCTCTGGTCTTCTAAAGAAGCTTGGAATGTCATGTTCGGAGTGGGAGCGGACTGTGGAGCCTTCTCCTCGATTTAAAGTTCGTGATCTTGATGACATAGTGAATTTTATGGAGTAAGTGGATGAATCATTAGGGTTGCTTCTCTTTGAATTATGCTCCAGTTGCTTGTCGAAGTAATCTATAAGTTGAGACTTCTGTTTCTCAACGATAGTCTTTATGGACTTATTTAATCTCTCAACACTCTTTTCCACCCGGGCTTTGTCTTTAAAGGAGAGGAATTCTTTATTGGTCATGCTCTTACTTTCCTCCTGGAGGGACTTGGTGTAGGAATTAATCTCTTCGAACTTCTGAATGATCTTGGGATCGACGAAGTCCCAATTTTCGAAAGGTACTTGCATATTTAAATAATTGAATTCAGAGTAATTTTAACGAATCTGCTAACTTTTTTCAGAATATGATCATAATATTGCAAGAATGTATAGACAAGACATCTAGTTATAGAGGGGAATGCTGACAAGATAGATTTGTGAAGTTAAGCGCAATGAGAGAAGAAAAATGAGATTTGCTAATTAATTTTCTTGCTTAACCTCAAAATCTAGGCTATATTTAAACACAGGGGAAATTAGCCGCTTTTTATGTTTAGCTTTGCACATTTCTTCCATGAGATCCTTGACTAAAGGAGCTTCTACATCAGGATTACACTGAAAGCATTGGGCCCTTGAAGCCCCACAGACAATATTTCGATCCCATTCAGGAAATGACTTGCCAAATTATTTATCTCAAAGAAAGATTACCAGCTTGCCTTGGTTTTTAATCATGGAATTTAACTTCTCGGGGCCATAATTTCTTTTGCTCACAGTTCCTGTTACTAGAAACTCATTTAATTGGGATTCATTATGGAAGGAAATGAGACTTTTTATCTCTTCGGCAACACTTCTTTCTCTGTCAGCATTGCCCAGCCACATTTCTTCGGTCTTTAAGACATCTTCCTGATTTTCAAGAAGCCTACACTGTTAGACAAAGAGATATTATGTAACCATTTGCGTAAAGGCTCTCTAAATTCACAAAATGATAGCATAAAATCTAACCATTCATAGTCCACTCTCTTGAAACTAAGCTATTCATACATAAAATCTAATTCAGATACCTCTTTTCGTAGCCAGAATTGGGATAAAGTCGAAAGACCCATTCCCAGAAGTTCCTATTATTTTGACAACAAGGGGCAATCCTGGATTGGTAATCCAGGAATCTGTCCATCCAAAATACGAGACGATCTGGGTTCCTAGATACTTAGTACAAGAAATTCTGAATGTTTAGATCAAACTTAGTTAAAAGAATTTATCGGTTACCTGTCTAATAAACCAAAGAGTGAATTCAAATTTTCGGTTTGTATTCCCTCGTCCTCTGTCTTCTCCTGTAATAACGTTTCTATAGTTCTATTCTTTGAAAAGTCCATAAACAAGATATAAGGTGGTGGGAGCGTCTTTGGAATCATTTTTTCATCCTTTTTTTCTTGACTATCGAATTTACTTACTGGAATACCTTCGAAAGAAAGGATTCCTACTATATAGCCACTTCTATTAAAAGGTCTTCGCAATGAAGTAATCCTTTTTTCATGACTGTAATGATGAACTAAAGAATCGTTAAGTTCCGCCTGGATTTGCATAGAAGAAGTTTGACACTCCATAGAGTCCAAAGTTGACTGTATCATTATGAGATATTATTGTGAATAGGAGTAACAGTGTGTCGTTTTTGACGTTTATAACAATTTTTTTGAGAAAATTTTGGTTTATAATGATTTTGTGATTTTAATTTGAAATTAGGAATACTTGTTTATAAAATCTTTGAGACTCATTAACAATGATAATTATTGCTATTTTATTCCTAAGTCCCCTGTTTCTTAAGATATCCCATATCTTCCTATCTGTCTTTTGAAAAACATAATGTCTACCTCTTTTTGAAGTTCTTTGTGGTGACCAAAATCCAAACTCCAACTTATAGAAATACTTATTAACTAAATGTACTATTAATTAAAGGGATATGGACAGTTGGCCTAACCATGAATATCTGAATAGGACTTAAGAAATATCAGAGATTTTTCTTCTGTGTCAGAAGCAAATTATTAAGATTTATTTTTCAATTGTAAATGGAAAATCCACCCAGGGAAGACAAAGCCAAAGAAGAAGTCCAACCAACACAGCCCGAAGACAGCTTTCCAGAACTCACACAAGAACAAATTGTATGCTGACCCTAGTGATGATCTAATATGCCTAGGATTACATCGTAGATAGACAATTAAGAAAATTAGAATTAGATTATCAGAAGACAATCAATGCAGATGACTTAAATGTACTCTCCATAAGGCGACAATGATAAAATAAATAGAAGAAAATTTTAGAAGAGCAACAACAAAAAGAAGCAAAGGTACAAGAAAATAATGAAGAGGAGGACGACGAGGATGACAATCAAGATCAACAAGGATATCAGAATGGGGAAGAACTTGATGAGCCCGTTGAGCATGATAATTACCAGCAAATTGGGTCGGATGAAGATGACAACAAAGAAGATGAAGATGTAGAATAAGGTCTTCTCTTGCTTGAAATTGTAGTGGGGAGATTTCACTACCGCCGAAGTCAACAAAGAAAAGGAAATAAAGTAATCTGAGAAACCAGCTTATAAGAGAATTCGTAGGACAAAGGTTAAAGCTGATAAAGTCACTTCCACAAAAATCAAAGTTGATCAAGAAAAGTGCAATTTATATTGAGCTATATTGAATTATATTAGACTCTTGTCCTGGGCCAATGATGAGACCAAAGGAAGGGTTGTTGTGTTAAAGAGAATGTTTACCTTAGACCAAGTTAAAGTAGATTATCTTTTGCTGAGATTAAAATTGAAGGCTGATCCCAACAAATTTGTTGAGTCCTTGAAAGATGATGTTCTTTCTGAATGTGAGAAGTTAGGTTCAGTTGAGAGAATGGAGATTTTCGAGGTATCTTGGAAACAATTTGATATATCTTTCTTAGAACCATCCTGATGGAGTAATAATGGTGAAATTCAAGGACCCAAGCTTAGCTGAAGCTTGCATCAAATTGATGAATGGCAGATACTTTGATGGGAGACAAATTATCTGTGAATATTATGATGGTGCCACTGATTACAGAGTAAATTGTCTAGGACTAAATGATAAATATCTTAGCATGTGAAGAGAGATATTAAACCCCTCACACCTGAACAATGTGAAAAAATTAAGACTGCCATGTCTAAACTTAAAATTACCCCTCCTCCCTGGGCATCAAAGTAAGTATTTTGACAAAGAAGTTGTAACTTGAATAGTATATCGGATGAGCAATTTATGAAATTCCTCAGCAAGATAGGAAATTAAACTGTCTCTACATTCTCTTCATAATTTAATTTCTATTTATCTCTTAAGTCTAAGGATTTCATAGGTGTATCTTATTCGAGTACTAAACCTCTAAAGATATAAAGGCTCTTTGCATATCTTTTGCGAAAATAGTCCAAAACTATAAAAAATTAAAAACGAAATAAGTTATTTATTTCCTAACTTCGAAAAATGGCTCACCAGCAATACGGAAGACTCGATTTTTGGGAAGACAGATATGAACGGTATGATATAGGCGTATATCATCTGAAATACAAGTGATACTGAGCCCTATGATTGGTATCAGAGATTTGCAGGAGTTAGAGATGTTATAACTCAATATATTACTCCAGAAAGCAGGATATTGAACGTCGGATGCGGCAGTTCAAGTAAGAAGGTTAGTTGACATATGAATATCTTAAAGAAATGCCTGAAGAAATGTTCGATGAAGGTTATACAAACATCACAAATATCGATTATTCTAAGAACCTTATTGTCAAGATGCAGGAGAAATATCAAGACAAAGGACCAAACTTCAAATGTAAATACAATATAGAATTGAGTAATAAAGATAGATTATCATATGGATATGAGATATATGGAGTTTGAAGATGAATCTTTTGACTGCGTTATTGATAAGGCTGCTTTGGACGCTATATTGGTAAGGGAGATTTCTAGAGAACTAAAGGGAATAGTGTGGAGAGAATTCTATCTCAAATTGCTACAAGGCATTAAATGAAATTTCTCGAGTCCTTGCTCCTAAGGGAGTTTACATTTTGATTTCTCATGGAACTCCTGAATTCAGAAAAGATCATTTAACTAAGCCTGAATTTGGCTGGGAACTTACTAAAATAATTAATGTGTTCAGACCTGCTGTTAAGGCCCTTAGTGATTCTGCTAAAGAAGATAAGGATACTCCTCTGTATCATTATGTCTATATTTGCAAGAAGGTAGGGATTAAAACGATTATAATAAACTTTTAGACTGGCACAAGGACTATTGATAAGGAAGAAGAAAGTAAAAATGACTATTAATGATATATCTAAAAGACGCCGAACTATTCATATCATTATGATTTTGGAAACAATAAATGTTTATTGTTTATCAATTGCTTCTTTTTTAGCTTTGTGGTTAAAAAACACTAGTGTGATGGAATGGATATATCCCAACCTAGATTGATGGTCGTGAAAATTATTACATAAAATATCAACATATTCCAAAGATGTTGACCTTCGAAATATTCTTTATAAATCTTTTTTCTTAGCTAGCAGTTAGACCTGCTAACCCCAAGTGTACAATGAAGTGCTGAGCAAGAATATGTAAAAAAGTCGAAAGAGAATTGAGTAGATTTTCAGATAATTTATGACTCATTTATAAAACACTAATTTTTCAATTAAGTCTGTGAGGTTCTCCAATATCTGAAAATCTGCTCAACATCTTTGCCATTTTTTGAGGGGTTTCCTTTTTAGCATCGAAAACTCCCCTAAAGGGATTTGAGATTGTTTTCTTGTTTCTCAAAAGTTATATATTTTAATGTAAAAAAAATATTATTTTTCGAGGAAACGTTGCAAAAATAATTGTTCCATTTTATAACTCTTCAACCATAAAGACCAATATGAGGAGTTACAAAAATGAAATTTTTTTTCCTAAAATTTATTAAAAAATTAACAAAGTTATGATTTTTCCACTAAAATATCTCTATAAATATCCAGAATGAAGAGATCAATCTCAAACCCCTTTGGGGTAGTTTTCGATGTTAAAGAAGAACATACAAAAAAGTAGGAAGGGCTGGTTAGTTTTTGAGATATTGGAAGACTTAAATTTTCTACACGCTTTCCTTTGAAATAACTTGCACTCTCCTGTATCTCGAAATCGGCCTTGCCCCTTTACTTTTATTTAATATTCTTATTCAGGGTCTAAAACTAGCCCTGGGGCTAGGAGGTCTAGACCATGAATTCTAAGTTGTGGATCTAAAAAAAATTATGAAAAAATCTTTTGTAAATTTTTCTCAAAAAAAGGACCAACATCATTTTTAAAACTATTTGGAATCAAAAAATCAACCTCAAATCTCTTTGAGTATTTTGAGACACTGAATAAGAATATGCAATAAAAGTGCTAGGAGACTGCATAGATTTTGAGATACTGAATGCCTAATATTTT
>Ga0065720_1021126_pt1 | contig 11473 bp, 13 predicted proteins | sample Thericmetagenome_FD_59107 | JGI IMG/M metagenome (GOLD analysis project Ga0065720, IMG submission 59107) | Thermophilic microbial communities from the Joint Bioenergy Institute, California, USA of rice/straw/compost enrichment - eDNA_2 v2... | ecosystem: Engineered > Solid waste > Grass >... | reverse complement strand
AAAAAAAAAAAAAAAAATCAGATTTAAGGGCAAAAGTCACCGAAGACATGCCTCCTCACAATGAGACGTGCAAATATACATGGGAATGGTAAGCTCAAGACATCACTCAAAACCATGACTTGCTTCAGGCATGTCTAGTGCTTGCTACAATCATCCTATAGCAGAATGTACATTCGAAAACTTCTTGCTCAGCTGCAGCTGGCAATGGCGGCACACGCAAGTCTCCTCTGAGCACACTGGTAGATGAGGGCATAAGAAGTCAATGGAAGAGCCATGCTTAACCTCTCATCCTCATCAACTATGTCCTGCTGAGAGATGAGACCTGACAGCTCCTATACATTATCTGATATAGTAGATACACCATGCTTGAAAGAGCCCCGGTTCTGGCAGTTTACTCCATGTCCTAGTATTCTTCGTTTTGCTCTGCCACAAGCGACTCCCAATCCAAAAACCAGCTGTTCATGGCGCTTCCGGCGATGATAGAGGAATTGGAAATGCCTTGTGATCGCTTTGCCGAGTTCCTCAGTCATTGGGGGATTCTTATTCGGGATTTTGTCTCTCACGTGTGCGATATCTTATGGTTCTCCATATCTCACGTTATCTAAGCTTCTAGAATTGTCTTGGAGATGTGTTGTCGACCCATGCTTGCTAGCGGGTTGCCGGACCCGATCCGAATGCTTTTGGGATCTGAACTGAGGAAGTTTAAAGATGTCTTGCAAGGATTCCAGAACATTCTGCAAGAGAAAGACAATGTGAACCTGAATCTAGAGGGCTTCTCTCAATCGATGCTCCAAGGATACTCTCCCTTTGTGATGTGCAACATGTTTTCCAGCCTACACCTTCAGCCGGCACTCCTCATTTCTTTAGTGATGACAGAATTTTCAGGAGCACGTTTGACACATCCTTGGGCCAAGAAGAATTTCCCTGCTCAGCACCAGGAGAGTCAATAACCCGGTATAACGCACGCACGCCCATGCAAAGATTGTGAGCTATTGGGCCTGGGGGCCAAGCGTACAATGGTACCAATGTCCGTTGAGAGAAGCAAAAGCACACATGGCTTGAAGCGGAAACTCTTGAGAGACCACAAAGGCAAGTCCAAGGTGATACAGGGCTCTGAGGATACCTGGCAACAGGTCGTTAATACCGACTCAGGAAGTTGTCAAAATGGACAGGGATAGACATATGATACTAGGAACCCTTAGTCTATGTATAACCATTATACTGCAAGATGCCCATGGAAGCTTTTATGGCCTGTAGCGGGGCGAGAGATTCAGCTAGCGAATCAGCCTCAAGTTTTACCCTGAGCTTTTTGTGGCACGTGCGGTTTAGTACCCCTTATGAGTGCTTGGGGCATGCCCAAGCCAGCGTTAAGTTGGTTGCTTGCAGCGATCCTCGACCAGCTTCACATCTATCAGGAATTACTTTCAAGATGCACCTAATCTTTACAAGTTTACACTAGACGACTACTTGACCGACGCTGCAGCGTATCTGGAATTGAGGTGGCTGGCCTTATTCTGGGGGCGAATCCTCTCATCCTTGCAGCAATAAAGCCTTCAATCCGGTGTGCTAAGTCAAGGAGTAGATTTGGGAGCTCACGCTCGCTCAGAAGTATTAGGCATCAGTTGACCACGGAGGAGAAGAGATTGCGAAACCTTTGTAAGCTGTTGCTGGGCAGTATCCTGTCGGATGACGAAATAGACACCGCCATTTTCGATCCATTTGGGTTCCCTTGGAGATCGAAGGAATGGAGTGACAAGATTTGTCGGAAGGTGAGGGGTAGTTATAACGCATTTGAGGAAGGCATCTCGGAGATTCATGTGACATTAGAGAAGATTGAGAGGGCTCTGGACCTCGACAGTAGTGTTGCGATAGGGGCAATGCTGAGTGAGTCTTACTAATGATCTGTTCCAGCCATGGACTGATACGAACTAGCCTGAATCCGCCATGAAGAACTGGTTGTCAGAATTAATTAGCAAAGGGAACATTCACTTCTTTCAGGGAGAAGAGGCCGTGAGATACAATCAGCCGTATCTCCAAAGCCGAATTCTGCCAGCAATCAGCGGTCAAGGTGATAGTACAGTCGATCAAACAACCGAACAATGCAACAGCAGCGACGATAACTCTTTGTTCCTGCTAAGAATCCAGCTTCTTGAGATCGGCCTTGGGGCACCTATAGAGCGTCTGCGGAAGGTTAAAGAGGATATCAAGTTAGTCGGTAACGACTATGTCATTCTCAGGGACTATCTGGTCGCCAATAAGTTGGCTGAGAGGACGTTGGGAAGTTGGAGAGGGTTACCAGAAAGCTGTACGACGTTGAGTTTCGAGAAAAGCTGCTCAAGAAATGGATACCGACGAGTTTTGGAAGACGGTGTACAGTGAGGTTGTGGCGCCGCTGGAGGAGGTTTACCTGACATCAGGAGGCGATTTTGAAGTGTAAAGTGAATGAATCCAGCCTTTGCGATTGATGTCGATGACAGCTATGATATGCTTTTATCTGACATTAATGCCGCCCCTCGCCTTGTAAAAATTAGTGAGAACATCATTCGCAGGCGGCCGGTACATGGCCTGGTGAAGGGAAAGACAGGAGGAGTCCTAAGCAATGAAAGGACGAAATTCAATTGATTGGCTTGTGGTGAAGCGTATGACTTGCCACGAGAATCGTATGCTCGATCCGAAGCTGTTGTTGGGAGTTGCACAGCAAGAGCGGTGCTCTCCCGCTACGCCCTCGAGGTGCTGAAAGCCGCTGACAGATGACTGTTCCAAGCCGATAGCTTCATGCTCTCCGTGTGAGTCAATACTTGACACTCGAGTATGTGGCATGTCAACTCTGTTATCAATTCCAGCCCAGTGCCACGAAAACACCGGGGAGGGTAGACAGCTGTTGTGCAGCTGATGATCCTTGTCACCCACAGAACCTCCTTCCCTCTCCCCCCGCAAATCTTTGTCGCTTATTGCAGTTGGGCATGTCCCAAACTCATATCAAAGCATGCGGGACTCGGAGAAAGGTAATACATGAGTGTATCCTTTCGGGTCAGCAGCAACTTGGAGATCCTATGTGTCGAAGACAAGCCCCGTCCAAGAGCCGCATGAGGGTCCGGCTGCTTAGTCATTAGTAAAGCGACTACCTTAGAGCTTCTATTCTAACCTCGGTATGGAATTGACATCAACAGCTTGGGAAAAACTAAAATCTGGCCAAAGACGTGCAAGGGAAAAAAAAAAAAAGAAAATTCAACACTTGACCGTGCGTGGGCGTGATGGTGGCGGGACGATTCTTAGCCGGCGGGGGTGGGGTTCCCGCGGAGCGCTAAGAGCAAACCTCAAATGTCGTGATACACCAGCTGCATAGCATCATCGCCCTAGCACCGGGTTCCCGCGATTTGTCACGAGGGTCAGAAACGTGATCGACTGCTTGTCAATTGCAATACGAAGGGCTTGCGAGCGTGTATTGGATGGTTTCACGCAAGAGAGAAGATATGCTTGTGCTCGGAAATATATAGCTGGGCAGTGGAGGTGTGCAACGCCAGGTTCGGCATCACAACGACTGCAAGACGACAAAGTCCAAAACATCGACCTCAAGAACGGCATGATGGAGCTATCGGCAGGCAAGGGTCGCCTTGCAGTTCCCACGATGCAAGCAGGACCGACCATCGGATGGAGAGCGAAACCGAGCGATATGGACCGCGATGGACTAACGTGAAATATCAAGGCTGCCCCATGTCCTCGTGTGCTGATGTTCGTTCCCTTGCTTCAGCCGCTGCCCAGAAACCCTTGGTCCGTAACAACGGCAGGATGACGGTAAACGCAGATAGCCAGAGAGTCGGCCCTGGCGCTGGTGTCGACTCTGAGCGTCGCGATGTCGAGTCTCTCTCGCCCAAACACTCTGCTCATACCACTGTTGTTCCCATTCCTGATGAAGAAACGCCCCTCATCTCCGAGAATGGCACAGCGGTGCCGGCCTCAACTGAGCCCCAATGGCTCGGCGGCCTGACGACTAAGCGTTTCCAGCTTCTCTTCCTCCAGATCGTCATCGGCAACTTTGTCGCCTGCTTTGACGGCACCATCATGGCGTCCAGCCACCCAGCCATCACGTCGTCCTTTGGTAGCAGTAACGCGGCATCGTGGTTGTCGACCGCCTTCCTGCTGACGTCGACCAGCTTCCAGCCTGTCCTGGGCAGCCTATCGGACGGTTTGGGCAGAAAAAGCCCTTACGTCGCGACTGTCGCTATCTTCTTGGTAGGCACGGCGGCGTGCGCGCTGGCACCGAGCATGGGTGCGTTCATTGCGGCGAGGGCGCTGTGCGGTCTGGGTGCTGGCGGTATGATGACGCTCGGTATCATCATCTTGAGCGACGTCGTGCCGATTGAGTGAGTCTAGACCCTGCTGTCGATCTCAAGAGCGCCGACTAACGTCAACAGGATCCGGGGCAAGTATCAGGGCTACCTGAATGTCGTCTTTGGCGTCGGCTCAATGATGGGCGCCGCTCTGGGCGGTCTCATGGCCGACACACTCGGCTGGCGATGGGAGTTTGGTGTTCAGGTGCCGCTGCTAGTTGGCTGCTTGGCGCTCTCCATGGTCATCGTCCCTGCCGATCTGGGCTTGTATGGCAGAGAGCAGAAGCCGCTAGGCGAGGTTATGCGCAACTTCGACCTCCGCGGTTCTATCCTAATGGCCAGTTCGGTCACATGCCTTATCATTGGCCTGGTAGGTCTTCGCGGGTACTCCTCACGTCTCGACACCGATGCTGACTTCCCGCAGAGTCTCGGAGGGAATATCCTTCCCTGGTCTCACCCCGTTGTGATTGCCTCTCTCGTCCTCTTCGCCATCCTCTTTCCCATCTTCCTGCGCGTCGAGTCGAATCCGCCAGCCGGGGTCAAGCCAGTCATGCCAATCCATCTTCTCACCAAGCAACCGCAATCCAACCTCCTCTTCTCCAACCATCTCGCCTTCCTGGTCTCCAGCGCCGTAATCTTCAACGCCCCCTTGTATTTCCAGGGCGTTCTCCTCACGTCGGCCACGACCTCCGGTCTGCGCCTGGTCGCTTCGAGCGTGGTGACCTCCATCGTCGGCACCACGACCGGCTTCCTCATCACCTACACCCGCCGCATGAAGTGGGCGGTGGCCGGCGGCACGGCGATTCTCACGGCAGGCACTGCCCTGCTGGCAGCTCAGAGGCCCGGCTGGCCCGGCTGGGTGTACGTGCTGTTCCTGGTGCCGCAGGCCGCGGGCTGCGGTCTTGCCTTCCCTGGTACTCTCATGGCCGTGCTGGCTGTGGCGCCGCAGGAGGAGCAGGCCGTGGTGACAGGCACGCTGACCCTGTGGCGGAGTCTGGGCAGCGTTATGGGTGTCGCGACGAGCTCCCTTGTGATGCAGAACGCGCTGCGGGTGTACCTGGAGAAGTACGTGAGCGCTCCAACTCTGGAAGAGAAGGAGAAGATCGTGCAGCTGGTGAGGAAGTCGGTCGAGGCCATCAAGGCGCTGCCCGACGGCTATCGCGCGCAGGTGGTGACAAGCTACGGTGCAGCGTTGAGGGTGACGTTTGTGGCGACTTGCGTGGTTGCTGCGCTGAGTATGCTGCTGGTGTTGCCGGTGAGGCTGCCGAAGCTGACGAAAAAGACATAGCGGCGCGGTGAGGTGCCGCTGGATGGGGAAATATATGATCAATTTCTGTGTATCGTCTAAGAAGCCCAATTTTAGAACATCCATTGTTTACATGAATAGAAAAGTGTTTTCGCTCTTAGAACCCAGTACCGCTTTTATCATGCTCACTATTACGCTTGTTCAAGCCTCAACTCCTCCAACTCGTCCCGTAACTTTCTGTATAACTCCTGGGCCTTACGCTCGCGGGTGCTGACGAAGGCAACCTCGGCCCGTAGCGCCTCTAAACGCCGCTGGATAGCTTGCTCTTCGGACGCCCGTAGTACCTGGAAGCCGGCCAACGCGTTGCGCGCCTTTTCCAGGGCCGCGTGCGCCTCGCCGAGCTTCTTGCGCAGCATCTCAGCTCGGTTCTTGTACCCGCCGAGGTGCAGGTTGAGCTTCTTCTCGAGCTTGTTGCCTTTCTCCGCAGAGGCCATGAGGCGGTCAAGGGCAGCCTGTGACTGTTAGTAGGTGCACGTTTTACTGATTAGGCAGCGGGAATTTTTTGTTTGTGATGGATTTTTTTTTTTTTTTACCTCGAGAGTTGCTCTTATGTTAGCCACGTCATCCTCCCCATCCTCACTGTCCGAGTCGTAGTATCCCAGGCCTAGCCTAAGGGCATTAAGATTCTCCTCCCGCCTGTTCCAGATAGCGTGAACTACCTCTGGCGCAGGCTTCTCCTTCATCTCCATCAATATCTGTAACCTGGCCTCGGCAAGTTCGTCATCGCTGAACCGTGGGATCTCGACCGGCTTGACTCCCGGCGGAGCACCCGGCAACGGGTACTTGGCAGCATCATGAGCCATAAGTAGGGCAGCCTCACGGGCGACCAGGGCCCGCGCAGGGTCCTCGATCTCGTCCGCTGCACGGAGCAAAGCGTCTATATCGACGACAGCTGTCCGTGGCAACTCACGCTGCATGACCTGGGTACGTCTCCGGCGCTCAGCCAGCTCGCGGGCCTCGCGGAGCTCCCGCTCGCGCCGGTCCCGGTCAGCGGCATCTTCCTCCAGCTCCTCTTGTGTCTTAGGCTCCTGTTTCTCCTCGGGAAGCTCGAGCTCCCACTCTGTCTCCTTCGGCTTCGGCAGCGCTGCGAGCTTCTGCTTCAGCTGCTGCCGGAGGGCATGCTCCATTGACACGCCATCGGCGGCATTAAGAGAGAAGGTATCGCGGGGCGTCCGCAGAGGTGTTTGCCCGGGCCGCAGCGGCGTCGCTCCGCCATTGGGCCCTTGGCGCAGCGGAGTTGCGAGCGGATTGGGTGTAGATACAACTTGCTTCTTGGGGACGACCGACTCGAAGCCTGTCGTCCCGGCACCTTCGGCCAAGGGAGCGTTCTCGCCGCCGAGCAGTGACGACTGCGTCTCGGTAAGAGCCTTGATGTTGCGGATCTCGTTGGCGATATGGTCTTCTTGGGCAGGAGCCCTTGGTGTCCGGATCGGCGCGCCAGTGTTTAGGGTCGAGTAATTACCGACAAGCCCACGAGTAGCGTCGTTCTCGCTCTCGCGAGCCATGGCGCTGGCCCGCTCGCCAATCATGCCCATCTTGACGATCTCATCCAGCTCGCTGTCGCTGACCTGCGGAGCGGGAAGTATCAGAGGCTTCCGCTTGCTGCTCTGCTCGGCTTCACGCAGCTTCTGCATCTGGCCAGCCTTGAGGGCCGCCTGAAGAGATGCCGAAGGCCCATCCTTGTTGTTCTTCCTCTTCTTGCGCTCGGCCTCTTCCTCCTCGTCGCTCTTGCGCTTGTTGCCCACTTGCTGCTTCTTAGGGTCGAAATGGGCACGCTGCCACTCGTTGCGAGCGATCTCCTCAGTCGTGTCGTAGAATCCGGGAGCCGGCTTCTTCTCAAAGGGGATGTCGGCGTTGTAATCCATCTGGCCCTTCTTCCGGGTCGTGATCTTGATATTGATGCCGGCCGTCTTGAGCTCGCGGCGCTTCTGCAACGCAGCCAGACGTCTTGACTCCTCCTGCTGCCGCTCGCGGGCTTTCCGCTTGGCCTTCTTGCCTTGAGTATTGGCCAGACGGGCACGGGCTTCGCTCAGCATCTCTTTCTCATCCTCGTCGAGGTCGATCGTGTCGGGACGGGCGGGCTTCGTCTCGGGATCTGGGTCAATTTCGCCCGGCCGCAGCTTTCTGACGTCTTCGGCAGTCGGGGCACGAGTTTCGCCGCCATCGGGGCCCGTCAAGCCCAGTTCGGACGCTTCGCGCTGCTCGGCCTCATCGAGGAGCTTCTGGTAGCGCTCGAGACACTGGTTGGCAGTACGACCGACGATCGGGGCAATAGTGCGCCATTGCGTTGGCATAAGTTTTGCCAGGTGAAGCAGTTTCTCGTCCTCCTCGCGGCTCCATTCGATCTTCTTGATGCTGGGGTCCAGCCACTCGTTCCATCGCGCCTTGCACTGCTTCGGCGTCTTACGCGCCAGCAGCGACGACACACGCGCCCACTGGTTGAGGCCATACTTGCTGACAGCGGCCTTGAGGATCTCGTCCTCGATATTGGTCCACACGCCTCCCTTGACGACGGGCATGGTGGTGATGGGTTGGTGGTGTTGTGCAAAGTGCGATGTCTGCGTCTCGCAGTCGCGGCTGCGAAGCTGGAGAAAGGCGACCTCAACAGCTGGTGGGTCTGATTGGTCAGTGCGCGCCAAGACTAGCCCCACGATGTATGTTTTAAAAGCACCCCTGTCCATGCATGCAGCTAGTAGCTTCGATCGCGTCGTCGCGGTCTCGTAGTACTTGAGCTTTAACTTCTGTCACTGCGTCCTACAGTACGCATTTTGATCCCCATCCAAGTGCAATTGGCCTTGGTCATTCCCCGTCTTTGTTTGTTTCTATCCGGTTGTTCAATACCTAATGGCATCAAGCGCCCCCTCGCCACAGAGGGAGGGAACTGCCTCGGCGCAGCTCAACGGAGCTGTCCCTCCCTCCTCCATCCCGCAGAAGCGTACACTTGAAGACGACCACACGCCGGCTGTTCCCTCACCGCTGAACCCAGAAGCAAAACCCAAAGTTCAATTTCAAGCGCCAGAGGAGGCGCAACCCATGGGGCGCGAGAAGAGGGCCAAGAAAGATTCGCTCAAGAAGCGCGAGTCCAAAGCAGCCAGCTCGGACAGTGCCCGGGCAACACCCGACCCCAAGGCGAAGGAGCCGCCAGAACAACTTGGGCCAATTCGATACAGGCTGCCGCCGCCGAAGCCGTCTGACTTCGAGCTGCCGCGCGGGCCTGTCTTTTCCAGCCATCATGAGGTCCAGGACTCCGAGGGCAGGACGATCGAGTTCTTTGAGACTTCAGACCAGTAGGTCTCGACTGACCGGCTAGGTATAACGACGAACGTCCAACTGACCTCCTCTCCAGTGTGTATAACAAGAAAAACTTCCACTACACGCACTGCATTGCAGACCCCGCCTTCCGATCTAGCTTTTACTACCGTCAGACCGAGCCTCCGCCCTACGGGCCCCACATGAGTTTCGAGGATGCCGCTTCGCACATGTTCTTCGATCGCGAGGGCAAGCATGTCACAACAGAAAAGGGGTACCGTATGTCACGAGCCAACGTGGCCGTGCGCGAGGGGCGCTGGTTCTGGGAGTGCAAAGTCACACGGGGTATCCTGAAGAATCGCCGCGAAGACGAGATGGAATCGCACGGTCATGTCCGTATCGGATTTGCCAGACGGGAAGCGTCTTTGGACGCGCCCGTTGGCTTCGACGCCTACAGCTACGGTCTACGAGACATTTCAGGCCAAAAGGTGCACATGTCACGGCCCAAACCCTTCTTCCCTCCCGGTGAGGAGATCCGCGAGGGAGACGTTATTGGCCTTGAGATTTACCTTCCATCCGAGCGCTTGCACCGCAAGATTGTCCAGGGCACATACAACCCGGCTGTCGATCACGACGACGACTCAGACCTGCCGCCTGAGGCACCGAATATCGTGCGCGACCGTATCCCGATCCGCTTCAAGCAGCACATCTACTTCGAGAAGATCGACTACCACACAACCAAGGAGCTCGAAGAGCTTCACAATCCGTCGCCCATGTCGACGACGCATAATACCGAGCCCCCGCATCCCAACCATCCCGTCCCAGCCATGCGCACGCTTCCAGGGTCGTACATCAAGGTGTACAAGAACGGTAAGCTGATGGGAACGCCCTGGACGGACCTCTTTGCTTTCCTGCCTCCGGCGTCCAAGCAGGCGCAACAGTCCGGTGGGCGCGAGGCTCTCGACGACGGGTCGTTAGGATACTATCCGGCCGTAAGCGTGTTCCGTGGCGGCGCCGTCGAGGTGAACTTTGGGCCGGACTTCTGGTTCCCTATCTCGGAGGAGGATGCCGCGACGGACGGGACGAAGACGAAGCGACTCCGGCCAATATGCGAGCGCTACGACGAGCAGATAGTGGAAGATATTGTCTACGATATCATTGACGAAGTCGACTTTTGGATGCAGGACGGTGGGAAGGATATCGATCGCGGCAGAGATGAGAAGGCCGAGACTGCAGGAGCGGGTAGGGAAGAGATTAAGGAGTTGTTTCAGGATGACTAGAGATATCGATGGTAAATATAAACAGGTGACGTCCTTCCGTCTGAACTCCTCGATCCAACATTGTAATTATTATTATTATTATTCTTATTATTATTATGCATAGTGCACATGGGTATCAAATCATTACGAGCTCTTCGCCGCCTCAACCTCTGCTGGCGCCCTAGCTTGATCCTCTGCCCGTTCTCTCTCCTCCTTCTCCCGTTCCTCCTTACCCCTCTTCCAGCAATACCACAGTACAAACAGCAACAAGACAACCGCCGTACTCCACAGTGCGCTCGTCCCAACAACCGCAGGCCACCTCAGCTTTAGTGCGTTCACAATTGCCCTCAGCATCGCCTGCACCACGGCCGGGGTTAGCGTAAGGTCGCCCAAACTCTTCGGCAGTAACAACTCCTTCACCCCCTTAGTCCCCTCCTTCCCAATCTCCTTTACCGCTGCGTCCTTCGCAGCGCTAAGCACCTCCGATCCGAAGCTCTCGGCCATCTTCTTCGGCAGCTTTGTGACAATATTCTGCATCCCTAGCGGCAGCTTCTCAAACCCGCGCCTGAGCGCATCGTTGCGCCCGTCAAACAGCTTGATCAGGTCGTCCACTGCCGTTGGCGCCCCGCGCATGATGTCCTTGAGCACCAGCACGAACTGGCGAACCAGCTCCTTCAGTTCAGCCGAGGCCTTGTCCTTTTTCGCCTTTGCCTTGGCCTTGGTCTCCGGACTGAGGTCCAGCCGCGCAAGCACGCGGTTGAGGTCGGCCCACTCGCGGTCTGCCTCGTCTTCCGTGGTGGTGTCTGTCGCAGTCTGCTTGGGCTTGCTGGTGCGGTGGAACAGGCGCGACAATCGGCTCTGCTTCTGCTTCTTCGGCGATGCTGCGTCCGCACTGCTGCTGGTGACCTCCTCGCCTCCCCAGGCCTCTATCAAGTCGGGCGTTCTTGGGCGGGAAGGCATGGGTCGCTTCGAGCCATCAGCTTTGTCTCCATCTTTGCCCTCAACGTCGCCGACGAGATGCTCGAGAAAACGCTCATCTTCGTCGTCGAGGAGGGCGGGGGCTGGCTCCTCTGGCTGCTCCTGTTGCTTCTCGGCTTCATCACGGCGGCTTGGCGCAGCGGGAATGTCTTCGTCTGGGGTAGGTGTTGCGGGGTAGCCTGGGGTTTGAGTCGCAGCCGAGGCCGAGAGTTTCGCTGCGTCGGCTGCCGCTTCCTTGGGTCGTGATTTCTTGAAAAAGGAAGGCATCTCGTGGGTTGGGTGAGATGAAAACAAAAAGAGGAAGAACAAGAACAAGAAGAAGAAGAAGAAGAAGAAGAGAAGGAGGAGGA
>Ga0065720_1004922_pt1 | contig 11483 bp, 12 predicted proteins | sample Thericmetagenome_FD_59107 | JGI IMG/M metagenome (GOLD analysis project Ga0065720, IMG submission 59107) | Thermophilic microbial communities from the Joint Bioenergy Institute, California, USA of rice/straw/compost enrichment - eDNA_2 v2... | ecosystem: Engineered > Solid waste > Grass >... | reverse complement strand
CAGATGTGCCGCTGAGCCGCCGCCCCGCCTGACCCGTCCCGCGAGGGCGCCGTCCGGCCGTGGCGGCCGCCTCCGCCGGGCCGGCTGGGGCGCGATTGATTATCGGCGCTGATCGCCACCATTGCCGGAGCGGGTTGGCGGGATCCGCCGCCCCGCCCCATCTGCCTCCACGAAGGCGTGCGCCGCGGACCGGCCGCGGCAGGATGCGCCCGGGAGCGCGAACCATGATCGAGATCCGACCCTTCGCCACCCTCGGCGGCCGCGACCATGGCTGGCTCAAGGCCCGCCACCACTTCTCCTTCGGCGACTACCACGATCCGGCCCGCATGGGCTGGGGCCGCCTGCGCGTCTGGAACGACGACGAGATCAAGCCCGGCAACGGCTTCGCCCCGCACGGGCACCGGGACATGGAGATCGTCACCTATATCCGCGAGGGCGCCATCACGCACCGCGACAACATGGGCAACGAGGGCCGCACCGAGGCCGGCGACGTGCAGATCATGTCGGCCGGGACCGGCGTCGTGCACAGCGAGTACAACCACGAGCCCGGCGTGACGAAGCTCTTCCAGATCTGGATCCTGCCCGACCACCGCGGCGCTCGGCCGGCCTGGGGCACGAAGCGCTTCCCGAAAGCCGGCCGCGAGGCGCGGTTCGAGGTGCTGGCCAGCGGTCGCCCGCAGGACGCCGACACCGGCAACGCGCTGCCGATCAACGCCGATGCGGCGGTGATGGCGGCGACGCTCAGGGCCGGCCAGACCCTGCGCCAGCCCCTCGCGCCGGGCCGCGTCGCCTATCTCGTGCCGGCGACCGGCGCGGTGGAGGTGAACGGTGTCGCCGCCGGCGCCCGCGACGGCATCGCGATCCGCGACGAGGCGGAGATCGTGATCACCGCGCGGGAGGATGCGGAGCTGGTGATGGTGGAGGCGGCCGAGGCGTAGCGGTCGCCGCCTCCGCGGGGGCCAGGAGCTGCCGCAGCAGCCGGCGCAATATGGCCACCGGGTCGCGCCCCGGCGCCCGGCCGACCAGGGCGCGGTGCCCGCCCCGCAGCACCACCGACGGCACGCCAGGGAGCAGGGCTGAGGCGAGGGGCACGAGCCCGTCGCTCGGCCCGGCGCCCTGGCGTTCCATCCAGCGCGCCAGCGGCAGGTAGAGTCGGTCCGGGCCGCGCGCAGCCGCGTCCACCACGGTGGCGGCGCAGAGCAGGGGCAGGCGCCCGGCGAGCGCCGCCACCTCCGCCGCGTGCTCCCGCATCCAGGCCGTGCGGGCCGCCGTGGTCAGGTCCCGCACCCCCTGGCCGGAGCCGAGGCGCAGCAGGCGCAGCGCCCGGTCCGCCGCCCGCTGCACGGGCCGCACGCCGCATACCGCGTCCGCCACCGGGGAGCCGAAGAAGGGCGATTGCAGGGCCAGGAAGCCGCGGCAGCGCGCCGCGGCCTCCGGATCGAGCAGGGCTGCCAGGGCGTCCAGCCCGCCCTTGCTGTGCCCCACCAGCACCGCGGGCCGTGGGTCGCTGAGCAGCGCCTCGCGCAGGACGACGGCGTTGTCCGCCACCGCCGCCGCCGTCGGCAGCCGCACTACCGAGACCGCCGGCAGGCCGAGGCCGCCGCGCAGCCAGTCGGCCTGCTCTCCCATGTAGTCGAGCCCGATCGGCCGCAGCGCCGCCACCACCTCGCCCAGCAACCCATAGGCGAGCAGCACGCGATGGCCCGCCAGCGCCGCGGCGAGCGCGGCGTCCTCCGTCTCCGCCGTCCCTCGGGGGGCGGCGGTCACGTCAGTCCACCTTCACCACCAGCTTGCCGAAATTCTTCCCCTGCAGCAGCCCGATGAACGCCTCCGGTGCGTTGCGCAGCCCTTCCACCACATCCTCGCGCCACTTGATGCGGCCGTCCTTCATCCAGCCGACCATCTGCGCGCGGAATTGCGGGTAGCGCGGCCAGCCCGTGTCGCTGACGATGAAGCCCTGGATGCGCAGGCGCTTGCGCACCACCGGCCCGAGATTCGGTCCCGGCGGCGCGCCCGCCGCGTCGGAGCCTGGCGCCTCGTTGTACTGCGCGATCATCCCGCACATCACCATCCGGCCGAAGTCGCGCAGCCGCGGGAACACTGCCGCCTGCACCGGGCCGCCCACATTCTCCCAATAGACGTCGATCCCCTCCGGGCAGGCCGCGTCGAGCTGCCTGTTGAGGTCGCCGCGATGGTCGAGGCAGGCATCGAAGCCAAGCTCCCGCACCACGAAATCGCACTTGGCCGGACCGCCGGCGATGCCGATCACCTTGCAGCCGCGGATCTTCGCGATCTGCCCGGCCACCTGGCCGACCGCGCCGGAGGCCGCGCTCACCACCACCGTCTCGCCCGCCTTCGGCTGGCCGATGTCCTCGAGCCCGACCCAGGCGGTCAGCCCCGGCATGCCGAGCACGCCGAGCCAGGCGGAGAGCGGCGCCTCCGCCTCGTCCACCTTGATCAGCCGGTCCCCGCTGACCGCGGAGAAGCGCTGCCAGCCATAGCCGCCGGCCACCAGGTCGCCGGGCCGGAAGCGCGGATCGCGCGAGGCGACGACCTCGCCCGCCGTGCGTCCCTCCATCACCGCGCCGAGCTCGACCGGCTTGGCGTAGGAGGGCGCGTCGGACATCCGCCCGCGCATGTAGGGATCGAGCGAGAGGTAGCGCGCGCGCACCAGCACCTGGCCCTCGGCGGGCTCCGGCACCGGCGTCTCGACGATCTCGAAATCCTCGGGCGTGGGCGCGCCGACGGGGCGGCGGCGCAGCAGGACCTGGAGGTTGGCTTCGGGCATCGCACGGACTCCCTGGTCGCAACGAACGGGCGGGTTCCGGACGAGGATCACCCCATCCATCCCGCCGCGCCAGGGGTGGGCGGGGCGGCTGGGCGACAGGCCCGGTTCCGCTTGGCGCCCCCGGCGCGCCGGGCTAGGAACGGACCATGCGCCTGATCGGCTTCGCCGGCTGGAGCGGGGCCGGCAAGACCACGCTCCTCACGCGACTGATCCCCCGCCTGACGGCCCGGGGCCTCACGGTCTCGACGATCAAGCACGCGCATCACCGCTTCGATGTGGACCAGCCCGGGAAGGATTCCTACGAGCACCGCGCCGCCGGCGCCTTCCAGGTGCTGGTCGGTTCGGCCCATCGCTGGGCGTTGATGACCGAGCTGCGCGGCGCGCCGGAGCCCGATCTGCGCTTCCTGCTCTCCCGCCTCTCGCCGGTGGACCTCGTGCTGGTCGAGGGCTTCAAGCGCGACCTCATTCCGAAGATCGAGGTGTACCGCGCCGCCAACGCCAAGCCCTGGCTGCACCCGGATGACCCCGCCGTGGTCGCCCTCGCCGCCGACGTCCCGCCACCGCCGGGCAGCGGGCGCGCGCTGCCCTGGATCAGGCTCGACGACGTGGAAGGCGTTGCGGAGCTCGTTCTGCGCTTCGCCGTCGGGATCGAGACGCTGTCATGGCCCAGTTGAGCGACGACTGCTTCGCCTTCTCCGGCGCGCTGATGCCGGTCGAGAAGGCGCAGGCGCTGCTTCAGGAGCGCATCGCGCCGCTCGGCGGGGAGGAGGAGATGCCGCTGCGCGCCGCGCTCGGCCGCGTGCTCGCGCGCGACCTGGTCGCCGGGGTGCCGCTGCCGCCCTTCGCCAATTCCGCGGTGGATGGCTACGCCTTCCGCCACGCCGACCTCGCCGCCGCGGGCGAGACCCGGCTTGCGGTCGTCGGCCGGGTTGCCGCCGGCCAGCCCGGCGCACCCGTGGCTTCCGGCCCGGGCGAGGCGCTCCGGGTGCTGACCGGCGCACCGATGCCGCCGGGCACCGACACCGTCGTCATGCAGGAGGATGTGCGCCTCGAGCCCGGTGCGGTCTTCGTTCCGGTGGGCCTGAAGCGCGGGGCGAATTCGCGCCCGGCGGGCGAGGACGTGGCGCAGGGTGCGGTGGCGCTGGCGGCGGGCCGGCGGCTCGGCCCGGCGGAGATCGGCCTCGCGGCTGCGCTGGGCCATGCGGCGCTGCCGGTGCGGCCACGCCTGCGCGTCGGCGTCTTCTCCACCGGGGATGAGCTGGCCGAGCCGGGAACGGCACCGCTCGGCCCCGGCAAGACCTACGACAGCAACCGCTTCACCCTGCTCGCCCTGCTCGCGCGCCTGCCGGTGGAGGCGACCGATCTCGGCATCCTGCCCGACCGGCCTGAGGCCACGGCGGCGGCGCTCGCCGAGGCGGCGCGGGCGCACGACCTGCTGCTCACCTCCGGCGGCGTCTCGACCGGCGAGGAGGACCATGTGCGCGGCGCGATCGAGCGCGTCGGCACGCTCGTCTTCTGGCGCCTTGCGATCAAGCCCGGCCGCCCGGCGGCGATGGGCGTGGTCGGCGGCACGCCGATCGTCGGGCTGCCCGGCAACCCGGTCGCTGCGGTGGTGACCTTCCTGCAGCTCGCTCGTCCGCTGGTGCTGCGCCTCGCCGGCGCGCTGCCCGAGGCCCTGCCGCGCTTCCCGGCGGAGGCGGCCTTCGCCTACCGCAAGAAGGCCGGCAGGCGGGAATATGTGCGCGTCTCGCTCGACCCGGGCGATCCGCTGCCGCTGGCCCGCAAATTCCCGCGCGAGGGGGCGGGGCTGCTGTCCTCGCTCACCGGCTCCGACGCCTTCGCGGAACTGCCGGAGGAGACGGTCGCGGTGGCGCCGGGCGACCGCCTGACGGTGCTGCCCTTCGCAGCGGTGTTCTAAGCGGCGGCGACGCCGGTCCGCTCAGCGCGGGGCCGAAGCGGAACCGCGCAGCAGCCGCTCCGCCTCGGCGAGGTCCTCCGGCGTGTTGGCGTTGAAGAACGGGTCGTGAGGCGTGGTCGGCCATTCCGCCTCGGCGCAGCCGTGCCGCGCGGTCCAGCGGTCGATCTTGCGCTCGCCCGAGAGAAGCGCCTCGCGCAGCGCCTCGCGCAGCGCGACCGGCCACAGCCCGACCGGCGGATGCGCGAAGCCGCCCGAGCGTGCGCAGGCCAGCGGCACGCCGGCCTCCGCCCGCGCGGCATGCAGGCGCGCGACCAGGTCGAGCGGGATCAGCGGCGAATCGCCGGGCACCGACACGACCCAGGCGATGTCGCCACCCCGTCGCTCCGCCGCGAAGTCCAGCGCCGCCAGCACGCCGGCGAGCGGCCCGGGGTAGTCCGCCATCCCGTCCGGCACCACCGGCAGCCCGAAGCCCGCGAACCGTGCCGGATCGCCGTTCGCGTTGATCGCCACTGCCGCGACCTGTGGCGCGAGGCGCTCGACCACATGCGCCAGCATCGGTCGCCCCGCGAGCATCCTGAGCGGCTTGTCCCCGCCGCCCATCCGCCGCGCCAGCCCGCCCGCCAGCACCACGCCGAGCGTGTCAGCCCTCATCGCCTGCGGCCGCCGCTTCCCTGCTGTTCTTGCGCCAGTGCTTCGCGCTCTCCTCCTCGACGTAGCGGAGGTCGGCGTCGAACACGATCCGCTCCTCGCCGGCGAGCGCGACGAAGCGCTTGCCCTTGCACCGCCCGATGAGGGTCAGCCCCGCCTGGCGCGCCAGCTCCACCCCCCAGGCGGTGAAGCCGGAGCGCGAGACGAGGATCGGGATGCCCATGCGCACCGTCTTGATCACCATCTCGGAGGTGAGCCGCCCGGTGGTGTAGAAGATCTTGTCGTCCGGCGTCTCGCCATGGCGGAACATCCAGCCGGCGATCTTGTCCACCGCGTTGTGGCGGCCGACGTCCTCCATGTACACGATCGGCGCGTCGCGCACGCAGAGCGCGCATCCGTGGATCGCCCCGGCCTCCAGGTAGAGCGTCGGCAGGGTGTTGATCCGGTGCAGCAGGCGGTAGAGCCAGCTCGTGCGGAGTTCCGCGGGCGGAAGGCGCGCGCTCTCGAAGTCCTCTATCAGGTCGCCGAAGGCGGTGCCCTGGGCGCAGCCGCTGGTGAGCGTCTTCTTGCGCAGCTTCTCCTCGTAGTCGGTGCGCCGCTCGGTCCGCACCACGACCACCTGGAGGTCGTCGTCGTACTCGACCGCGGTCACCCTGTCGTCGCGCCGCAGCATCCCCTGGTTGAGCAGGTAGCCGAGCGCGAGGTCCTCCGGCCGGTCGAGAATCGTCATCATCGTGACGATCTCCTGGCCGTTCAGGTAGAGCGTGAGCGGCCGCTCCACCGTCACGCTGGTCTCGATCCGCGCCCCGGTGTGGTCGATGCCGGCGACGCGGCGGGTCAGGCGCGGATCGGCCGGGTCCGGTTGCACCCGGAGCGTTGCCGGCGCGGCGGGCTGGGAGGCCGTTTCGTCCATGGCGCCAGGGAGGTGGCGCCGCCGCGCCGCCGGCGCAAGCTGCCCGTGCAATTCCGTTGCGCAACCCGCCGGTGCATGGGAACGTTTTTCAAGGGGAAGCGGACCAGTCAGGGAGCGGCAGCCAATGCCCATCTACGAATTCCCGGTCCGGGGCGACAGGGAGACGTTACCGCCGCCGGAAGCGGCACAGATCAAGGCGGTGCTGGCACAGCTCGGCCTGTCCGAGGCGGAGGTGCAAGTGGAGCCCCTCGGGAAAGGCGGGTTGCACCTGACCGGAATCGTGCTCGATGGCGACACATGCACGAGAAGCTGCTGGTCGCGCTCGGCAACCTGCCCAATGTGGCCTTTGTGGACGACCACCTGGCGCAGCGGCGCACATCGCCGCTGCTCGACACGCTCGGCGCCTTCGCGCGTCTCCCGCCCGGCACGGTGACGACCGAGATGGCGGAGGAGATGGTGCACGACGCCGCGCCGGGGCGCCGCCACAACGANGACATGCTGGGCCCCGCCGGCTCGGCGCTGCACGTCGTCCGGCCCGGNGAGACGCTCGACGACATCGCCCGCGCACATCACGGCGACGCGATCGGGGCGCTGCGCATCCTGCACGCCAACCGGCCGATGCTGGAGCGCGCGGACGCGCTGAAGCCGGGCATGGTGGTGCGCGTGCCGCCCCTGCCGCTGGGGGGCTGAGCGGGGCAGGGCAGGGCGGGAACTACCGCTCGGCCCGCAGCGCGCTCTCGTGCCAGCGGCGCAGCAGCAGGTGCTGGACCAGGCCCAGCAGCGCGAAGATCGCGATGCCGCAGGCCGAGATCAGCGCCAGCGCCGCGAACATGCGCGGGATGCGGAGCTGGAACGACGCCTCGAGGATGCGGAAGGCGAGACCCGATCCCGAACCGCCCACCCCGGCCACGAACTCGGCCGCCACCGCCCCGATCAGCGCGAGACCGCCGGCGACGCGCAGACCGGCGAGGAAGTAGGGCAGGGCGGAGGGCAGCCGCAGCAGCCACAGCGCCTGCCACCGCGTCGCCCCGTAGAGCCGGAACAGGTCGGCGAGGTTGCGGTCGGCCGAGTTGAGCCCGAGGACGGTGTTGGAGAGGATCGGGAAGAAGGCGACGATCCAGGCGCAGATCAGCAGCGCAACGGTGACGCTGTTCACCCAGATCAGGATCAGTGGCGCGATGGCGACCACCGGCGTCACCTGCAGCACCACGGCATAGGGGAACAGCGCGCGCTCCACCCAGCGCGACTGCGCGAACAGCACGGCGAGCAGCCCGCCCAGCGAGACCGCGGCGACCAGCGCCAACGCCGCCACCTCCAGCGTCACCAGCAGCGAAGCCGAGAGCAGCGGCCAGTCGGCGACCAGCGCGCGGGCGATGGCGACCGGGCCGGGCAGGACGTAGTCCGGCACGGCCCAGGCGCGCACCAGCGCCTCCCACAGCGCCAGCATGCCAAGGCCGACCAGCCCCGGCGCCGCCCAGCGCAGCAGGGCCTCGCCCCGGCTCACGGTGCCATCCCCATCGCGGCGGCGAGCGCGTGCGAGGCCTCGCGGCACAGCGCGGCATAGGCCGCCGAGGTGCGGTACTCCGCCTCGCGCGGCGCCGGCACGCCGTCCTGCCGCAGCTCCGCCACCACGCGACCGGGCCGCGGCGCCATCACCAGGATGCGCGTCGAGAGGTAGACGCTCTCGAACACCGAATGCGTCACGAACACCACGGTGATCCCGCTCTCCGCCCAGAGCGCCAGCAGGTCGTCGTTCAGCCGGTGGCGTGTCAGCTCGTCGAGCGCGGCGAAGGGCTCGTCCATCAGCAGCAGCGAGGGCCGCGTCACCAGCGCCCGCGCGATCGAGACGCGCATGCGCATCCCGCCCGAGAGCTCGCGCGGAAAGGACCGCTCGAACCCCGCGAGGCCGACCCGCGCCAGCGCCGCCGCCGCGCGCGCCTCGCCCTCCGCACGTGGTACCCTGGCGAGGCGCAAGGGCAGGCGGACGTTGTCGAGCGCCGTCGCCCAGGGCATCAGCGTCGGGTCCTGGAAGACGAAGCCGATCGCGCGCCGTCGCTCCTCGTGCCCCGGCGCCCAGGCGATGCGGCCGGCGGAGGGTTCCGCCAGCCCCGTGATCAGCCGCAGCAGCGTGGACTTGCCGCAGCCCGAGGGGCCGAGGAGCGAGAGGAACTCGCCCGGCGCGATGTCGAGGTCCACGCCGGCGAGCGCCAGGGTGCCGTTGGCGAAGCGCTTCTCCACCCCGCGCAGGGAGACCAGGGGGACAGGAGGCGCGGGCGCCTCCCCGTGTCGGAGGACGGGCGCGGAAAGCGCCGTCACGCCCGGCCGATCCCCTTGTTGACGAACTCCAGCGAATAGGCCCGCCGCCAGTCGAGGTTCTGCGGCAGCACGCCCACGCCTGCGACGGCGCGGTAGAAGCGCTCCCAGCGCGCGTCCGTCATCGCGCCGATGCCGAGCGTCAGCGCGTCGCCGGAGCGCACGATCCCCATCTCCACCATCATCCGCGTGCCGTAGGCGATCAGGTCGTCGGTCATCTCCGGGTTGTCGCGCTTGATCAGCGCGTTCGCTCCGGAGGTGTCAAAGCCGCCCGCCGGGCCCTTGAGGTACTGGTCCCAGCCCTCCAGGCTCGCATCGATGAAGCGCTGGATCACCTCGCGCTTCTGCTCGATCGTCCGGCGGCCGATATGGATGGTGGTGCCGTAATTCTCGAAGCCGGCGTCGTGGATCAGCAGCGTCACCGGATTCACGCCGGCCTTACGGATGGAGTAGGGCTCGCTGCCCAGATAGCCCTGCTGGATGAGCATCCGGTCGGCGAGGAAGGGCTGCAGGTTGAAGGTGTAGGGCCGCACCTGCTCGTCGCGCAGCCCGTATTTCTCGCGGATGAACGGCCACCAGGTGGCGCGCGCCTGGGTGCCGATCAGCAGGGTGCGGCCGCGCAGGCTCTCGAACCCGGTCACGCCGGTATCCGGGTGCGCGATCAGCACCTGCATGTCCTTCTGGAAGATGCCGGCGATGCAGAGGAAGGGCAGGTTCTCGCGCACGAAGTAGAGCGCCTCGATCCCGTTGGACATCGCCATGTCCACCCGGCCGCCGAGCAGGAGCTGCGCCGGGTTGAGCTGCGGGCCGCCGGCCCTGAGCTCCACCTCCAGCCCCCTGGCGCGGTAGAGGCCCGCGGCCTGCGCCTGGTAGAAGCCGCCATGCTCGGCCTGGGCGCGCCAGTTGGTGACGAAGCTCACCCGGTCGAGGCGCGGCTGCGCCCGCACGGGCCCCCGCGCCGGCACGAGCAGCGGCGCCCCGGCGCCAAGCAGGCCGAGCGCCGCTCGGCGCGAAACCACATAACGCATGCGGCGGCAGCTTCCTGTCATCCTCGCCTTGTCCCCCCTCGCGCCCGCAGGTGCCGCGACCGGCCCTCAACTCGTGCCGTGGCGCCGGCGGAACGGCAGCAGCAACAGCCCGGTCCCCAGCCCGTAGGCGCCGTTGATCACGATGCTGCGCCACCAGCGGTTCACGTCCCACCCGCCCATCAGCGGCTGGCCGCGCAGTGCCGGCACCACGGTGAAGGCCACCAGCACACAGCCGATGGCGCCGACCAGCAACCCCACGAGCACCGGATTCCAGCCCGGACGCGCCCGCAGGATCGCGGCGATCGCCACGCCCCACACCCCACCCCAGAAGGCGGAGCTATAGACCTGCGGCACGCCGAGGGGCGGCACCGGGCGCAGCGGGAAGGGCGGATTCGGCAACAACCCCGCCGCGTGCAGCAGCCAGATCATGCCCTGGTGGAACACCAGCACGGCAATGAAGCCCGCCGCGAAGCCGAGCAGGAGGAACGGCCCGAGGCCGACCCGTCCCGATCCGTGGCGTGTCTCGACCGCCGCCCCGTCTCCGCCCTGGCCTGACCCGCTCATGTCCGCCGCCCTCGTGCCGCAGCCCTGGCGCCGCTCCGTGCGACGATGCCCACCTGGGAAAGGTGCCGCAAGCATCCTGAAGCGATCCTCTGCACCGGACCCGGCGGGGCGACAGGCCCGGCCCCGCTCCGCCGCCGCGGTCCGGTGCGCGCGTGGATCGGCCCGCTGCATCGCGCCGCGCCGGCATTGCCGCGGTCGCGCAGTCCTGGCCCGGCTTGCGGCCCGGCGCCGGTCCCGCCACCCTGCGCCCCACCCCGCCTTGCCCCAGCCGGCCAGTGCCAGAGGAGAACGCGGTGAACGGAGCCGAGAGTCTTGTCCATACCCTGCTTGGCAGCGGGGTAGATGTCTGCTTCGCCAATCCCGGCACGAGCGAGATGCACTTCGTCGCAGCGCTCGACCGCATCCCCGGGATGCGCTGCGTGCTCGGCCTGCAGGAGAACATCGTCACCGGTGCCGCCGACGGCTACTGGCGCATGGCGCGCAAGCCGGCGGCGACGCTGCTGCATTGCGGCCCCGGCCTCGCCAACGGCCTCGCCGGGCTGCACGACGCGCGGCGGGCGCGGAGCGGCATCGTCAACGTCATCGGCGACCAGGCGACCTACCATCGCCCCTACGACGCGCCGCTCACCGCCGATACCGAGGGCTGGGCGCGCGGCGCCTCGGCCTGGGTCCGCACCTCCACGACCTCGGCCGAGGTCGGGGCCGATGCCGCGGTGGCCGTGCAGGTCGCTCGCACCTCGCCGGGCCAGGTCGCGAGCCTGATCCTGCCCTCCGACAGTTCCTGGAACGAGGGTGGCGTCGTCGCCCCGCCGCTCCCGGTCCCTGCGGTGCCCGAGGCCGATCCGCACGCGATCGAGACCGTGGCCCGCGTGCTGCGCGAGAGGAAGAACGTGCTGCTCCTGCTCGGCGGCATGGCGCTGATGGAGGGCGCGCAGCGCCAGGCCCAGCGAATCGCCGCCGTTACCGGGGCGCGGATGATGTGCGAGGGCTCGAACCCCCGCATCCAGCGCGGTCGCGGCCGCCTGCCGCTGGAGCGCGTGCCCTACGTCGTCGATCAGGCCATCGCCGCCCTCGGCTGGGTGGAGCATCTCGTCCTGGTCAACGCCAAGGCTCCGGTCGGCTTCTTCGGCTATCCGGGCAAGCCCTCGATCCTCTACCCGCCGAACGCCGCCGTGCACGTGCTGACCCGCGTGGAGCAGGACGCCGAGTCCGCGCTGCGCGCACTCGCCGACGCGCTCGGCGCGCCGCGCGATGTGCCGATGCCCGACCCCGGCCCGCGGCCGGAGCCCGCGCGCGGCCCGCTCTCGCCCG
>Ga0065720_1021119_pt1 | contig 11484 bp, 5 predicted proteins | sample Thericmetagenome_FD_59107 | JGI IMG/M metagenome (GOLD analysis project Ga0065720, IMG submission 59107) | Thermophilic microbial communities from the Joint Bioenergy Institute, California, USA of rice/straw/compost enrichment - eDNA_2 v2... | ecosystem: Engineered > Solid waste > Grass >... | reverse complement strand
CGGGAATCGAAAAGAGTTGCTTCGGTGCATTTGCCATGACGATCTCCTCCAAGTGCTTCTCTTGAAGGAATTCGACATGTTCCACCGTTTTCCTACTTGCTTATAATGGTTTTCGGATAGGCTCTTAGTGCATAGAGTCAAGACACGTCCTATAATTTAGCCCTGCAATCCATCGCTTAAGGAATAAAAAATCATTCTATCAAAATTCCCCCAATGACCGCCCAGTCATATGATAGATCGTGATTATTTCCGCCGTCAATTCGTAATCGAATTTTCGATACTCCTTCCGGAATTTCAGCTTCTAGCGACACAAAATCGTCAACAAACATTTCTGGAGTATATTCAATTTTCCCAAATTGTTCCCAGCTTCCCCCTCTCTCTGCTTCCCAATATAAGTTAATGCCATCTGACTTTTGATCCCCTTTGACTTCCGGCATCAAACCAATTGTTGCTTTTGCCAAACGTTGTCCTTCAATTGAAAAGTGAAGTTCAGCATCTGGATGGAAATAAAAAGTATTTTTATTGTATACAAATATAATTTCTGGCGGAATATTGGATATATAATTAGTAGGCATTAAACTAAAAATTTCACTTGATGTGATACCATTGTTTGGCCAATTGTCTTCATAAACTTTAATTTTTATATCTGATTTATAGTAAATCGAATTGGTAGTAACAAATTTTACGCTTTCCACAAAATTACTGGACAAACCATATAAAAAGTTTAAAACCTTATTATTATTATCAAGCAACGGAGAAACTAATGTCGGCTGTGATATCATATCCGGTATGACTCGGTATTTTCGACTTGAACCATCTTTCATGGTAACGACCATATTCACAGCAGGCGGCTTAAATACCAGTGACCTGATTTTCCCTATGAGAGACTCTTCAATCTTGGCTGATATATAGATAGGCTTTCCTGTATTCGGAATTGATATTTTCTCATTAATCTTCAAAATTTCTGACTGTACTTCTATCAATTCTGGAACCTCTACATTTTCCTTTCGCTCAAGGAGTAGTTGATTATTAATTGTGGTTATATATTTATATCTATGAAAAAGCTGCCGAATCCATAAATTGTCATCAAGAAGCGGAAGTCTCCCGTCTATTGTCTCATTATTAAACAACACAAATTTCGGCCCATTCTGGATGATATGTGACTCGTTTGTCTTTAGCAATTTACTTGTGTACGCAGAATAACTCTGAAATATGGGACGAGGCAACCAATTAAGGTTATTATGGAGTAAAATGTTTTGATTATAATTATAGATGTCGATCGTATCTTGCTTCACATAATCTTTTAGAATTAAATACTGATTCTCGCTTCTAACACCCCTTCTTTGTTCAACCAATTTTGATTTTTGTTTCCACATTAAAGTTGGATTCGCAAAATATTTAATGTTTGAATTAATCTTTTGTATTTTATCAGTCACTATACGATGGTCAAAATAATAACCATAGTACCCCTTTCCAACTACAAGCAATGGCAATACAAAAATTAGGCAGAGAATAACTTTTTGTAATATTGGGTTCAGCCAATATTCATTTATGGTTGTTGGCTCGCTCTTGTCATTATGAATACAAAATATAAATACTGAGATATACATTAAATAATAATAGAAAAATATCAAGTGCAAATCATGTCTGACAAAAGCTTCTTTCCAAACTATAAACCCGACACCTACAATCGATACAATCAGTATCAATTTAGGTTTATTCATTTTCAAGTATCGCTTTATAGGTGAAACTGCAAGCACTCCACATATTATAGTTAAAATAAGTGCAGCAATTATCGTAATTTTCGGTCCTGATATGGACATTGCAGCTGCATATCCTAACGAAATCTCGATGCTATTTGAAAGATAAGCAAAGAGATATTGCAAGGACTGGTCAAACAATAACCAGTAGAAGATTAGCGAGAAAATCCAGGCAGTAAAAGCAGTAATCGCCAGTAGTCTTTGCTTGATGATGAATAGATAGCAGGCCATCAATAATACTATGAAAATACCTGTAACAAAAAATGTGAATTTGCTGCAGCTCAGCAATCCGATCAATAGGACACTTCCAGCAATTAAACTGTACAAACCATATTTGCTTTTCTCGTTTTTTATAGCAATCTCATCCGCGTAGAAAACAACAAGGAATAAACATAGTATTTGTAATGCAAAATAAAAAGTATCCTCTCCATAGTTATATATATGTGCAATCGTTAATAAAATGGCCGGAACCCATCCAACTTTTCGACCTATTAGCCAGACGAAAACAGTTGAAATTAATGACAATAAGATATCTATTGTAATCTTAGCCCAATATAAATTTTCCGAAAAACTATCCAAAAACAACGTGGCCGCTGGTCCATACGTAAATATAACCTCTTTTCCAAATTTAAAAACATTTTCCATGAAATAGTTGTACGATTGGCGCCATGACGGATCCAAACCTTCTGGTTCATAATGCTGATTTAAATCCACTATCAAAAAAAACGAGAGAATTGTAATTAATATTAAAGAAAGCTTTTGTTTCCCAATGGTCCAATTAAAAATTTTCATTTTACTACCGCCTGTTCTTCGTTAGGTATATAGGGATTTCCCAACGAGAAATCTTCTCGTGTGTAAGTAAGATTAGGGTTGTAGAACGGATCACGTTTCAACACATTTCCCCATTTTTGGAGCATGTATTCAATCTCCCCGAGGAACCTTGCCTGTTTCTCCGGTGTGTCCTCAGCGCCCCGGCTTTTAGATTCATGATGATATAACTGGACGTGAGGAAGCCAAATATTGTAATATCCTCTTTCCCTGACTTTTAGACAAAAATCAACATCATTAAACGCGACTTCTAATATTTCCTCAAGCCCTCCAACTTCTTCATAGATCTCCTTTTTAGTCATCAAGCAAGCACCTGTGACTGCGGAATAATTAGACACAACTTTCAGCCTTCCAAAATAACCTGGATGTTCCGCCGAAAAATGCTTGTGGCTGTGATTCGCTACCCCTCCTATACCCAAAATCACTCCTCCATGTTGCACAGTATTGTCCGGGTAGTACAGGCAAGCTCCTACCACACCAATTTCCGGCCGAATGGCTTGACCAGCCATCTCGGTTAACCAGTCTGGCGTAATGACCTCAACATCATTGTTTAGCAATAGAACCAATTCACCTGTGGCTTTGCTGACTCCGTAATTGTTTATTTTTGAATAGTTGAATGGAATGTCATACTCATATACAGCAAAACGCTGCGGTTCACGTTTTTTCCATTCATCATATAATTTGAAGTTTTCCTGATCATCACTACCATTATCAATGACAATAACTTCAAAGTTATTGTAGGTTGTTTTATCAAAGATTGACTGTAAACAGTTTGAAATAATTTCTGCCATATTCCTTGTCGGAATTATAATGGATATCTTGGGATTACCAATTGGCAGATAACGAAGTAGATACATATTAGAGTAACCTTCTATTTCATGAACTGTCGCTGCCAACTTTCTGCGTTTTACAGCTTCCTCTAATGCCCGCAACCCCGCCCAATGCGTGTAGTTTTTGGACGAAGCTGCCATTGAGGTTGAACTGGGAATCGTTCTCCAATGATAAAGAATCTTGGGGATATGCCGAATCCTATTCGTCAGCTCCGAAACCCGCAACATTAAATCGTAGTCTTGACTCCCTTCAAAACCAACACGGAAGCCCCCTGCTTGTTCCACCAAACTTTTCCGATATACCGTCAAGTGACAGGTATACATTTGGGATAACAAGAGATCTGGAGACCAATCGGGTTTGAAAAATGGTGAATGCCTTTCTCCCTTAATCGTAATCTTATCTTCATCACTATATATGATGTCAGTGTCAGGATATTGATTTAGCAACTTGACATTCTCATACAATGCATTGGGCGATAATTCATCGTCATTGTCCAAAAGTGCGATAAACTCTCCTGCCGCCATCTCCAATGCGTCATTAGATGCTCGTGAGATATGACCATTGGTCTCACGAAATTTGACTTTGATGCGCGAATCTTCTGAAGCATATTTTTCCAGCATCGGTCGTATATGAGATTTCGTCGAGCAGTCATCGACAATGCACAGTTCCCAATTTTCATAAACCTGCTTCCTGACCGATTGCACACATAACTCCAGCCACTCCGCATCCACATTGTATACTGGAACAAGAACGGAAACCAAAGGCTTATATGGAAATGATCCGATAGTCTGACGCATCGATTCTTCCGTCTCCGTCATTTCCGCTTCCTGTTGTAAAAACGCTTGATAATCAGGCAATTCTCCATAAGGCGATCTTATTGCAAATTGCTTCGTTTTCTGCAGCAACCCAGATAATCCTTGTTGTCGGACGGTATTTAAAACGCTAATCATTAACCGACGGACAGTCCCTACGCTGAAGCCATGTAATCTGAAATATTCAGCAACTAAAAACAGAAGCTTCTCGGCACGGCTGCTCCTTCGGGCACACACTTCACCAAGATGAAATGTCTGGATATGTTCACCAATATCCAATCTTAAGCTGGCAAGATGTTTAGGCAATTTGACAAATCTGTTGGAGACCACCCATTCGTTACTTAGGTGGCCGACTTCGATGACCTGGGTTTCCTTGTATCCATCCCCAGTATCATAATATAACTGCAACGGTGTAACTTTTTCGCCCTTACCTTCAATGCGAATCTTTACCCGGCCACCCAGCAGCGGTTTTCGCCATTCGAAATGCGGGTCGTTGCCTACGGAACGCCATTCATCACCGCCAACATGTTCCAGATGATTCAACGGCACCAGTTCGACCTTGCGTCCGGCCAAGAACTTACGTTTCATTGTTCGCATTTTTGCCAATATTGACCGGGCCATTCGTCCAACTATCCTAATCGGTTTGGACCACTTCCAGGAACGGCTTGAGAGCAAAGTCTCCAGATCTTTCGTCAGTTTTTGATTGTTCGCCAAGAGTATTTCCTGTTCGCCAATCAGTTTCTGATTGGTATCCTTCAAACTTTCAACCGTACGATTTACACTTTCAAGATTTTCTTGTAATTCTTCAATTTTACGACGATACTCTTCCAGTTCGTTTGCCATATTCTCGTACTGTTTCCTTCTCTCCAAATAATCATCCGCCAAAATCTTGCCCGGCATCTCTGAAATTCGCATGTCAACCGTGATCTTTACGGGTCCTGTAAGATCGATTGAATGAATCACGATCTGAGGGTCCTCACCAAAGGAAAACCCGCAGAGACGTCCGAGCCAGAATCCATCCAGACTCCCCTGAAACGCGACTTGATCGAACGCCATCGCGCGCTTAACATTGCCGTCGTCTCCCGAGATCTCAAACCGCGAAATCTCCACAAATCCGTAATGATTCATCGGATCCAACCGCAAAGATTGCAGACGATTTACGGAAAGATCAAATTCATAGGTTGCCCATTGGTCATATTGAATGTCTTTCCTTAAGGTCTTCTTCTCGCTAAACGCTTCCTCTTCATTTTCCGTCCAGAAAATTTGAACATACCGGCTCAATTCATTCGCATTCGAATGGATGATGGGTTGACTATCATCAAAAGAGTAAAGCTTATAAACCAACTCTCGAAACTCTGCTGTCAGTGTAACATTAAGATCTTTATAATATGCAGCATTTAGAATGCTTTTCTGCAGTCCCATCTCAATCAGGTGCATAATAGTCGTAAGCAACTCAATTGGCATGCCAGCAGGCAGTAAATCAGCAAAAACTTTTGCAGAAATTTGAATGCCTGAATGATTTGCATAACGAATCAAACGGAGAAGTTCCACCCAGGGTGCACATGTTTTTCTGCTCAAATCGAAATCGACCAGATGAGCAACACCATCGTTATAGATAATATTTCGCAAGATGAAATCTCCGTTCGTAAAGCAAAGCCTATTAAACAATTGATCACTGTAACGCCGAATGTCATCAGCCAATTGACTTTTTACTTGCGGGTCCGCTTCTAATCCAGCAAGTGTATTGAATATTAATTGAAGTTCTTCATTTTTGACTGACTCAAGTTCTGATTGATCGACATCTATACTTTGTAATTTATGAAATATCTCTGTAATCACATCAACAGCCAAGTTGATGCTGATTGTCCCGGAACGTAACAAACGCTCCAGGCTTTCACCACGGACATACTCCTCAACAATGTAAACGTCAGTCTCGGTACGATAAACGCCGTAGATCTCCGGGACCATCGTAACGTGTTTTTCACGCAATAACCGTTGGAATTCAAGCATGCTGTCAATATTGTATGGCCCCATGACTGCCAGTTTCTTGACTGCGCAGAGCGGAGTGCCATTCGATTTTACCAGAAAACGCGAAGTGCCGGTCGTTGAGGCTCTATATTCGCTGTTGTTAATCGCTGTAATCGTAAGTCGTTCCCTTTTTTCAACCGCTGGCATTAATCCTGCCTCTTTTAAAGCAACAAACAATTCCATGAAGACCTCAATCCTTTTTCTTTAGTACAAAAGCAAATGATGGACAAACATAAGCTGTTATCCGGTTTCGGGCAGCCTGTTCGTACAAAGCACCCAACCAGTAGAATTCGGACAGCAAAGTACCGTCTGTTCCATCATGTTCCGAAATATCGTAAACATTTTCAAGAAAATATTCATCAATCTCTTCAAGATCGATCATTAATCGGATCAATTTATAATCCGGGAAACATCCGTACGCTCGGATGGGCACTAGCCCGGCTTCATCAAACAATTCATAGTATTCATTCAATGACCATGTTTTGGCCGGCAACCGTGTTGAAGCGATGGCACGAAACCGTTCATCTGCCTCTTTTTCGTTCAGGTACATGAGATGCGGAATACCGGTATGATCATCCTTGACCCCGCTCAGATATTTGGCGCCGAGGCTGTTCTCAATTCCGATATAGATTATTCCGTCCGGCTTCAGCATTCGACCAGCTTTATTCAAGGCTTCCAACTGGCATTCTCTGATGGTCATGTCCGACGGGCGTCCGGAACCAATCCATTCCAGCGATCCGTTAAACACAATTAAATCGGCAATGGATTCCCGAAATGGAAACGTCAGAAAATTGCCTTGCAAGTAACCCAATGCCGCTTTTTCTTGCAAAGCAATTTGGCGCAAAATCTCCAACCGGTTATACGTAAGATCAAAAGCAACGCTTAATCCGTGCTTGGACAAAGGAATGGTTACTTGCCCCCATCCGGAACCAATATCGAAATAAACACCGTTCCGTTTGATCGGCAAAAGATCGAGAAACAAAGACCTTCCGGGATCTGTAATGATGCGATACAGCCATGGTTTTTGTTCAAAGAAAAACTCTTCAATAACCTTCCGCCACGGTTGATTTTTTAGTGCTTCTATCAGCTTTATCTCATCATGGGATGCAAGATCCGCATACGTGCCGTCATAGGCTGTCTCGGCAAGAAAACCTTGATCCAGTTGTTTTACCGCCGTCGGATCGGACACAAGATCCATTAAATCAAATTTTCGGACACTCATAATGCGCCTCGTTTCACGGAATATAATCTATCCGGATTTCACTCTGCAGATTTGCAATGCCAAAGCTTCTATCTTTCGCTACGGGCAGAATTTTCAGCTCGATCACGTCATATCTCCGATCAAGCGGAACAATGTCCCCATCAACCAACTCCACGAACCCGAGAGAAATATAATAGTCGCCCGGGATCAGCCGCATCTGTTGACGAAACGAAACTTCCACCGTTTCCCCTTCTTGCAGCGGACGAAATTCAAAGTTCTGAAAATAGGTGTTTGAACCATATACTTCAAGCCCCTTGATGCTTTTGACCGTCATGGCATAAATGGGCTTCTCCACTCGGCGCAATGCTTTAACCTGGAACTTTACGGTCACTTCTTCGCAGGTGGTTATTGTCCTTACATCTTCCCCGGAACGATTCAAGACTGCAAAGCGCTCAATGAGGCCCATTTGATTTCCATACCGATATTCAGTTGAACTCGCACGATTGTCGGCGGAATTGGCCCCGACAAAACCTTTATTCGAGGGCTCCGGCTGACTTGATGCGGACTCTGTTTCGTAAACTTCTGGCGTTGACAAATTGGAGAACAAAATCTTGGTATAGTGGTTCACGACATCATTCGGTGATCCGAAATCTAACAATCTGCCTTTATCAATTAGTGCCACTTTGTCGCACAACTGTCTAATCGTTTGAAGATCATGAGACACCATAAGGATCGTCGTGCCCGCTTCTTTCATGGCCTTGATCTTTTCGAAGCATTTCAATTGAAATCGTCCGTCACCAACCGCAAGGGCCTCGTCCACAATCAAGATATCCGGATTCACATTAATGGACACCGCGAAGGCAAGACGAACATACATCCCGCTGGAGTAAGTTTTTACCGGTTGGTCAATAAAATCCCCGATATCCGCAAATCTGAGAATTTCATCCATTCGATTGTCGATTTCATCCTTTGAAATCCCCAGAATGGAAGCATTCAGATAAACGTTTTCCCTTCCTGTGAATTCAGGATTGAATCCACTTCCCAATTCCAATAAAGCCGCCACTCTTCCGTTCACTTCAATGTCTCCGGATGTTGGTGTCAATGTCCCTGCAATCATTTGCAGCAACGTGCTCTTGCCGGATCCGTTGCGACCAATTATGCCGACTGTTTCACCGGGACTGATGTCCAGGGTGATAGGATGTAGAGCCGTAAACTCATGGTAGTACTTTTTGTTTGGAAACAAGATTTGCTTGAGTCGATCAATTGGTTTATTGTAGATCCGGTACGTTTTTGAGACGCCTTCTATCTTAATTACAGGTTTCATATGTCCACCTTTCATCTAAACCACGTCAGCAAATCCGTGTTTCGTCTTCCTGAACCATATAATCCCTATCAAAAAGATAAATGCCCCCAGCAACAACTCCATCAAAAAACTGTTGATTTGAGGAATCTTCCCCCAAATGAGTATGCTTCTGATATCCTCGACAAAATGTGTGATAGGGTTGGCTTGGTAAAACCAGACAAAACGTTCCGGAATGACATCTACTGAATAGAATATAGGACTTAAAAGCATCAATGCTTGAACTCCAATGCTGATCACATGCGAAATATCCCGAATATAGACACCAAGCGCCGACAACACCCAAGAGAGCCCGGTTGTGAACAAAAGTAATGGCAGTAAAGCCAACGGCAATAAAAGGACTGTCCAACTCAGTCCGCCCGTTGTAACCATGATAAATAAAATCAGGAGGCCAAAGTTGATTGCGGCATTAACCAATGCCGTTCCTACTGCAATAATGGGAAAAACTTCAAGCGGAAATACAACCTTCTTGACGTAGTTGGTATGTTGAACAATTAAATTGGGTGAACGGGAAATCACTTCGCCAAATATATTGAACGTCGTGAGTCCGCAAAATATGATCATGGCAAATTCCAGGCGGCTGGACTGGGTATGCCACTTGGCTTGAAAGATCTCTCCAAACACAAATGTATATACCACAAGCATAAATAATGGTGTCAAAACGGACCATAACAAGCCAAAAAATGACCCTTTGTATCTGCTGATGGTTTCACGTTTTATAAATTGTATCACAATTCTCCTGTTTCTCTTCGCGTACCGCCATATTCGACCCAACATAAATTCATACTCCATTCTAAGCTGAGTAATAAACTTAATTATTATCATAGCATACCATCTCGGCGTATTATTCGACAATCTGCGCGATAATTGCTTGATACATTCGTGACGTCAGATTTGATTGAGATGAAACCATTGCTTTGCTACAATTAAAATTACACGGCATTTAGCCTTTTAGGTGAAGTCTACCACATTTGTAAGTGATATCAAGTCCGTCTCAACAATAACACGCAACATTATATTATTATTTCAATTTTTTTGTTAGGAGTCTTCCGGATGAAAAACATGACAAGTAAAAAAACTCAACTCACAAATAACGATTTCTCAATTCTCCACTGGTCTTTGATTTTGGGCGTATCGATTTTTTTTATATTCTTCCCGTACAGCCGCGGTTTGTTTAATAGCTTTTCCTACGAGTTTGAGCCTGCAATTTTTGAATCTATGCTTTTTGTGTTCGCCTTGTTCTTTTTTATGATCGCACGTCTGTTTTATAAATGGAAGATTGATCAATATTCTGCACTTTATTCATTCGGAATCCTGCTGATTCCGCTCATTTATTGGATTTCATCCTTCCAAGCCGCGTCCTATCATAATGCTGTCTTGATGGTTCTTGTAACGTCCCTGCTTGCATGTCTTTTCATCATGGGCCTGTACCTGGGGACGACCCCCCGCTCCCTGGATGCCCTGCAAATCATACTCGTGTTGTCCGGATATGCGGTCATTCTCTATGGCATCGGCGTTGTACTCGGGCTGGCGTACACGAAAGATGCGATCTGGTTTACCAGCGGAACTTACCGGCTTACATCCGTGTTCCAGTACTCCAACACGTACGCTGGCTTTCTGCTTGCTTTTCTTATGGGGGCTATGTTCACAACCGTTAACGCCAAGCGGACCTGGATTGCACTGATGAATGCCGCAATGCTCACGCCAATCTGGATGTCTTTGATGCTCACGTATTCACGCGGGGCGTTGATCTTCATTCCGCTCCTGGTTCTGGTCATTCTTTTCTTCTTGCGTTTGGATCGCCAGATTGCGTTTGTGATCACATTTATCGGCTCGGCGCTCGTGACTGTCTTCACCTTGAGTCCGATTACCGAGCGGTATATTCAAATAGCCCAAATCGTGATGCCCAAGAGAGACGGCGAGCCGGCAAATTTATTGTCGATACAAAATTCGCTGGTATGGCAGACCGCGCTGATTCTGCTGATTGGATCGCTTGTCACTACACTTCTCATCTGGGGAATTCGCACCCGGTACTCGTGGTTAGAGAAAAAATTATCCGCGCTGTCCGGCCGAAAATTCGCCTCCTTTATTGTACCGGTCGGCTTGGGTGGAGCGGGCATTCTTGGGCTGCTATTGCTGCTGGGAACCGGGATTGCGAGTTCCATTCTGCCCGCCAGCATCGCTGAAAGGCTTCAGAATATCAACTTCCAACAGCACAGTGTATTGGAACGGAAAACGTTCTATGTCGATGCGCTGAAATTGGCTTCCGACTATCCGTTGCTCGGCTCAGGCGGAGGCGGTTGGAGCGCGCTGTACGAGAAATACCAGAACAACCCGTATGTCAGCCGGCAGGCGCACAGCTTCTTCGCGCAGACGCTTGTCGAAATCGGTTGGACAGGCTTTGCGATCCTGATGCTCTTGCTGGGCGTCATCTTCTTTCGTTACCTGATTAATTATTGGCGGGAAAGAGAGCGGCAGCCGGGCCATTTCATCTTTTTCATTCTGGCTTTCACCTTGCTCGCGCACAGCCTGATCGACTTTGACATGAGCTATGTTTATATCGCGGGTTTGGTTTTCTTCTCAGTAGGCGTTATGGGGGCGGTCTACGATAAAAAGATCTCCTTGACGTTCATGACGTCCAAAATTTCTTCCTATACGCGAATC
>Ga0065720_1021118_pt1 | contig 11484 bp, 11 predicted proteins | sample Thericmetagenome_FD_59107 | JGI IMG/M metagenome (GOLD analysis project Ga0065720, IMG submission 59107) | Thermophilic microbial communities from the Joint Bioenergy Institute, California, USA of rice/straw/compost enrichment - eDNA_2 v2... | ecosystem: Engineered > Solid waste > Grass >... | reverse complement strand
AGCATGAATACGTTAAAAAGTATAGTGACTATATGTCAAAGGTATTTTCAAGATCATATGAATTTTAATTCCTTTAGGAAATTGATGATGAAATTAAGAGACTCATTGACGAATGTACTGAAAGAACTAGACTCCTTGTTAGAACTCACAAGGATAAGATTGAGAAGTACTTTTCCTGCTTTGTGATAATTAATTCACTAGACTCTCTCAAGCTCTTTTAGAGAAAGAAACTCTTGATTTAAACGGAATTATTGAAGTTCTTGGAGAGAGGCCTTTCCCTCCTAAAACTAACTTTAAAGCTTATTTAGAGCAAAAGAAACAACTTGACCAAGAGATTGAAGAGCTAAAAGAAAAAGAAAAACAAGAGGAGAAAGAAGAAAAACAAGAAGCCAAAGAAGAAGGTCAAGATAATAAACCAAAGGAAGAAAAGGAAGAGAAGAAGGAAGAACAAAACAACCAGCAAAGCCAATAATTTTGCATAAAATTCATATATTTCTTTTTAATGTGTAAAGAGACTTTCTTGTCTTGTATAATCTATAAAATGTTATAATTAATGGGGCTCATATCATAACTAATACTTGAATGATAAATAGAGTGAATTGGCTGAAGTGTGTTTTTAAAAAAAAAAAAAATTAATGTTTAATTTTCTGCAACCATATTTGTCTCAATTGCTGCTTCCTCCTCAATCATTGATTCATTCTTTGAATCTTTACTTTTCCTTTGTTTGCTTTTTTCCCTATTCTTGTTCTTAGATTTCACCCGGCTTGAATTTTTAGCCAGTTTGCCTATACATATTAGTGGCTAAATGTTTGGCTTACTTTCATTTTTCTTAATAATAGGGTCATGAATCTTCATCAAGCTATATTTAAATTTTTGTGGCAGTTGATTTTTTCTAACCAAGAGCAAAATTACAGGTTTAATGTTGCTGGATGTTTTTGCACTTAGTAAAGCACTGTTTCCTAGATTGACAGTAAAACCATAACTCAACTCAAACTTCTTCAATTCTTCAGGTCTCTCAAAGTTAAGATCAATCAAAGCTGCCTTTGCAGAAAGACTCTGTAGATACTTGTTGTAGATTATAAGGTCTTCATCATACTCTTCTTCCTGGATTTTCATTGGCTCACACTTTACACTTAAAGTCATATCTGACTTCTTTTGCGAATAAATTGTGAAGCTAAAGTTCTTAGCTTGTCCATCCATACTAGAGAAAATTGATTCTCCCATAGTCTTCTTCAAATGATGTACTGAAAAAGGAATCATAATTTCAAATAAATTTTGCTTGAGTAGGTCTGATTGTTTCATGTCATAAAGGGATTCAGCCATCCTGTCAGCCATAACTAGAGTATTAAAGAAAAACATCAAAACTTACTGAAGTTTCCATTAACATCAAGGATACACAAGGAATATTCTCTATCTGCCTGTCCTGAGGTCATATTGTCAAACTCCAAGCTATCTAAGGAGTTCTCAAGATGAATAATTGTCGGGCAGACGTCCTTCTTCTGATTATCACTACATTTGCTGAGGTAGGATTGGAAGACATCAAGTTGTTGTTTGAGCAATGCGATGTCTTCATCAACTTTTCTCCCATAGAAATGGCTATCTGGTGTCAAGAGGAACTCATTGATTCCGTCTATTATGATTGGGGACAGGCTAAGTTCCCTCACTCTTTTGAAGATCTCCTTGACGTGGGGTACTGGTTCGGGGAATCTGATTGAGGGGAGCTTTGTTGTTATTCTCATTAACAGAGCAATTGTGAGATCTTCCACTTCTTTTGTTAAAGGCATCATCAAATTTTTATTGGGTTGGAGTCTTTGTAGGATGCTTTCTGCCACTTGATTCCAAGAGCTGTAGTTTTGAGAAGTCACTTCTTTAATGATTGTCAATGCGTGCTTGAGGTCGCTCCTGAGGAGCTCAATCAAGAGTGATTTTTCCATATCAGAGTTATCAATGTTGATAATAAAGTTATTATTTATAATTTCTAAGAGAGGAGATACTTTTTGATTGAGTATGTATCCTATAAGGATATTTTTTGAGTTTAATTATCATGATATTGCATAAATTTAACTTTTTATAAAATATTGAAAAGGAAAGCTAAGTATCCATAGTTAGAAAGAAGCTGCAACCATAAGTTTCAGATAAAAAGATACAAAAAAATGCTCATATTTTATTGGTAAGTGGAGCAGGATCGATAGTATTATATTCTAAGAGAAAATTACAAAGAAAGAAATTCAACTTTCTTCATAGTTCTCCTAACCGAAGTTATTTGAGAAAACCAAACTAACAATTTTGAGTTCAGGCTTAATCAAGGGAAGAATGGATAAATGTTTTCCTTAAAGTGTTAAGAGATACCTGAGGCTTCTATCCACTGATATTCCAAGACGAGATTCAAAGGAAAGACATTATGAAACCACCAAGAAGCCACTGTATATCTGAATATTCTAAAAATTGCTTGGGCTTAAGCTCTTAAGTATAGAAATTCCTTGGGTTGGTAAGTTAATAAAAGTATTATGAATGTTTAGAAACTATAATGAAGATTTAGCAAAGAAACTTCACAATACTTGAGTAACAAACAATATTTCAAACGCTACCCTATTTGATAATGGTACCTTATACTGAGAAGGAGCTAACCCTAAATTGAAGTTTATTTTACTTACTTCAAATTAAATTGGAAATTTTGGAGTTGGGCCTACTCAAAGTTTTCTCAGTAATTTTGTTATTGGTATCACATTCTGGGAATGAGCTGATCCAGGCAATAAAAAGGATACAGTAGATTTTCAAATAGCGACAAGGTACAACAGAATTCATCAGTCATTAATCACTTTTCTGATAAGCAGTATAAATAAATAATATATAATGGAATCAAAATCAGAAGAAACCACAGGTATCTATTACACATTCTCTCTATAGACACAAAAAAGGCAACAGCTCACTTATTTATGGAGAGAGAACTACAAGGCCCACAATTTACTGTTGACAAAACGACTCTTAACAACTACTCAGACGAAGAACTAAAAGATGAAGCTATTTTGGATGAAATCAAGGAAAATAAGACTAACTTAGCAACTATGGCATTGAATGCCATCAGTTATGAACTGAAGCAACCTCTTCTTCAAGGTAACTGCATCTGAGTTGTCTAAACATAGAGATCCTCAAAGGGAAGGAGAAAAAAATGATTTTGTGTTTTCCCGAAAGTTTGATAAAATTCCTGAGTCCACTCAAGTAATCCAGATCCTTCCTTCCAAGCATCTAGTAAATGATGATATTTGCCAAACTTAATTCCAAGAATATTCACCATCAGATTCCCAATATTGTATCTAAGGGCCACAAAGAAATGGGACTTGAAGAAACCTTTTGTAATTTATTAGATTAATAAACATAGGTTCATAACAGTAGCACTGGGAATCATTTCGCAACACAGAGCCAGGAAAGCCAGTTTGGATCAACAGGAGAAAACGCTGAAATTGACTTCTCATCTTCAGAAAGTGAGCCTGCAGCTGAGGCTCTGGATCTAGAACTTCAGGACAATCTAAACTTCTTGGAAAACACAGAATCAGGAGTGAATGATCTTAATGAGAATGATTTAAGTAAGTTGATTCAAATTGATCCAAACATTTCAGAACCTGATCCGACTACCTTTTTTGAGGACATACATTTTGAAGTAGTTGAAGGAAATTTTTTTACTGAAATCTTGATGAGCAATCCTTATAAGATCAAGGACTATTAATAAATTTTCTTGTTTAGAATGCATGTGTATTGTGTTGATAGATATTACATATGTCAGAAAGCTTGCTAGAAAAATTTACTTAATTCAAGAATAAATTCTTTGAGAATCGAAGATGCTTAAGAATCTATGAAGACTATTTAAAGCAATTTCTGAGATTCATGTTTAAACAAAAGAGACAAAAGTTTGATAGTTTAAGAAAAAAGATAAATTTTATTTGATAATGGAATCAAACCCTAAGAACTATCTTGTCCCTGACGAGGAACTTGGCTCAATCGATCTAAAAAGCTGTATGAACATAAATATCGGTATAATGAATTCTCTAGGTCCTAACATTAATAGGTGTTATGGGACATGTCGATAGTGGAAAGACATCTCTTTCACGAGCTCTTACAAAGATTACTTCCACAGCAGCACTGGACAAACACCCTCAAAGCAAGGAAAGAGGAATTACTTTAGATCTTGGATTTTCTGCATTTTTTACTAAATTCCCTGCCCACAGATTCCCTGAATCAAAAATAAAATATTTGCAATTTACCCTAGTTGACTGTCCCGGTCACGCTTCCTTGATTAAAACTATCATTGGTGGAGCTTCAATAATAGATATGATGTTCCTAGTCATTGATGTTACAAAGGGAATCCAAACACAAACATCTGAATGTATTGTGATAGGTAATTCAGTCTTTTTACAAAATAATGCCTAGGTGAAATTCTCATGCCAAAATTGATTGTAGTATTAAATAAGATTGACATGCTTCCTGCTGAAGGGAGGGAAGAAACTCTCAAGAAAAAGATTGAATCTTTAAGAAAGATTATGTTGAAGACAAAATTTGGTGGAAATGTGCCTATCGTACCCGTTGCGGCAGCTGTGGGAGCTGACACTGAGGGCAAAAATCACCAGGGAATAGAAAATCTGATTTCAACATTGATTGATAATGTTGAGTTACCAGTGAGAAATCTGAATGGTCCTTTCTTTTATTTAATTGACCATTGTTTCTCCGTGAAAGGCCAAGGAACTGTGGTAACAGGAACGGTTATTCAGGGATCTGTGACACCTGGGCAAGATATTGAATTCCCTGAACTTAAGACAGTTAAAAAGATTAAGTCTATCCAGATGTTTAAAAAGAATGTTGATAAAGCTATACAAGGAGACAGAGTTGGGATGCTTATTAATCAATTAGAATCAAATCAAGTAATATCATCAAAAGGAAGAGTAATAAATTAGATTGAAAGAAGTATAGCAGCTCAACCTGGATTTATCAAACCAGTCAATTATGCAATTCTTATTGTACTTTTGCATTAATTCCTTCTAATCATTAGGCTGAAAGAGTTCCATATTTTAAAGGCCCAGTCAAGACAAAAGCCAAATTCCATATCACAACAGGTAATCAGAGGTAAGTTAACTAAATCTGTAGGTCATCAAACTGTCATGGGGGCAATTACTTTATTCAGCTTACAAGAGGGTAAGCTCAAGGATATCCAGATCGCTGAAAATTCATTTAATCAGAACTTTGACAACTATCCTAAATTTTCTTACGAGACTGAATATGAAATCTTGGAAGAATATCCTAAAGAAATCAGGGCTCCTGTATTTGTACTGCTTGCACTAGAGACCCCTCTCTTAGTCCACGAAGGCCAAACAATAATAGGATCTAAGCTAGATACTGATATTGAAGCGAACGTTTGCAGAATAGCATTTTATGGAAAAATGATTCTTGGTATTGATGGTGAGGGGAATGAGGCCTTAAAAGATATAAAAATATTCAAAAGAAAGGAAAAGAAGGGAGTAATAGATAGAGTGCAGGACTCCAGCACTTTAATTATTAAAGATTTGTTCTCAAAGCAATCTGACATTTCCAAATTTGTTGGAACAAAGGTTGAGATTCCTGTTGCTGGATGTACAGGAACGATTAAAGGAACGTTTGGACAAAGTGGCAAGATCAAGGTTCAGAGCGATAAATTATTATTTGGAGAAACTGATAAGGAAGAAGCTGAGAAGAAATTAGTAGGTAGCGAGATTGTAATGAAACTGAAGAAATACTTGTTTAAAAAGTAGAGAAAAACTTACTAATATGCACTGGAGTATAAGATCTATGATGTGTAATAATTGACAATAAGTAGTTGTGTCTACTGTTTCTAGAGGCCAGAACTGAATTATTTGAATTTATAAAAAAATTGAAACGATTCCAAGGCTGTTTTATATATGTCATTTCGAAAGATTATCAAGAAGAGCCACCCAAGGCTAAAACGAGTTTTTTTGACGGTTTCTTATAAGTATCTGATAATTTGTTATTATCTAATACTTGCATGCATGTAAGCAATAAATTTTATCTTTTGAAATACTAGATGGACTTTGGAGTTTTCGATAATTTCTGCCCTAAATGCAAGATCTTCTGCGTGGACAAACCCCAGAAAAAAGTATCTTTCTACACTACATATGTCTGCCCTCAATGCTCAGATACTAAATATGTTTGCTACTGTCCAACTTGTACCAGCAGTATAATTACCCACAATCCATTAGATTTCTCAGATGGGAACCCAATAACATGCCCTAATCCTGCATGCAATAAAAGGTTTCATCTTTTAAATTGTCCAAACCCAAACTGCGCTAAGGCCATTTTTTGTGCCACATATGTTATGGGAAGTAAAATATCTTGCTTAGACTGCGAGACAACATTTGAGCAATTGCCGTGTCCACATTGTGGCACTAGTAACTACTGGAAGGGTACGCCAGATCATCGTTACAGTGATGGCACACCTACAACATGCTATAATTGTGAAAAATCTTTCCAACACCTAAACTGTCCACATTGCAAAGCGTATAAATATTACCCAAATACTGACTACAAAACAGGGGTGATCCAGATGTGCGATAATTGTAATTCTAAATTCCAGCACATCCTCTGTCCAAAATGTGTCCAACCTTGCTATTATCCAAAGTGCGATTTTCGATATGGAGCACTACAAAAATGCCAAAATTCAGAATGCCAAGCCGATTTTCTACTCACAATATGTCCGGAATGCTCTAATGAAAACGCGGACAAATATGAGAATAAGAAACTTTTGGTTTTGAGAAAATGTTCAGGATGTAATACAAGCTATTATCACTATCAATGCTCAGAATGCAGAGAGAATATTTATACCAATCAAAAGAATTTCAAACCTGGGATTAACAAACCTAACTGTCCTGTGTGCAAGAAAGGGACGGAGTTCTATTATTGCCAAGATTGTAGGATGATTTCTATAAAAGAATCTAGCTGCCAGACGAATAAATGTGCCCAAAGGTCTTATACGACTCAGAGTCTAGGCTCTAACTCCAAAACTTCTAATGCAAATTCTCCTTCTCAAACTTCGCTTTTCGGAACCTCAACAAGAACAAACCAACAACCATCGCCAAGCAATAGTAATCTATCTCATACTCGACCAAGTCCATCTGATTCTCAGCTTAATTCGGTACAGCAAGCACTAGAGAACATCACAATAGAAAATTTGTCCACAAATAGATGTGTTAGCTGCGGTGATAAAAAAGTTGATGTAGAAGCATATCCTTGTATGCATAGAGGGGCTTGCTATTCTTGTGCACAGGCCCTTCGCAGATGCCCTTTATGTCTCGCAAAGATAGAAAAGGTCCATTTAATTACAGGACCTAACTCTAATATAAGGGTACAAGAGAACACTCAAAGCAGAACCAATCCAAGCGTAAATAGTACTAACTCACGTCCTTCTACAGATCCGATTAAGACTCTGAATCCCCTTAAAGCTTCGCCCAAGGAAGAAACAAAGAGTGAAAAAATCAGTGCCCCTGCACAAGAGACTAAGTCTAAGGATTGCATTATTTGTTATAGCAAACCAGCTGACATGGCACTTGTACCCTGTGGACATAAAAAGACTTGTGCATCTTGTACTGAGAGACTGAAGAAGGATAGAAGGTGCCCTCTTTGTAGGCAGCAGTTTAGAGAGGCAATAAGGATCTTTGAATAATTTTTTTCAATATGTATTGAATTAAGGTACTCTTATAGCTTAATTATTTATAATTACTACAGTAGTTACTTCTGAAAAAGTTCCTGAGAAAATTGAGTAAATGATGTTAACAAAAGAGAATAAACAAATAGATGGACAGATGGATAAACGACTAGAAATTATACATAAATACCAAAATATAGAGTATATTATAGAATACACGATCAGAATTTTCTGATAGCTTTGGGAAAAAGTTGAATTAAGACAGTCCAGATTAGATCTTTCTCTTGGAGTAGGAGTTGTATATATTGGCTGGAGAATTTATATGATAGTTGTATGTGTTATTATTATAGATGATGTTGAAGTGTTTGATATCATTCTCATGAATGTCTCCAGGATAAGGGTGCTATACCGATTAATTGGGGTATTTTTAAGACTTACATGTCCATGAAGGTGAGTTGCCTTCCCTCCTTTCCACAAGATCGAGGTTTTGTGGGGAACGTATGGATTACTGCCTTCAAATGGCTAATGATATAAAAATGATTAATCTTGAATTTACATGTCTGATATTTTCAGTATGTTTTGTATTGATGTAGGGAAGATTGCTTGTTGATTGATGAACGTCTTGGTCATGATGCGTGTTCATTCGGGCTTCATCTTCACCTTCTTCGGTGTTTAAGCCTTTTCTGAATCTACTCTTCGTCATGTTCTAAAGATCAGGAGAAAGTCTGAGATATAATACCATAGGATTTGACCTAGCAGGTTCAAGGTCTATAATTTCAGGTTGAGATGGATAGAATTTGTTCTTGGTTTTAAAGTTTGTAGTTGATCCTTGTATATTACTGGGCCCTAGGTGTTTCCCCTTCATTGCAAATGGACTTAGTTTATGTCCATCTTCGTCTGGGTACACTGAATTTGCTGGAGATTTTTCATATCCAAAGGTTGGCTGGACTACTGAGCCTGTCAGTCCATTTAATCTTCTTCCTTTCTATACAAATTACATAAGGAGAGATCCAGATTACTGGGGCTGCAAGATCCTTGGACTTGGACCTTTCTTGAATTCTGTTTGATTTAGGAGGAGAATCCTCTAAGTCCTCACCTTCATTATTGGATTCCTTGATATCGTAATTATACACATTCAAAGCTCCATATTTAGTTTTAAGAAAGACATCAGGGACATTAAAGTTTCCCTCAATGTGGTCATCCATAAGTTTCTTTTTTGTAAAGTTAATTTGTGTACTAGTGAAAGGATCTTTTTTCCTAGGTTCATATGCCTTGACCACGTTGTTTAATTTAACTGCGTTCTTATTCACACTTGATGATCTATCAGAACCTTTCTCAGGAAGAGCTAGCTTATGCTGGGGAGGTTTGGAAATACTCATCGGCTTTTTACTAAACAATCATTTCAAAGGAGACAAAATTACCTTTCGTTGCTAACCATAGGCTTTATTTGAAGCGAATTGGGCGTATTATTTGTTGTATTAGATTGTTGAGCTCCTGGGGCACCAGTTTGAGGTTGACTGCTACTGGGATTCGAGCTCAATTTATTATTAGTTGTAATTAAGGCTGGCTTGGCTGATTCTATTCTCAGGTCAGTAGTAGCAATCGAAGGTGGAATAGTGGATGAACCATTGAGACCCTCAAAATAAGGATGGGTTAAACAATCTGCTGCAGTTATTCTTTCCTTGGGATCCATTTTTAGACAAGCTTTCATAAAGGACATGGCCTTCTTAGATAGCTTCCCTAGGTACTTCTTTTCAAGAGTTTCAGGCCTGCTCATCTCAGGGAACTTCATTCCTATGAATCTTGGATTTTTTTGGAAGATTTCCATTTGTTCTGGAGTTAGAGGCCCCAAAACCTAGGGTTTAATTATAGCTCAAATACAATACTTTTTGAATCATAAAGAGCTGATCTATTTCGCTCTCACCTGGGAAGAGTGGCTGCCCGTCTGTAAGTTCTCCCAAGATACATCCGATTGCCCAGATATCTACAGGATAACCGTAGTCACCTGAACAGAGGAGGAGCTCTGGTGATCTATACCTATACATTTAGAAGATTTGAATGGAAATATACCATCTTGTAGCAACGTAGTCAGTGAGGTGGGATCCCTTCTGTGGGATTAAACGAGCAAAACCAAAGTCGCAAAGCTTTAAGGATTTATCACTTTTTCATATGAGGATATTAGATTGCAATAGTACTTGTTAACGAGAAGGTTTTCAGGCTTGATATCCCTGTGAATGACTTCATTTCTGTGACAATACTCAATAGCCTTGCACAATTGATAAATATAGTGTCTCACGTCCTCAGGCTTAATTCGTTATACACAATTCAGTAAAATTACATCAAGGCCATTGGGTTTCTCCTCTAGGACTTCTAAAAGATTCCTTTCAACATATTCAAAAACGAGATAAAGTTTTCCTTTCCTAGAATTGTAAATAAAAAGTCTCAATAAAGTCGAACCTTCTAAATGCCTCTTTCAATTGTACAACATTTTCTTGTTTTAACATTCTCAGGATCTTGACCTCGCGCAGTGTGCTCTTCTTGACTAATTCATCGTCTTCTGACTCTTTGAACTTTTTAATGGCCACTATGTAATCAAATTAGAAAGGAAGGAAGCATATTTTATCTCTCCTGTCTCCTTGTTCCTGCATTTGAGAACAACACCGTAGGCACCCTCACCTACGACACCAAGTACCTCGTATTTGTTCATAATAAGGGAATTAAAGATAAAAGTTATGTATTATTTGACAACAGCGAATAATTTTTATTGATCAGCTTATTCAGTAAATTCCTTCTCTGCATGATATCTTCAAAACCATTGTCTTTCCCTTAAAAGAGCCTACTCTTTTGTCACTATCCTATCCTCAACTTTCATTCCCAATTGAGAATTTGCTAAAAATTTTAATTTATCTCTTGTCTTATAATACCTTATTTATAGCGGTTTCACTCCATTATTTTAAACCTCAATATTCTGGATCTGATAAGACAGTCTTTTTTAGCATATTTTATCGTGCTTGCTGTAATCATATTAAGACTTTCCCTTAAATAGGGAAATTTTTAAGTTAAAGAAGTTTAAATAGCAACTCGGAACATAGTGATACTCAATTCTTCGAAAATGAGATATCTTTAGTGGATATGGAGACTTCATATGCGAATTAGATGTCAGCTGGGCATGACTTACAAAACAAATAGACAGAAGGCATAATTAAGACAAGCAACAAGGATTATAAAATAATCTAATTGACACACTCAAGAATACCATGAGCCAGCATTTCATCATCAGATTTACTCTTCAACTTCATAACACATCCTCTTTCAGGCTGGAAGCCTATTAAAGCATTCAAAAGTATCTATATCATTATCACCAATAACACATTTTTCTTACTCTAGTTGTGCCCAAATATGTACCAGACAACATCAAGGAGTGAACTTTATTTGCCATGTTTATAACATCTGAGTTCTCACAAACATGTAAGCCTAACAATCAATATAAGTCAAAAAAATATACTACCAAAGTGTTTTATAATTCCCTTGACAGCAGCATCAAGAGTCTTATACTCCAATTGGTATGAAGCATCAGCTTCAGTTCCTTCTATAGCCTTCCACACAGCCTCGAACTTCTTGTCAACAGGAATAGGGACAGGCCTTAGATAGTCAGAAACAGAAATATTAAACTAGAGCTTTATTTATCTTAACGATATTTTTACGTCTTCAAGTTGGTATTCATCATCGTACTCGGCAGTCTTGTTCTTTCCTGAGAATTCAGTGACCTTGTACTTGAGATAACCGATAATATTTGAGGG
>Ga0065720_1021116_pt1 | contig 11490 bp, 3 predicted proteins | sample Thericmetagenome_FD_59107 | JGI IMG/M metagenome (GOLD analysis project Ga0065720, IMG submission 59107) | Thermophilic microbial communities from the Joint Bioenergy Institute, California, USA of rice/straw/compost enrichment - eDNA_2 v2... | ecosystem: Engineered > Solid waste > Grass >... | reverse complement strand
TTTTTTTTTTTTTTTTTTTTTTTTTTGATATGAACATAGAACCGTTTTTAATCATTACAGGGGTCCTCCTCTTAACGTGTTCAGCAATCGTCTTACAGTTGAAGCCGTATATCAGTATTTAGCAATCAACAAGTTTTCCTCATGAGTGAATCTTTGACGAAGAGGGGGTTCATTATTCTTGATATCCTATGCCTGTTCCGTACCATTGTTGGGGTAACTCTTTTCTTGGAACTTCTTGGCTATTCTTTTCCAATCTTGTTTGAACTGTGCCCCAATTCCAGAAGTTTCTTAACTCAATCATAATTGGCGCTAAGATTTAGTTGCCTAATGTTTGGGAGGGATAATAAAAGGTAACTCATTGCAATTTTTTGCGTTTTGTTATACAAAATTAAACACCACACTTTAATATGAATGTTTTTGTTTCAAGAACCGTGAAGTCAGGGATTAACTCAACTGGACGACATCAAAACGATGTTGTAAGAAAGTTTCTTTTCAGAACAAAGTAGTGTTTTACAATAGAGGTAAAAACAGACTGAGATCCTCCTCACTTATAAGATGGTTTGGATTGAAACCTTCGATTACAGGACCAAAATTGTTCCGAAGGTTTGATAGGGAGTGTTGTTCGCCTTAGAAAAATTTGTAAATTATCATTATTACTATTATTATTATTATTCACCCGTTGGTACCCAATTGAGTTTGAGCAGACCCTATTACTTAAAGTAAATTCGCTACAAAATACAGATAGTAGATCACATTAGACTCCGTACAAATTAGTTATTCAAGGTTTTCTGAAACATATATGTTCTCATTAATACTGGATAATTCTGAGAAAGAGTAACTTATTTGAATTGAAATTATTGATTATGTTGTAAGTGTTAAGAGCATACCCCAATGATCCTATATCCTATTGTTACCAAAGTCAATGAAACCTCTTTGAAATGGAAAAAGTGGAACATATTAATTATGAAATGAGTTTAGGAAAAGTCAATATAACTACCAATTTAGTAACAATAATTCACTTTGGGCTTGAATTTCACTAGAATAAAACTGGCCTGTTCTCAACATAACAATGATCTTGTTCTTAGAGTTCAGAAATGAATCATTTCTTTTAAAAGTAAATTTTTGATTGATATCCTGACTTGTTGAATTATAGAAAGAATCTCACATAAACATGGATTCAGGACGGTATCTGACAATGATACTTTTGGTTTTAGGAAGTGGTTGAATGAATCAATGAATTCACTTTCTCTAAGAGCTCTTCCAAGTCGGATGATGACTTAGTAGGTGTTATAATTTCTTCTAGATCATGCAAGATAGATCGAATTAAAGAAGTCGAGTCGGAGATCGGAAACACCTTTTAACCTGAGATCTTCTTTATTCATAATTCCACAAAGTAAAAACTGAAGGCTCACTCAAGGAGATTAAAAGAATATGGTAGAAAAGAGGAACTTCGAAAGGTCGCTGAACCTAATTCTATAATCTGCTGGACGTTAGTCAGGTTTTTGCTCAAAAAATATCCAATTTTTTATCCAATGTGAGCCACGCTAGAGAACTACTGATCGATGTTGGAGATAAAAAAGCAAATATTGATTCTTTATTCAATGAGTGTTGAATATGAAGAGCTTCAGCCAGTCTACGGGCACGGTTCTACAAGAAAACTTTGAATTCTGGAAACTTCAAGGTTCGTTTTACAGTCAGAGTCTAGATTTAATTAATTGAAAATAGAATTCTTCTTAAGCCTTAACTTAATTCTTATCAATCTTCAAGGAATTGGAAGCTAATCTTTATATTAATCCATTTTTGGTAGTTTCCAAGATCAAATCGAGGCTGAATTCTGAAATTGAGAAGTGAGTAATGCCAACACTGGATATCTAACCCTAGAAAAAATTAATTTGAGATGTTAAGGTGATCGCTAAAGACCAGAGGAGTCTCTACTCCAATAAGTAATGCAAAACAACCTTGATAGCATGATTCTTGTAATGTCCATGAGTTAACAAGCCGACGAAAGCGAAAAATACATGAAATTTAACAAGATTGCTGACATTTTCATGGTTTGATTGGCTGTTGAAATGAGAGTTAACTAAACTCAGCACTCAGCATATATGCTGTTTATTTCGGCTACTAAGGCATTTTCATTAAATTGTAATTTTTAATTAGAGAATAGAAACAGCTGTTTTAGCTTTTTAGAGATTTTTCCACTTAATGTTCTTAGCAAACTTCCTCCAGCTGAGGCTATCAATATATAACATTTTTCAATCATAATTAATTCTTAATTCATAGTGCTCTGGCGAAATGAGAGACTGTTACTTGTCTTATATTTTAACGCAAATCGTTATGTTTTCAGATACTGGATATCTTGATATCTAATACATGTCTATAAAGACAGTATCCTCGAATGCTTGACTGTTCAGCATCGGAAATAGCCAGACGGTGAGATTGCTACAAATGCTTTGTAAATGCACATATTTTTGTTGTTAAGGAATGTTATTTTGCAGCAACTAGTTAGATCTGAAATAAGATTCTAAGAGTGACTGTATTATCATGTAGGAGACTATTTCCGAGTCAATTTCCTCATTCTTGTAGCTAGGCTCATCCTCTATTACACAAAAACTTAACGAAGAGACTTTATTGGAAATTCTAAGATAAAGAAATCCCAGAGCTCTGCAACCTCTGTCCATCTCAATAGTTTAGATCATAAGGTTTGAGGCTTCGCCACTTCAGATCGGGGCTTTTTCTTTACTTCTCTGGTTTGTATTTTGTAGGTTGATCATTTCTAAACTCTTTCAAACAACAGAAAATCTCTAAAGTTTTCTGGTCTTCTTTGTCTTAATCTGGGTTCTTAATCCTTATGGGGTGAGTGGACCGTCAGAATAACAATACCCCAAGTTTTCATCGGAAATAATAGGTTTGATGTAACACAAAATGTCTTCTCCTTTGGATGGGATTCTAGTGTTCTATTAGAGACTGAACCCTAAACATTGTACAATCAGTATCAGTTTCACACTATTCAGAACTAGTATGTGGAATCAGTGCTACTTAGCTAACTTCCAAAATTTCACAAATGGATCAGAGGATCTCTATATAATCCTAGTGATTTGAGTATTCCTAGGAAAGTTACATGAACTGAAGTGCGCAATCACTGATCTTGAGAATTTTCTTAATCAGAATGTGATTGACCCAATTCTAAAACCGCCTATTTTTTTTCAGTTGCCATGCTAAAATAATACAAGAATGAAATCAACACGTGAGAATTACTCTCAAAGGCTGATTCCTATCATCTAACTGTGTAGGTTTTGCCATTATCAAAGATAATTATTCTCTAATTCACTATTTTATATGGTTTTTTCCCTATAGCTCATCAGCCTAGTCTAACTACATACCATGATGGTATCTAGTGAAGGAGAAGATGTAGCACAGAAGATTGTCATCCTCCATGTACAGGATTTACATGATGGTTTTGAGGCTCATATATCGTCTAAAGAGAAAATACTTAACTAAAATGAGAAATATTCAGTAAATAATTAAATTTATTCTGATGAATGCTATAGTTGAACCAGTAGCTAAGGAGTTTACTGAAATTCATATTTAACATTTCATGTATATAATTATATAAAAAAATAGGAATATGAGCTATTTCCTCAACAGTTCATTTCTATCACCACTGCCTCAAAATACTAATTCTGTGCAGATAGTTCCTTGCTTTTTAAGTATCCAAACGCAGCCACAACTCATTTTCCCTTTCAGCCATCACTCACAGCTATCTCACCTACTTCTGTTAAACCACTCTTCAAAATTTTGTGGGCAAGCTAACTCTAATATGCTGCATGCCACTCAGCCTCAGATGTTCCCTGATAGACAGATTGACATGAAAAGGCTATTACATACACCAATCTTTCTAAGCGAGAAATCCACATCTGGAACGAACGAATATGATATATATCAGACTGTATCTAACAATAGCCCTCCTAATACTATAACATCAACTACATCATCTTTGGTCGAAACATGCAATTTAAAATTAAAAACCAATATTAGAGAAGATCTTTGGACTGAAGAAAGAATTCAATTATTAATCAAATGGAGCAAAGATTACAAACAAGATTGGAAGAAGATTGCCAAGAGATTCCAAAACAAGAAGATTACCCCTTTCCAAGCTAAGACTAAATACAGATCCTTGACTCGAGAAAACTACACTCAACAAAGAGTCAAATTTTCTGCGAAGGAAGATCTTATTCTTGCCAAGTATTACAGAATGTATGGCACAAACTGGGAGAAAATCAACGAGCATTTTACAAAGAGGGACCATATCATGTTAAAGAATAGGTTTTATGCCCATATTAGAAAGAAGAACCTACTCAATTCTCTGTTATATCTTGTTGATCAATTGGAGCTGAAACATAATGCTTTAATTGATGATATCGAGATTGATGAATCCATGGGATTTGAAGTTTGTAGAGACAGCTCCTAATTCACATTAGATAATTATGATCTGGGTTTTTCAGAAAATTGAGATATTGATATTCACTTAACAACATCTCCATAGAGGATGAATTTTCTTTTATATACGAATTTTCATATGGATTAGTTCTTAACTGATATGCAGTATCTTTATTTCATTTCACTTTGATTAATGGTGAATTGTTTGAATAAAATTCTTATACTATTTTGATCTATGAGACCAATTGAAAGTATTTCGATCAATCTAAATATGAAGTAACTTCTCTAGGTCTAGTTCTTGAAAGATTCCACTGATTGGGAAGCTGCTAGGAAGTTGCAATGGGATACTAAACCTACTTAGCGAATAGTCGGCGTGATTTCATAAAAATTTAAGAGAATTATATCATTTTGGATGCCATTTTGAGGGATTTTAATGAAAATTCACTCTAGATCAGAGATTCATTATTACAATAAGATTCAAGGTATTAGCGTTATACCTTCGATGAGGAATGGATTTCAGCTTTTAAAAAATATTTCTATAAAGTCTGACTGTGGCCTTAAATTGCTTTGATTAATATTAAGATGCTGAAGAAATTGAAAATTCATGAATCTTGTATTTCAAGAGTAAAAATCTATATTGTTAGGGAGAAAATCTGAACGAACGGCAAATTTCAAAGCCAAAAAGTCAGAGAAGTTCTTACGTTTATTAATTCAAATTTCCATATCTGGCTTAGTTCTCATAGAGGAGCTTAAGATCAAAGATGAGAGGAAGAAGGTACAGTAAATATAACAATAAAGATATTATGTATTGACTTTATTTTCAAAAGGCGCTTGAAGATCTATGATAAGAGGAAACGATGTGGATTAAGAACCCTGTTCACTTACGTCTTGGAATGCGACATTGCTAGCTTCCTGAAGCAGTGACTCTAACAGACTGTGCTTTTTAATATGGGTATAAAAACGATTTTTATCATCACTGGGTTCTTCGAGATAAATCCTGAGCAATCTTTGTCTAATTGAGACCATAGATTGCATAGTATTTGGCAATAAGAATGTCTTCAAAATGACTGAATCTTTGCCTCAAAGAGCACTCATTATTCTTCAGTTCTGTGTACTTATTTTTAACCAGTGACATTCTTTGCCTGGCATTTCTTAACTCGCCTTTTCCAATCTTGTTTAAAGTAATTTGCCCAATCTAGAAGCTTCTTAATACTCTCCTCAGTCCAAAAGGATTCATTGTCAGGCAAGATTTGAGAAGCTGTAGACTTTGTAATTTTGGGACAATTTTGATTAAATGTCCGAGAACATTAGATGAATTATGTATGATTTCAGGGAATCGGTAGCATGGAAGCTTTCTGATATAATCATTCTATCAGAACACGTGAACTCACAATTTATGCCATTGCTTAATTGACGACCTAAATCACAGGGAAAAGAGCACTGAGAGCTGGAATTAAGATTCCCTTGGATGTCTGAGTCAGGCGTCTGCATAAACTCGCTGAAATTCTCTTCATTTATTTGAAAAACAAGGGAGAATAAAGACTCTTGGGTCGATGAACCAACTTTGGCTAGAACTACTTTGGCATCTTCCTTAGAGAAAATTGGAAGCAATGTTCATTATGATAGAGATTCATTTTGGAAGTTTAGGAGTATTGCTTTGGGAACTTAAAAAGGGTGCTGAAGGCCATGAGCAGATTAGCTAATTGATTTTTTTTAGCGTTGAGATATTGAACCATGCGAATTATTAGAAGGTCAACTTAAGATTAATATATTTGAGTTTGAAATTTAATTTCGAATATCATTTAGTTAATTAAATTCTTCAAGTGTTCTAGAAGGCTAAAGCAGTAGGTTAGTCATCATAGAAAGGTTGGACATATTCCTTTTTATCGTATCAAAATTTACTTCTTTCTTAGCAAGATTTTAAAATCTGATTCTTAATATTAATTATCCAAGTTGTATAGCAGTGTTCAACCTTGTTTTTCTTCAGCAGAAACAATTTCTTAAGATCAGTAATCAGTGACTCGCTAGGCTACATCTCGAATTATCATGTTTTATTAGGTTTATTTTGGATTGATTAATTGTGTCTTGATTTTATTGATTAAATTCAAAACAATCCCGAATTGAACTAAGGTCAAGCGCGAACAGTTTTATCACTGAGATAATTCCTTCAAGATCAGTTATATCTACACCTAAAATATCTATTGTTTTTTGTTATGATGATCATAGTTATATTGAATCATAGCATCCTTAAGTAAGTATGAATTTACGTCCAGTGACCTTGATTTATGAAAGTTCCTAATTCTTTAATAAAGTCATGGGGTTAGCTGGACGTACGACTTAGAAAATGGATCACGACCAATGTAGCATGCTATAATGTTGTATATTTTGAGCACTTAAGGGGAAAATCTGTAGTTCTAAGGATTAGTATTCCATCTATCAATCTGGAAGTAACCCCACAAATTTCTGCTAAGAATGAAGGAAGACTCATGCTAAAGCTGTATAGTCTTTGAAGGTCATCTTATGGAGTGAGAAGATCAGAAGTATATTCTTAGTCAATAGAAGAAGTTTCTTGTGTTATTTTTCTACTCGAGATTGAATAAAAAGAATGAGACTGATAGGTAATTTGTGATATACGAAGCCTATTTGTGATGTTCATAAACTCTTTCTTGCATCTTTATGCCCTAGGATCAATAAAAAGTGTCTAAACTATGCTAGTACCAGATCCATGATTTATTAATTAAAAGGTGATGATGCCTTGAGTTAATTAAACAGATGAATATGATGGTGAATTTCAAGCTAATCTTCAACAGTTTATCAAGCCCTCTTCCTGAAAGAATGCCCTCTCTGGACTCTGTCCAAGTTCCTTCTAATTCATCTTACTGTAAGCTCGAAACAATGGCAAAATCTTAATATCAATGAAAAGTGAGGAAAAAAGTTGTATCCCATTAAATGTAAAAAAGGGGGAAATGCCAATGGATTGTTTAACCTGGAAACTTCCATTGAAATCAATCCATTAAAGCCTTAGCTCAATGAAATTTTCACAATTGTGAATGATTTTTTGATCTCTTTAATTGAGCTCATCATTTTTTTTAAAGCACTCCGAACAAAACAGTCTAACATCTCATACTATCGTAAGTGCGAATTTAGTCCGATATCGAGGTTGATTTAATTGAAAATGAAGGCACATTTAATGACTATGTTACTTCCACTTTAAAAAAAGAATGAAAAGATAGGATGTAACATCGCAATTTTATTTTCTTGTGCTGAGAGCAAAATTGAATACTTTGAATCCATATTGAGATATAACTCTATAATTGAAACATATACAGGTTAAACATATGTATAATACCGAGAAATTACATATTTCCCTCCTGGCAATATGATAAATTCCTGCACACTTTACTAGTCCATTTAGATTCCATTAAATCAGGGCAATCTAATCCTCTTAGCTAAGCGCTGATAGTAAAGGGTTCATTTTTTTCTGGATGATTTAGCTTTTTATGTCCATTTAGCTATTTCTGTCGGTGAAAGGGAAAGAAATCCACACTAGAAAAGGGAGATACATCTTTTATCAAGGCAGTAAGGCCGCTAAGGAAAGATATAATCAACTTTTTCACAGTTAGATAAGAATACGTTTTTAATGTATATCACTGAGCTCTTTGTGATGTACAGGACTAATCCAATCCTTACTTTTTGATTGGATTGTTTGTATGAACCCAACCATACCCAGTAATCCAGTATGGTTGTTTCTTCTTTGCCAGCTATGAGCTCATGTTTAAAGGTGTTGCCAGTAATGTAAATCTTGCCTTCTATCCACTTTAAGATAAGGGAAATTGTTCCTCTTAATAGGATGGCATGGTTTATGAGGTTTAATTATATCTGGGCGAAACTATACTCATTGTTCCTTATCATCAGAACAAGAAACCTGGACTACTTCTTTTATCTTTTTACCCTTTAGCAGCTCCATATATCTTCCCCAAAGGTTGTCTATGTCTTCAACAAATTAGTGCACTTGGAGTCAGCATCTAGCTGCCGATTTCGACCTTTTCGTTGTCGAAAAAAAATTAATTCTGTGAAAAGAAGCTCACAGAGATCTTATCTGTTTTGAGGAAGCTCTTAACCTGTCGAGTCAGGAGTTCGAGCATTGAGCCGACAGAGTTCTGAACTAATAGGAAATGCTGATGAAAATTTGATTGAGATTCAAATCAGCTTTGGAATTAGACCTTTGGCAACAATCATTATTTACAAAGACAATGAACGAGAAGTGGCAATATGACTTAGCTATGAAGGGTCAACGAAGATTCCTAAACTATTTCTTCTAAGATTTCTAGAGAACCTTTGGCTTCGAAATAGTTTTTAACTTCTCGCGGGATATGAACTTTTAGATGATATTGATGACTGTAGACTATGTTTTGAGTCATTTTCTACAAAAATCATGACTAATAAAGATTGAGAGATGGTGTAATGTTAATCCTGAGTAGAAGTGAGACCAATAGAATTAGGATATATATTAGCAGAGAATTCTCCTCAAATCAAATGGACCAATTTCAGGTTATGGATTTTGATTTGATGTGATTTTGATATTATGAAGGATATCGTTCTAGGTAAATAAACTAGAAAAAAACCCAACTGATTTTTCGAGTATTTACCATGCCATAGAGTCTAGGAATTCTAAACCTTGCTTGTTTAGCTTTGAAAAAAGGAAGTAAGTCCCTACGAATAATCATTCAAAGTTATTTTGTCCAGTACCCCAGAGTTTATACAAGTTAATAAAACGATAATTTATAACTCTTACTGGATTTCCAGTGTTCAAAATTATTAAAGTAGAGATCAATGCCAGTGCCGCTAAACAAGAAAAACCTGCCTATTAGGAATGGTCAGATGCATGCAGTGCAATGAGTACTAGCCAAATCCTGTGGCCCCATAGCGGATTCTATCTGACAAGTTAAATTAAGAAATGTTGTTATAGTGATAAAAAATCAATAAACCAGAGAGGTCAATCACCTTAGAAAGAAGTCTGCATGAGCCAGGGGCTCTGTTTAATCAGCTTTGGCCTGAATTTCGTACGAATCATTGGCAGACCAATATTAACAAGGTGAGCTTTTGTAGATCTAGCATATTAAACTGCCAGGATATCTTCTAGAGGAATGGCGTGAAGTTTAGTTAATAAGAGAGAGGCTAGGAGACTACTTTCAATTGGAAAACCCTCTATTTGATTCGAATTCAACAAACGTTGAAAGGTAAGGGGCCATTACATTGAATATTGAGAGATCTAGCACTTTACAAATATACATACACTTATTAAATAAATATCGAAAATATAGTGCATGGAGGCTATTGTTAGAGTCTTTCCTCTTAGTTCCAGGGTTTAACACCCAAATTAAATTTTTCATCAGCTTCTCGCACAAGAGTTTCGATCAAATTACGTTTTTTAATATGTGAGTAGAAACGATTCTTAACCATTATATGGGTTCTTGACTTCAGATGTTCAGCGATCTTCTTCCATTGAAAGCCGTAGATACTGTAATATTTAGCAATTATCATATCTTCTTCATATGTGAATTTTCTCCAGAGAGGAAGTTCATTATTTTTGAGCTCTCTGTACTTGTTCCTGACCATTGTGGGTGTCACTTGCTTCATTTGGAACTTCTTGGCAACCTTTTTCCAGTCTTGCCGAAACTGCTTCGTCCATTCAAACATCTTCTTGATATTTTCATCTGTCCAAAATGTGTTTAGGTCAATATCTACTACTTTTTTTTTAGGACACTTAGCAGGTCTAACTTCCTCCAATGATGTTACTTCAAGCAAAGGTGATCCTGATGAAGAGTGAGCAGTAGAGGGAACTGACAAAGGACTGTCAGGGAACTGAATGCTCTTTGTGAGACAAGAGTCAAAACACAAAGTCTCGTCTAACGTTCCTTCTGGAGGATGGTGAATTAGGGAGAATGGCATTGACGATGGGAAGACAGACCTTCCGCTGAGGTTTTCTTGGATATCGGAATTGAGTTTAGAGACAAACTGAAAGAAGTCTGATTCACTAAGAAGTGAAGAGACTTTTCCACAAGTATGATCAGCAGAATGAAAGAACGATAATGATATATCTTCTTCTGGAACCATAGAAAATCTGTTAGACATTATGCAGAAATAAAAAGTTAGATTAATTTTATATTAATTAATTACATCGCTACAAGACTTCAATGATAGCTAATCAGTCATGACGTCATTCCCTATTGCAGTTGGTTAATTCATATTTAATTAATCGAAGCTTCTAATTTCAGAAGGGTTTTTCACTGATTACCCCAAGAAATTCTGTAAATGTAAACTTTCTAAAGTCTATCTTAAGGGGGCCTGTCTAGCAAAATAATCCAAGAAGGAAATCTATATCGAGTAGTTGTTTGTTATTTTTTACTCTCTCATTTATGCAGCCGAATGACGAGCTATGAGTGAATCTAATGTTAAAAAGGATTATAGACAAATCCTTCTGTAATCCGTTGTAGACCTTACTGTTATTTTTAGACTAAAATTCAAGATTAAACCCACATCTTGAGCGATGGTATTAACAGACAGAGGAAAATTGTAATTTTAGCTTCGACTTGGATTTTGTCGTTCGGTAAGGATTTTTTTTAAAAAAGCAGCATATTGAATGTTTGAAGACCAAATGCTCTTCTGCAGTAATGGAATGCGGATGAGTTGAAACATCATGACTCGATGAACTCGAAAATCAACACAGATTGAATAAAATTATAGGAGTATATTGATCTGTTGAAGTGTGTCTATGCTTTTGATTTGTAAGTTTAGCATCTGAACCATTAACACTATGGATCTCATTTCTACTCACTTTATTACGCCATCTTCAACCACCAAGATGTTCGAAGAGACTTAAAGAATAGATAGACATTCACTTCATTAAGGTTAGAATACTCTTCCATTAGCAGCTAATTGCCTAAAGAGTCTAAAATATATATAAATATCATTTGAGGCATTATTACCTTCTTGTATTTCTAAACTGGGACAAACTCTTAGCACTGTGTGGTGCTCTCTGATTAGCTCAGG
>Ga0065720_1021115_pt1 | contig 11494 bp, 7 predicted proteins | sample Thericmetagenome_FD_59107 | JGI IMG/M metagenome (GOLD analysis project Ga0065720, IMG submission 59107) | Thermophilic microbial communities from the Joint Bioenergy Institute, California, USA of rice/straw/compost enrichment - eDNA_2 v2... | ecosystem: Engineered > Solid waste > Grass >... | reverse complement strand
CTCCGACCCGAGAAAAACTCATTGGTCTTACATTCTTATGGAAGAAACAACCTATGGCAGCCTTTACAGCTGCATCGTAAGCGGCCTTTTGCCCAATGATGAAAAGATCACCAGGACTTACTTCCATCAGCTTGTCCAAGGTATAGAGTACCTTCATTCTAGGAAAATTGCTCATTCAGACCTGAAGCTCGAAAACATATATATAGGAAAGGATTACACGCTAAAAATTGGCAACTTTATGCATTCTCAGGTTCATAATGAGGCTCCCCTGCCAAATAAATACACTGATGGGTATAAAGCACCCGAAGTGAGAAACAATGAGTGCCAGAACCCTCTTGCAGCAGATATTTACTCTGTAGGAGTCATCCTATTCATATTAAAGTTCAGAAAATTCCCATGCCTTGAAAGTCTGATGGCTAGTGGCAAGGTCAAAGAATGCTGGATGGCATTGTACAAGATGTATTCTGCCCAAGACCAGCCCGCAGACCCCGGCTTTGAGGTTCTTTTAATGGATTTAGTGAATCCTGATCCTTCTAAGAGACCCAAAGCAGAAGATATAAAAACATATAAATGGTACCAGGGCCCGGTTTATTCCTTTGGAGAGCTAGCAAGCCCTCTGAAGGTCCTGAAGCCCTGTGATAGATAAAGTTATAATTCACTTAGAGTGATCAAATTCAGTTATTTCAAATATGTAAATACACAGCCTTTTTGGTATGTGTCACGTGTATAAAATTTCGTCAAGTTGAATTACTTATTTAGCAATTCTATTGTTCGATAAAGTACTTCTATACATACGTACATAAGATATTCTCTTAAAACAAGTAAGAAAGTAAGTAAGTAAATAAAAAGATTCTACACCCAATTTTCAAATCAAGAAACTCACAGTCTAATACAAAATAACAGTACATCTTATTCCTTCCAATGCTCAGCAATCTTCACAAGGTGCTGGTTCCCGTATACCTCTTTTCTATACCACGAACTTTCCTTGACTTTTCTCAATGATGCTCTTTTCATTGGGTCCGTCTCTACCATAGATAAGAAGAGGGTTCTAAAGGGGTCCTTTTCATCACTAGCTCCTCCAGAGTGAATCTTGTATAGGACTTCCCAGTTCTCTTCTTGGTATGGCTGATCGCTGGCCCCTCCCAAATATGGAAAATGCTGAAATTTCATAATAAATAATAAAACTCCCATAGCGTAAATATCAGCTGCAAAAGGATCCTTAAAGTCGCCACGCCTAATTTCCGGCGCCTTGTACCCATCCATCTCTCTTTGCTTAATTGGTTCTTCATCCTGAACTTGCGAATAAGCAAAATTGAATATCCTCAAATTCCTGTCCTTCCCGATAAACAAATTCTCCAATCTTAAGTCCATATGTGCAATCCGATGAGAGTGGAGAAATTCGACACCCTGAACGAGTTGCTGGAAATAAGTTCTTACTAGAATCTCATCAGCAGGGAACTTTCCATTTACTATTAGGCTATAGAGATTCCCATAACTCGCCTGTTCCATAACTATAAAGGACCAACCCTTGCCATACATATCAGGTGAACTGGGCTCGATAGAATGGATTTCGAGTAAATAGGGGTGGGACAAGGAAATGAACCTAGATTCACGTCGATAAGACTTATTGGTCTTTCCACTTTCGTATGGGTAGCACTTTACCCATACACAGCATTTATTGGCTGCGGACCAAGCCAAGTAGATCGGGAAACGAGACCGGCAGATCTTTTTGAGGATCTTGAGTTCTCCTAGATTGTAGTGAGAACTTTGAATTTCTTTTTTATCAGAAGGTACATCTTTGATTTTAGAAGCCTTGAATCTTGGTGTTTCGTAGCTGTCCATTGGAAATAGTGAAACAGGAAAATGAAGAATTTAAGTTTGCAATTCAAATTTGTTTATTAGTAATTAATCTAACTATCTGAGATCAGAATATATGTATCAGTCATCAGTCTAATTTCACTCAGAATTATTTCTATTAAGAGGGACAGTTGAAAATTCAAATTTGGCCATAGCAGATGTGACTGTGCTAGTTAAGATGGTCGCAGTCTAAATCCTTCGGACCAGAGATATTTCCTTACCCTGTCTAGAAAATATTTTAACAGGAATTATGAAGAATAATAGTTAGAAAGCTAATCTTTAGGACATGGGGAAATGGAACCCGATTATCATTTGAGAAATGTTTAAAATGTCGGATTATATTTTTAATAAAAGACTTGGTGAGATTACCCAGCTGACATTCTTATTTCCTTTCTGTTATTCATAAACCCCTGAAGTTATCGCATTAAACAGGCGCCACTTATTTATGACAGCATATTGCTAAAGTCCTTTGCTATGAAAACCCCCAAAACGTAAATTTTAGTTGTGTGAAGGGGTTTGATTTGTCGCACCAGGAAAGCCAATTTCTATCTGAGAACAATCTTTTCCCCTGAAGGGTTGCCAGTCTTAAGTTCACACTATAATTTTTAGTAGAACTGGCCCTCTGGCTCCTTGTTACACTATTGTTTATCAATCAGATAATTGGATTGAGTATGGGTTGGTCGATATTTTAAATTAATCTAAATTAATTTCAATAGATGGCTTTGAAACAGCTGTGGTGACTATAGCTCGGCCTTGATTAGTTGCAACCATAAGAAGGGTCCAGTTTTGTTAGATAGGTCTCTATACAGAGCGAAAATTTTTTTTGGATCAATCTGATATTAAAAGCGTTTTACGAGAGTTTTGCTTCTCAAAGGAATATTGAAATTAAACTAAAAAGAAAATTTATGTAAATGGGAATTGTTATCTGCTCCTCAAACAAAAAAAGTTCCATTGTGCCTATGTCAACCATGACAAGCTTTACAAATAGCCTAGCCTACGACGAGTTGCCAACCTCTAAAAAAGCACGAGTTCTCGATGCCATAAAAAAGAACGATCCATTCCTCCTCCAAAGGGAGCTCAAAGAAGCCAAGCCTATGGAAAACTTGCGCGGGCCACGTGACAGTTTCACCTGTCTCCACGCTGCAGCTGAATATAATTCTTTTAGAGCAATGCAGTACCTTCTAACCTGGCTCAAGGAAAATGTAACAGCAGATGAGTATAAGGCATATGCCAATATCCAGGACATCTATGGCAACACTCCGGCCATGATATGTCTAGAGAGAAATCACCCTGAAACTCTCTTTGTTCTTCTGAAAGCAGATGCCATAGATAATGAGGTCAGAAATATTAAAGGCGAAACCTTTAAGGACCTTGTCTTTAAAGCCACCACAGCCTGCAGAGCTCTCTGTGACAGTGTAGGATCACTAACCTATTTAGATGACTCGAAGGGCCTGCAGAGCCAACTTCAACTTTCTATCACCAAAATTTTATTACAACAGAAAGTTGAGGAAAAGAATACAGAGTCCTCAATGTCTCTTGGCTGCCTCGACTTCCGCTTCAAGGGCATAACCTCCGACACTAAGCTTTACCAAGTGTTGAAGAAATTGAGAGATAGTCAAAAGAATCTCCAAGATCCGACTTTCAAGAGAGTCGTCAGCTCACTATGTCGAGACAAGAACCACCCAAACTATCATGTCTTCCAGAAAGCAGTCTGGGCCAGGCCGCACGAGATATTAGATTGCCCCTACGAGGAGATTAAACTCTTCGACACCATTGAACCGAGTGATGTCCTCCAGGGGGTACTGGGAGCCAACCTTCTATCTGCACTTTCTGCTATAGCAGAGTTTCCTGCAAGATTGATGAAAATCTTTATCAATAAGGAGTGCAATAAAGAGGGTGCTTATGGACTTCAAATCTACTATAGGGGTGTCCCTTCTGAGATCATTGTTGACGATTACATCCCTTGCCATGGATCCAACCACAATCTGCCAATTTTTACTAAGCCTAAGGGAAAAGAGCTTTGGGTTATGCTTGCTGAAAAGGCCTGGGCAAAGGCTCATGATGAATATGCTGCTTGTGATAGTTGTTATATGGATGAAGTCTTTGAAGACTTCTTGGGGTGTCCTGCCTCGAGACACCAAATTTCTGAGACTCCTGAAGAGGAGTTGTGGAAAATTCTTCTTGATAGTGACAGAAATAAATATATTCTCTGTGCTGCTACCCTTCCTGTCCTTCCGAATAACCTCGGCCTGCTCCCCAAGCATGCCTATAGTATTCTTTCTGTTCAAGAAATAAGAAACTATAAGATTATAAAGTTGAGAAATCCTTGGGGAAGATTTGAATGGAAGGGTGATTTCTCTGATAAATCCAAGCTATGGACAGAAGAACTTAAAGCGAAAATGGGATATCTCATGGCAGACGATGGAATATTTTGCATGAGTTTTAAGGACTTTAAGAAACACTTCCAATACGTCTCTATTGGTTACTATGAAGACAACTGGGAATACAGCTATACTGAAATCGAAAGCTACCCAAGACATGCCGACTATACCAAGTTCAAAATAACCTCCCCATGCGAGGTCTACTTCCGAATCCATCAGCCAGACGCTAGATTGCTACCACCAGAAAAGAAAAAGAACTTTTTGTTTTCTCCAGGAGACCTCATGATAGCAAGAGTCCTGGCTGATGGATCCTATGTACCGCTAGTTACTGACCCTGACGACTTTGACCCGAAAGCTTGTGTAGGGAACCGGGTATTTTATGCCCATAGAAATAGAAAGGTCAAACTTGAAGAACCAGGAGAGTATATCATTAGATCCAAGGTCAAATGGAAGAATGGTCTGGACCAAACCTATACTTTGAGTGTTTATTCAGACCAAAAGATTGAGCTTATAAGGGTCCCTAAGATAAAAGACTTCCTGACCAAGTATCTAACGTATATTGGGCATCATAGAGAGGATAGAAGAGATCTGGGATATGATACTAGCATGCTTGAGGATTATTTTGGACACCTTTATTACAGGTATGTTGAGAATAATGGAACCAGAACCCTGCACTTTGAACTGGCCTGGACAAACTGTGAGAATATTAAACCTTCTTCTAGGATGTTCAGGAATGGAAAGGCGGAAATGACGGTAAAACCTGGAGAGAGAGCAGTCTGTTTGGGTAAGAAAATAAAGATGAATGGAGATTGTTACTTGCATTCTGTGTTCCGACATAGCTTCCAATAATTATAGATTCTCTCATATTCTTTTCTTGATCGAGTGTCTGTACTAGTATTACATTGTTTATCTTTTTATATGAAATATACCTATCTTATGACCGATTGCTTGTTCTTTTCTTTCAACTCTTATTTCCAAAGCTTACTCAACACAAATCAACTCAATTAAATATTACCGATAACAATGGACAAAAATTTTCAAGATTTTATAGTACAACAAATCAGTTAAATATACCTGACAGTAAGCATGATTACTAATTATGGATTATTGGTAACAATCTGTGAAGCATTTAGAGGCTTTAGTCTTCTTCCCTTAATTGGCATTGGTTTAGTTGGCTTTTGAAGATCTACTTTTGATTTAGAAGAATTAGTTCTGTATTTACTTTCACTGCCTTTGCCTTTACCATTACCATTATGGCCCATCTTGATAACAATATTTTGCTTCTTCTTTCTCTTCCTGCAGCTTTGGAAGGTCTTGATATAAAACAAAAACTGTTCATAGAAGGCCAGTGCCATGTTAATTCCCAATATCAACATAATCAATCCTTCAACAGTCCATGAAAGAGCTTTCTTATTAGTATTCTCCTCATTGAGAGCCAAAAAGAAAATAGGAATCGAAGTTAAGGCAGACAGGCCCTCGTTCACTAGTTCTAGATTTTGGTTTGATCTGTCCTTGTAAGGTTTGATTTTGAGAAGCGTGACAAACTTGAAACATTTTGATAAGAAGATACCCAGGACTTGAAGGGTGGGCACTTTATAGAAGAGAACCAGGGACATTCCGAAGGTCATTTTGGAGAACAGATTTAGCACGACATAATTTCTTGAATAGTAGGTATCTAGCTTATAGTCCTCAAAAAGGCTTCCATATTCCTTTTCAAACTCAGGAGTTGTTAGTCTTTTTTCATTTTTGGCAAGGAAGTTGAAAATCATAGCTGGTGCGGTGACCAGAACAGCAGTAACAAGGAATGAAAGCATACAAGACAGAATAGAAAAGACTGAGCTCCAGTCCAGTCTGATATTCTGCAGCATGCAACCGATAACCAGAAGGAGATAAACGTTCAGTGCAATCTTGATAAGATTATTTTTAGTACAATATTTCACTCCAGCTTGAACAATCTTGTGGTTACTTCTCTTTTTAGCATATCTCATAATATATATCATCGCCCATAAGACTACCATAAGACCCAAAATTTGTCCTGAGTTCAGGAGAAACGATGCCTCAAACCCTCTTTCTTCGAATTTTGGAGGGGATTTCTTACCTTCTTCTCCAGAACCAGCACCCACAAGATTTTCAAAATATTCAAGAGGATTAGGCAGCCAAGACAAATTAGCAAAGTCCATGAGATCAAAGACTTTCACGAGGAAGGGGGAATAGGTCACAGAGACAAGGGCAAAAAAACTTACAGCTTGAAAGGCATCAAGGAGTTTCCACATTAAATTGGCACTTCCTGAGACTGCAAGTGTAACGGCCGTAGAAGAGGCTGCAGCTGCAGTGAATGTGTTGGCTGCTGAACCGAATCCCATGTTTTGAGTACTCATTGCAGAGAAATCAACTTCTACAGTCCTAGCATAAAAGAACACGGGTAGGTTCTCATTATCCCTTAGGAGAGAAGGTTTGACTATTGCTATCGTGAATTTGATACGACTCGTATCATACTGGTAATTCTCAAGGCTGATTTCGAAGACTGATTTTGAGATCGCAGTTACTTTAAAATCTTTTATTATTTGGTTATTCGATGTTCTTGCTATTTGGAGGACTTGAGTCCAGTCTCCTTTTATCTCCACGTCTTTATCAAATACCAATCTGATTAATGGCAAGGTTCCAGGCTTATTCCCCTCTATAGTGACATAAGCAGTAGTGAGGACGACGCATCTGTCAGCACCTGAAGTCCCTTTGTAACATTTAAAGCCATCTTCAATGGTGCATCGACTGCTGCATCCATCCCCATCTATTGTATTTCCATCATCGCATTCATGCATTCCTAGATTTAGTCCATCTCCACAAATCTCATCACAAACTTTTCCCTTAGTGTAGTACCCTTTCTTTTCCTCACAAACAACGCACAATCCGTTCGAAACGATGTATCCATCCTTACAGGTCAAGCACTTTGTTGCAGAAAGGCAGGTCGCACATGTATCAGGGCACTTAACGCATTTGGTAATCATTGTGTCTGCATAAAATCCGTCTGGACAAACCAGCAAAGGGCAAGCTCCATCCGTAAGAACAGATCCAGGAGGACAGCTAATACAGTTTTGGGGACCTGGACCATTACACTCAAAGCAAGATTGATCACAAAGGAAGCATTGCTTGTCTCTAAGGTATTTATGTTTGTCAGCACATTTGAGGCAATCCTTCTCAGTATAGCCACTGCAGTCTTCGCAGTCGGGGTGGCAGAGCTGGCATCTTTTTGTTCCGTAATTAATGGAGTAACCTAGAGGACAATCGAAGACGCATGTATCGTCCAATCGAAAGGCATTAGGACTGCATGTTGGGCATCTGTTGGTGGGATCGATGCAAGCTTGGCAAGCTGGATGACACTTCTTGCATACTCTATCAGTTGGATCACCATAATAGCCCTCAGGGCATTCTTTTTTGCAAAGAATATAAGGATGTTCACATTGTGCGATAGCTGGGTCGTAAGGCTGTTTATAAAATCCTAAAGCGCATATAGTGCAATTGGTTGCAGTTTCATTGCACTCTTGGCATGACGAATGACAACTATCACACATTTGTACATTTGCATTCCCGAAATATCCCTTTGGGCATTGATCACAGATAGTGCTGAAAAGGAAAAAGCCCTCGTGGCACCTAGAACATCTAGTATAGTCCCCTCCAGTACTGCAAGTACGGCAATTCTTATGACAATAAGGTTGGCAAGCAAATCCTCCTGCTGGCTGACTCAAATAATTGTAACCTTCTCTACACATAGTGCAGGAGGTTGGCCCATCATCACACCTTTTGCAGTTGCCAACTGCGCAAGGCTCACATTTCCATGTATCCTTGTTGAAATATTGGTAGTCTGGGCATTCGCAATTGAGAACATTGATCGAATTTGGTAGACATTGCTTCACGGGAGGGGGTAAGGGAGGTAAACAGGCTGAAGGATTCCATGAATAAAAGACATTCCCCTCTGTGCATTCTATGGCATTTATTATAAGTTGAAAATATAGGTACTCATGCATCTAGACTTGTCAAGTGATATCTCGCAGTCTTTGATGCAGGTATCTTGGTTTCCATCCATTATTCTCCCTAATTGATCAAGAAATTATACTCTAGTCTTACCTATTTTTAAGTCCATTCCATTACTCACATAAAAGTAGTTCATTTTGCCTATGAATGAAGGCCCCAGAGCTGTCTTTCCTATCTTTAAGGTGGTTCTATTTAAATATATTGCATCCATTTTTGTATGTGGAACAAGCCCATTACTAAGGACTTCATTATTCCACATAAAAAATAAATATGTGTCATTCCTGGTGAAGGCCTCTTGATATGCAATAATTACTCTATTCCAGTCTTTATTAACTAAAAATTAATAAAAAAACTAAACTATTACAATGTGTGTTAGGCTGCAATTGGATCTCAAGATCAAACATCGCAGTACTTAATTTTATTCTCAAGTATGAAATGAAAGAAAGTCCCAGTCGGACCGCATTCACAGGGTCAGCAAAGGCAAAGATACTTCTTGGGAAAACGCACTGGTCATTCATATCCATCTTAAACGTGAAAGCAACAATGAAGTCATAGCGTATAGTCCCTGGAGTTCCATATTGCTGTCCAAATTCAATGTACGAGTCATCTGTAAAAAAGGATCCTTCAAATCCAAATGTTGAGTTCTATAATGTTTTCGAATTAAACAACCAACTGTACCCTTTCAAGGACAATTTTATTGATGAAACCCTCATCGGAGTTCATTTTATTTTCTATGTATCTCCCTAAAGCAGAGACCTTGACCTCATCGAATAACAAGAGAAGAGAAGGAGGAAGATCTATCATTAAGAATAATTATCCAAAAATACCTGCATTGTATCCACGAGCCGTTAGTCTGATCCATCTTTCATCACTTACATAGTTGAGGAACAATATACTCCTAAATAATTTATCACATGCAGGAAATCTTCATACTTTGAAATATACCCTTCTGCTCCTCTCTGAATATTCCCATCACATTCATCTAAAGAGCAGCCATACACTGCCCTAGCATTGCAAGTGACTCCAGTGATGCTGGTTTCAAAAGTATTCTCTAACGAATATAAAGTATTCTCTATGAAGTCGTAGACATAGATTTTGAACCTTTGTGTAGCATAGTCCACTGCCCAGGCTACGAAATACCAATTTCCTAGTTCCAATGGCTAAAAAGATAATGAAATAATATTCTCATTACTTTTGGATATTCTATGGTTTGATTCATCTCGCTTGAAGCTAGGTCGGTCCTAAAGCTAAATTTCAAGTTATCCAGGTCCATATAGACAGAGACAAGATAATTTATTTCAGAAGCGGGCCTAAAGTTAATGGTAATTAGCTAATCATACTGAAAATCTCCCAGCTTCATATATTCTTTAGTGACATTCAAGGTGACAGTATAGTAGTCTGGATACTCTGTACTGGTTGTGTTGTCTGTACTATCTGTATTATCTGTGGTATCTGTACTGTTTGTGCTGTTCATGCCACCTGTAAGCTCTATGCTTTCTGGCTCGTCTATGCCTAGTGGAGGACCTGTGTCCTCTGGACTGTTTGTGTCATCTGTAGTATTTGTAGAAATCGTGCAAATAGTACAGATTGTGCAGGCTGTGCTGCTTGTCCCATCTTCGATATTTGTCTCGGTTGTGCAATTTGTATGGAGTATACAGTTTGCACAGGTTGTGTTGTCTGTACCATTTGAGCAATCTGTTAAATCGCTACTATCCATGCAATTTGTGCAGTTTGTGCTGTTAGCAATGCCTGGATAGTTTGCGCAATCTGTATCTATACAATCTTCACACCTCGGGCAATTTTCGATATCCGTACAGTCAGTGCTATTCTCATCGATTATGCAATTTGCACAGTTCCTGCAACTCATACAGGTTGTACTATTTGTGCTGTCTGTACTGTTAGTGATGTCTGTGCTGTTTGTATTATCTGTACTGTTTGAACTATTTGTTGAATTAGTACAAACTGTGCAAGTAGTGCAGGTAGTGCTACTTGTCCCATCTGTATCATTCGTCTCGGTTATACAACTTGTAGAGACTGTACAATTCCCCCAAATTGTGTCACTTGTATTGTCTGTACAATTTGAGAAATCATTTGTACAGATTTCACAAATGGCGCAATTTTCTATGTCTGTACACTCAGGGCTATTCTCATCTATTCTGCATTCTGTACAGATACTGCAATTCGTACAGGTTGGGGGCGGGGTTTCTATGATCTCTGTATCTGATAAATTAATACAATTTGTGCAAGTAGTGCAGGTAGTGTTATTTGTCCCATCTGCATCATTTGTCTCGGTTATACAACTTGTAGAGACTGTACAATTCCCCCAAATTATGTCATTTCCATCATCTGTGCAATTTGAGAAATTATTTATACAGTTTTCACAGATCGGACAATCCTCGATATCAATACAGTCCAGACTATTCTCATCGATTGTACAATCTGTACAGATATTGCAATTCGTACAAGTTTGGGGAGGCGGAGTTTCTATGATTTCTGTCTCTGTTAAATTCATACAAACTGTGCAAGTAGTGCAACTAATGCTGTTTGTGCCATCTTCATCATTCGTCTCGGTTGTACAATTCGTAGCGACTGTACAATTCCCCCAAATTGTGATACCTGAATCGTCTGTACAATTTGAGAAATTATTTATACAGCTTTCACAAATCGGACAATCCTCGATATCAATACAGCCAGCACTATTCTCATCTATTCTGCATTCTGTACAGATACTGCAACTCATGCAGCTATCTGAAACGGAGTTTGTATTGTTTGTGGCGTTTGAGATGTTGACAGAGTATGTGGGGTGAAAGTCCGCATATTGCATCCAAAATCCCATAGTTATCTCCTGAAGCATTGGAGGGCAAGACACTATCACTCTATACAAATAATGCAATAAACTTACCTGGAGGATTGAAGCTTCCTGGTACTGGATGATAAAAGGACGACCCAGCATACTCCACGGAGCTCATTAAAGACGCACAGCTTGGATTTAGCTGCGAAAGAGCAATCCTTATGATTAGCAAGATGAATATGCCTAAGATGAACGACATAAGGCGAAGAAACGCCGATCGCCAAGAAGGATAATTTAATTTTTATTTAATGAAATGAATATCGAATCGTTAACAATAATAGGTCTGGAATCTCTTAAACAGCCCCTTCTAGCCACAAGTGTTATAATTTCAGAGATCCTTTAGATTAACTATTGAGCATTTTATTGCCAAATACAA
>Ga0065720_1004119_pt1 | contig 11496 bp, 9 predicted proteins | sample Thericmetagenome_FD_59107 | JGI IMG/M metagenome (GOLD analysis project Ga0065720, IMG submission 59107) | Thermophilic microbial communities from the Joint Bioenergy Institute, California, USA of rice/straw/compost enrichment - eDNA_2 v2... | ecosystem: Engineered > Solid waste > Grass >... | reverse complement strand
CGCCGCTTCCTTGACCGGCTGCTGCGCGCCGCCCATCGCGGCGCCGAGGCCGGCCGCGCGGATCATCGACAGGTCGTTCAGACTGTCGCCCGCCGCCGCCGTCTCGGACGGGTCGATGCCGAGCAGCCCGCACAGCTCGAGCAGCGCGGCGCCCTTCGAGACGCCGGCCGGATTCAGCTCGATGTTCGCGGTCGACGAATTCGAGATTTCGAATCCGCCCCAGCTTTCCGCCGTCGCGCGGATCCGCTCCAGCAGCCGTTCATTCTCTTCGTAATAGCCGAACTTCAGCCAAACTTTGCGCTCCGCGGCTTCCTCGGGCTCAACCCACCGCTCCCGGTTGTAGACGCCGTCCGTCGCGTAAGCCCAGTACCAGACGCCGTGCTCCAGCGCCAGCCGGCGCAGGCGCAGCACGTCCGCGGCGTCCATCGTGGTCCGCCGGTGCAGGTCGTGCGGCCGATGCCAGATCTCGCCGCCGTTCACCGTGATCATCGGCGTCTCGAGGCCGAGCTGTTCCGCATACGGAAGCACGCCCTGCACGCCCCGGCCGGTCGCGAAACAGACGATGACGCCCGCATCCAGCGCCCGGCGGATCGCGGCGGCGTTGCCCGGGCTGATCTCCTGGCGGTCGTTCAGCACCGTGCCGTCCATATCGAGCGCAACGAGTCGTATCTTCGCCATACCATTCTCCTTCCTCGGCCCACTCGCTATTGTAACACAGTTGCCGCCGCGTTGGGAAAGGAGTTGGCGGCAAGGACTAGCGGCACAGCGGGGAACCGCCGAAATGCATAAGCAAGCGCTCTCCGCATCATCTCCAAGTGGAGGGGAAAGCGCCTTCGAATCACAACCATGGATTCAATAATGAATGATGATCTGCTGATGATTGCTATTTCTGATAGATTTCAATTCATCGGTTACGGATCTTAATATGCTTATTTCGGTTTGAGCCGCATGCAACAGTTTTTCCTCGAAAAAGCCGGCATTGACAGGCTTCATGGTAGCACGAGACTTCAGCAATGCCACTCGCAAATTGTTTACGGCATCCACCACATTTTTGAATCCGGCATACAGGTCTTTTTGCGAAATATAATGTTGGCGGACGAGGTAGGAGAGGCGGTCTGCCATGATTTTTTTGTGTTCCCATAGGATATGGATCGGTCTGATATCGGCAGTGCCCTGGCGTTCCGTTGCATCCTTCACTGATTTTACCAAATAGGTGTAAACGTCGACACCGAATGCGATTGGTTTGTAGCTGTAAAAAAAGGTGGTGTGTGATCGCGTGTCGGCGGATAAATAGTCTTCGAGCGAATGGATGGTCAACTCAATGTTAAAAGCGTACGATACGTCTTCGTTTCGTTTGATCAAATAAAAATATTTTACATATTCAAGATCATTCCAATCGGCATGCAAAAATGCTTCATGAAAATCTTCAAAAGCAATCGTTGACGTTGAGTACTTGTGGTCCAAAAAACCGGCAATATGCAAAGTGTGATGTTCTGTGTCATAGCCGTAAATCATCAGGTCGTGGGAAACGTGCGCCTTGCTGAAAAATCTCGATCCGGGAATATAGAATTCATCGACAAAGCAAACAATATAATATCCCTTGTCGATGGCATGCTGGATCGCTTGATAGAAATTCCATTTTTCGCCCAACAATTCCCGATTGAATCTATTGCACTCCAATAAAGGGTAATGATTGTAATCTTGATAAAAGTAGAAGTTCAAGGGACAGTCCAACTGGGTAAAATCTTTACTGCAATAGAGTTGGATGTAGTTGCTGTAAAACCACGGTTGAAAGTCGGGATGTCCGGGCATGATCGACAAGGGAAAGGCGTGATGCAAATAGCCTGCGATCGGTGTTTCATACAGCGGCAATACGTTTTTCACCTGCTTAACTCCTCTTTTCAGGGTTATTCTAAAGTACATTTGTTGAAATTCGCTATGGCCTTCCGTCCGGACTTATTGCCAGAATCGATTGATAGTGAAGGATTTGGTTCAAGGTTCTTCTTGACACGGAAATCTCATCGTTCGACACGCTCTTTTCTCCGGGAACATAGATGCCATCGACTTTATCCTTGAGCAATTTGAAGATCTGTCGGGCGTGTTCCGCAAATGCTTCCCGACCGACAAAAAAATCGGGATCCAACACAATAAACGCATGGGTGCAATTTACACTGTCTCGATTCATCTCAAGACTTGACTTGCCGCCCGACAACAGTGAACAGAAGATTTCAACCATCAGCGCGATATAGAATCCTTTGAATCCCGAAGTCTCGTGACCGCCCCCCAGAGGCAACAAGGCTCCGCCGGCCAATACTTTATGGGGGTCCGTCGTCGGGTTCAAATCCGAATCAATTCCCCATCCTGCCGGAATTTGCTTGTTTTGCTCGGCAAATTCCCTGATTTTGTTCAAGGAAGATACGCTGGTGGACATATCCAGCAAAAACCTTGACTCCCCGTCATTGCCAAGCGGAAATCCGATGCTTATGGGATTTGTTCCTATAATGGCTTGGGAAGGGATATGGGATGACACCAATGGCCTTGTGTTGGACATGGCAATTACGATTAAGTTCTCTTTCACGGCAAGATCGGCATAAAACCCGCCCGAACCGAAATGAGACGAGCCTCTGACCGTTGCGATCGCAATCCCGTGTTTCTTTGCTTTTTGGATACACGTTTTCATCGCGACATATCCAATGTAGTATCCGATACCATTCATTCCATCCATGACCACAATATTATCGTGTTCGAGAACGACACGATATTGGCTGCCGCACGACAGTTTCCCTGACAGCACCTTGTCCATGATGACCGGAAACTGGATCAATCCGTGGGAATAATGCCCTCTTCTCTCGGTCTCGATCAAGTTTGCAGCGGTGATATCGGCAACTATCCCGTCAAATCCGCGGGATACCATGATCTCGTTCATGATGGAATGCAAAATTTTCGTCGAAATATTTACTTTTGAAACGGAATCCGCATCGGCTGTGTCTCTGACCTTTTTTATAAGGATCACCCTCTTGCTTTTGCGGAAGTAATTTATGCAGAAAGCGAGTTTCCATCAACCAACAGATTGTGGTAAAAGCGATTATTCAGCAATTCGGTGTGAGTAGAATCTTCTACAATCTTTCCTTGATCCATGACGATAACCCGATCCGAAATCAGGAGCGCGTTGAATCGATGCGTGACCATGATGACCGTCTTTTCTTTTGACAATTCCTTGATGGTCCCGAGAATCAAATCTTCGCTTTCAGAATCGAGAGATGATGTTGATTCGTCGAACAGCAAGATTTGCGGGTTTTTAATCAAGGCGCGGGCGATGGCCAACCTCTGTCTCTGCCCGCCTGATAAACTCCGCCCCTGTTCTCCTGCCAAGGTGTCATACCCGTTCGGCATATTTGCGATATCGTCATGAATCCCCGCCTGCTTGCAAGCCTCGACGATTTCTTCTTCGCTTGCTCCTGGATTCGCCAGCAACAGATTTTCCCGTATGGTGGTATCGAACAATATGGGATCTTGCATCACGACACCAACGTTGGAGAACAAGTCATGTTCGTGAAGCTCTTTGGAAGTCAAACCATCAAAAGTGATGTCTCCGGAAACCTTGGGTTGAAGCCCGATCAGGCTTCGCAGCAAGGAGGTTTTTCCCGACCCGCTGGGCCCTACTATGGCCAGGCACTGTTTTGGAAATATCTCCAGGCTGATGTTTTTCAGAATATCGTCATGATGTTCATTTTTGACATGCAGATTTTTGATGCTTATATATCCGCTGAGTTGAAGTGATTTTCCATGGAAATTCTTGGCCGTGGTTTCTTCGCGCAGAATAGCGATGATGCGTTCCAACATGGGTTCGTCGCCCTTGAATTCAATATCATAGGTTTGTATGTTCCCGAGAGAAACGAATATCTGTTCGTAATACCTCATGAAAATGAGCAATGTCCCGATCGTCAATTCTCCCGCAATGATCAACAGACCGCCAACGAAGTACAGGTTCATTTTTGTAATGAAGAAATCCTTGATGGATAGCAAACTGCGAATGGCATTTGAAAGCATTTGAATATTAAATTGTTGTTTGCTCATTTTGTGCCAGTGCTTCGTGAATAGAAGCGAAACTTTCTTCTCCATGGATAGCAGTTTGATATCCGTCCAAGATTCCAGCGATTCTTTCGTGGAATTTTCATAGTCGCCCCAGGTATCGCGAAATTCGTCCCACAATTTTTTGTTTTTTTCACCGACTCGCTTCATGATCCAGAATGAAATGGGGATCATCAGAAATCCAAAAAGAGCCAGTTTCCAATTGAGCAACAAAAGCGTTATACCCATTGAAATCAGAATGATATAGTTGTATGCATATTCAATAATCTGGTTTTTATATAATCTTTCTACCGATTCGATATCCTTGTCCAATCGATTTTTCAAGTCGGCTTTTGTATACCTTTCAAGCCGCCGGGGCGCCATCTTCATGATTGTTTTCAGCATCTGGTGTCGAATATCGAATAGCAATCTTCCGAAGACTTTATTGCTTAAATGAGTTTGCCCCGCCAAACATGCCGTTTCAAACAAATAGACAACCAACAAACCGATGCAGACCCATACAATTTTGCCGGATTCACCCATAATCACGACATCGTCGACAAGCACCCTGAACAATAAGGGGGAAACCAGTCCGGCTCCGAGCAGGAGAAACTTTATCAAGGCGAGTATGGCGAGATTTAATTTATGCCTTTTTGTAAAGCGGCTGAATTCTGACAGAACAGCCATTCTTCTCGACATTTTCTTCAAGCCGACTCCTCCTTGACACTCTCGGCGAACAATTTCTGATAGATCGGGCAACTGTGTATCAATGTTTCATGCGTGCCTTCCGAAACCATTTTTCCTTCATCAAACACCAAAATGCGATCGACATCTCTGATCGTTGAGAAGGTGTGGGCAATGATGATAATGGTTTTGGAATTCCTCATCCGGTCAAGGGATGACAACAACTTGCTTTCCGTTATTTTGTCCAGGCCGGATGTCGATTCATCGAGGATGATGATTGCAGGATTGCGCAGCAAAATTCTGGCAATCGACAATCTTTGCTTTTGGCCCCCCGAAATATTCGCGGCTTTGTCAGACAGTTTGGTATCCAATCCATGCGGCAGAGATTTGATAAAATCGGCGATTTGGGCCTGCTCGCATGCGTTCCATATTTCTTCTTCGGAACAGTTTGAATTGGCCACCATCAGGTTGTAGCGGATGGTTTCATCGAAAAAAAACGGTTCCTGCTGGACAAGACCGATATTCTTTCGAAGGTAATTGACGGGCACGGACGCTATATCCTGATCGTTGTAATAGATGCTTCCCTGATTGGGTTCATAGATTTTTCCAAGCAATTTGACAAAGGAACTTTTGCCTGAACCGCTTCTGCCAACAATCGCAATCTTTTCACCTTTCCTGATCTGGACGTTAATATTGGACAGTGCGACGAACTGCCCATGATATTGGAGGTGAACATTCTTGAATGTTAAATCCCTGAATTCTTGAAGTTCATACTGGCGAAGCGATTTGCGCATTTCCTTATCCGATGTCTCGATATTTACAAGCTCAATAATTTTGCTGATTGATGGTTTGCTTTGCTCAATTTTATATATCGTTTGATTGATCGCGGATAACCGTTTGCTGAAAGTGACAAAATAATCAATTACGGCCACGAAGGCGCCGACCGTCATCTCGCCTTTCATGACAAATAAGGCAGATGTCACATATATCATGATTGTCGTGAGTTGATTGATGGCCGTATTGCTTCTTTCGGACCCCAGCTCAATCACATTCGCCTTGTTTTTTTGACGTGTAATAAAGGCGATCGACGAAACGAGCTTTTTCAAAAACTGGCTCTCCGCATTAAGAATTCGAATCTCCCTTATTCCTGTTATGGCTTCCAAAAGCAAAGTGGAGAAACGTCCGGATTCATCCCGTTCGTTTTTCGAATAGGTTTTCACTTTGTTGGCAATATATTTTGAAATCATGAGGGAAATCGGCGTTACGACAACCATCAAAACCGCCATTTGCTTGTTCAGAAAGAATACAAAAACAACGGAAAAAACAATGCGAATGATGTCTGCCACTGATCCGAACAGGTGACTATGGATAAATTTCAGGATGGTGTCGGTATCTCTGCTGAAACGGGTTAACAGATCGCCGGTTTTGTATTGCTCCCGTTTCGAACCTTTCAATAGCAGAAGGTTGTCATGCATTTTCTTGCGTATATCGAACAAGAATCGGTTAGACAAATAAGTCCAGGTCATGCTGAGAATCAAATGAAGCGATTGTTCGACGACAAATATAACGCCGTAACAGATCACAATTGAAAGGAAAAAACTCATATTTTGGTGATAAAACACTTCATCAATCAATTTGCTGAACACATAAGGATACAGAATGCCAATAAACGATGTAAGCATGATCAATGTAAGCAAGTTCAGAAATGCAAACCGATACGGTTTTACAAACTTCCAAATAATCGCGGCGCTTTGATTGTTGAACCATGACATTTTCGATCACCTTCGAATCAACGAGTGAAGCACGCTTTCTTTTCGGCTATAGAGTTCAACATGAACCTTCTTGTCTTGATTCGGGCCGACATGGCCATCATCAATGGCGATTTGCACAACAGCATGACTTTCATCAACACTTTGGATATCCGAAATGGAGGCGGAATAGATGCGTTCGTTTCGGTCAAAGTACCATTTGATGCCGTGATTGACATCAATATTCGCAAGTTCCTGACGAGTCAATTGAACGATGATCTTCGGCGTTTCATCTGCTTCGTTCTTTTGAATCTCTCCTGTCTTGTTCACATAGACATCGATCTTCGAGTTGTAGGCGAGTGTACCGACCACCAAAATCATCATAATGAAGAGGAATAACGCCATAACAGGCGTTCTTACCGTCAAGTTGAAAAGCGTTCGTGAAACTTTTTTTTTCATGATCCTCCCCCCGCGTTTGATGCGTCCACAAAGTCTTTGCATTTCCCCGTCCTGCCGTCCGGGATAATTGTATCCACAATTTCGTAGTCGATACGGATGGAACCGGGGATGATTTTCCGGATCTCATGATCGCAGCGCTGTATCAGGGCATCCGCATACGATTTGTTGCATTCTTTGATGCAGAGTTTAAGGGAAAGCCGATTTTCGGAATGTTTGACGATTTGATACTGATTCACATGATATCGCTCATCTTTCAGAGACAATCCCCGAATGATCCCCGAAAACAAGATGGCGTTGATGGTGATGCCGCCTTCGAGTGAAAAATAGTCGGCTTTTCGGCCAGACTTCAACTCAAGCACATACGCTCCCTTTCCGTTGCAAGTGGCGTGTCCGCTCCATTTGATCTCGCCAAAATCGCCAATTCTGTACCGGATAAGCGGCCACGCGGAATTGGTAAGCGTCGTTACCAACAGTTCGTGCGCTTGATATTCATCATTGTAGACTTGCTCAATAAACAGGTTGTTGTCCAGAATATGCAATTTGCCGTCCGTGCAGCTGAACGCCATAGCCCAGAATTCTCTTGAGCCGTAGTGAATCGCAACATGCTCGCCCAACACTTCTTTGATGAGTTGCATGTGATGTTCTTGTACATATTCGCCGTTCAATTCGATGAGTTCAAAGGTATGCCGTTCGAATTGATTGCGTTTGACATGCCTTGCGATATTGTAAATGGCGGTCGATGGTCCATGTATCCACCTTGGTTTGAACTTCAGGATTTCATGCCAATATTCGGTCAACTTGTCGTCGCTCATATCGTTCAGCGGAATGTGAAGATCATTTCCGCGGTACAGCACCTGATTCATGACCAAAGTGTCCCGATGATCATTTCTGAACGTATAAAACCGCGCGAATCTGTCCTTGGGAGTCAGATCCTTGAGCCATGACCGCCTTCTGTTCCACAGGGCATTCGAACAGAGAATTCTTTCTTTCGCGGACTTGTAACAATTCAGCGGCTTCCCTTCAGTCCCGCTCGTAACATCGATGAACAGCTCTTCTTTCTTGTAGAGGTCCGAAATGAATCTCGTCGAATCCGACTTCAGCTGATCTTTTTGAAGGATGGGGATATGATTCGAAAAGTATTCATAAGTAAATTCCTCGACAGGAGGAAGCGTGATGTCCAGATGTTCCCGGTAATAGGGGACATTCACGATGGCGTCCGAAAGAATGTTGTATATTTTCTCTGCCTTATCTTGAAAGAATTGCGCGTTGATCATGTTACACTCTCTTCTCCACCTTGAATTTGACGATTGGAGACGATCCTTCATGCCGTTGACATAGTGACAGATACGCGTTCGTCAGAACTTTGACCGTCAGATGATGATCGGTCAAGTCCGAGTATTCCGATAAATTGTTGAGAAAACCGATCAGACAGTTTTCTCTGGCTTTTTCGTTGTACCCGATAAAGCTTTTTGTCTCGATGCTTTGTCTGCCCAACAGATCCGTTATTCCAATTTTCTCGAACGGTTTTCCTCCAATGAGATCGGAATTGCGGAATATATAGATGTCAAAATGTTCTAATAATCCCACATCATGGGTGTCGTCAGGTTTGCGTTCTTTTATTTCTTTGGATTGATAACTGTGAACTTGAATATTCATCAAATGACCGATTTGAACGTCAAGTCGTTCATGTCTTACTCTTCCGTTCGATTTGTAGGTATCCGGCGGCAATTGAATCCAGCTTCTTCTGGAAAAGCCCGTCTGCATCAAACTTAGGCTGCATGTGGTGATTACTCTCTCATTCCTTTTGAATTGCATCAGGCCGAAAAAATCCGTTTCACCGAATGAATCGAAATACCCTTTTTCCCTGAGTCTGAATTCGTGTTCGAACAGGTTCGCACCGAAAAGGTTTCGATAGTCCGAACGATTGAATATTTCCATGAAGTCGTCAGGGCGCGTTGCTGCGGCGTACAATTCCACGGAATCCGAAGTTTTGGTATCCAGCGGTTCATTAAGTTTGATCAGCCAACACATCAGGTCGATAAAATGATAGCCGCTGTGGAAGAGTTTGCCGTACCCGTACTTATAGGGATGGTTCTCTCTAAAGATGAATTCATTCGGCATGTTCCACATACCGTCGCAATGATGGATATCCATTCTCGTAATCGGTATTCCTGTTTGCCGGATACATTCAGCCAAGATGTTGCGAACATAGCGATATCCTTCGTGCCACCTTCTTTGGCACTGCACTTCACATCTGGCTCCGTTTTCTCTTGCGATTTTGTACAAATCCAACAGTTCTTCGTACTCTTCCGCAATTCTCAGCGCCATCTTTTTATCCGTACTTACATGATTGGGAGCGGTTATCGGCTTGTCTGTCAGAATGCTGACGTTCTGCCGCAAGAAAAACTTGAGATAAGCATAGTGTGCCTTTGGCTCGGTCGAAAGAATAACATGTGTAATGCCCAGTTTTTCAATCAACCTTTTCAATTCAGCCTGGACGCTTGGGCTAAGCTCTTCATTATCCCTTTCACGGTCGGCGATATAAGCGGTTTCAACCTCAAGGTTATTTGAAGCCAAATACGACTCGACTTCACTTCGCTTGGAATCCAGTTCGACAATCAAGGCCGGCGAAATATTGTGTTTTCGAAGGTAATGCATGTAAATTCGCTTGGCATGCGGACCAAGTCCCACCAAAATAATGGATTTGTCTGCTGCCGAGGATATGGCGGCGCCATCGAAAGGGGCAGACTTGATCCGCTTGCGGGAATTCTTGTCGAACAACTCGCTCATTGTTGCGGTATGAGTTGACGAATTCGTTTTTTGAACATCTTGAACCATGGACTTGTTGGCCATGCTACGGTCTCCTTACCCCTTTCGATCCAATTCAATCAACCGTTGGCGTAATGCACATCGTGAAACATTTTCGAGATTGTCTCACTCCAGAACAGCGTGCCGCAAAGATCCGTGTATTTGCGTCCTTTGCGGGTAAGCGTAATGAACGTATCCGTAACATCAATCAAGCCGTTGTCACTCAAGGCTTCGAATTCATCGGGATAATCATGAATCGGGTGGGAATGGTATTTCAGCCTATAATCCGCAANATCAAGATACCCAAGGAACCAGGCGTAAATGATGCTTCTTCTCCTGTTTTCATCGAGATTCATCTCGAATCCATACCAAGACAAATCATGATAGTCTTTGGTCATGTAGTCTTCGATGGCTCTCTTCACCAGCTTCTGGTCATTCCAGCTGGATGTACCGTAATGGACCAGGTTATTGTAGGATCTTGCCCCGCAACCTATGCCGAGTGTCTCGACGCCTTTATATTCATAAATTTTTTGCTGGTGGGTAGAATGTTGGTTCTTCTTGATCCATTTCACATGAGACTCGCAATCATAGCCGTTGCTCGCGAGGTAGTCGTGATAGATGTCCCACAACTCGTATTTGTCCCTGGTCGTCATTTGTTGCTCACTTTTGCGGAACATGCTGTTGGCTTGTCCGGAGATCGGATAAATGGATATGGTTTCAGGAGCGAATTTCACGATTTCCCGCAGCGTTTCCATAAACGAGTGGAAATCTTGACCTCTGATACCATTGATCAAATCGATGTTGATATTGAGGTTGTATTTGCGAATGGAATCCACAATCCGAAGGATATTGAGGGTTTTCTCCCGATTGACACCTTTGCGCAATTCACCGACAAGGCTTTGGACACCGAGACTGAGCCGTTTGATCCCGACACTCGCCAGTCCCGCAATATAATCTTCCGAAATAATCTCGGGGGAAATTTCCATGGAAGGTTCCAGATCTTTGTCGAATTGAAAGTTCGATTTTTCCAATGCATTGAAAAGTCTTTCGTAATCGGATACCGCGATAACATTGGGCGTGCCACCGCCGAAACAAATCGACTTCGCGCCGACGGGGCGGCTGAAGATATCGCTGTAGAAGCGAATCTCCTCCAATACTTTGTCCATATAGCGGTGATACAGATCTTCATCCTTGCTTACAACCTTGAAGAATGTACAGAAGGAACAGCTCCATTTGCAAAAAGGCATGTGAAAGTAAAGATTTACTTCTTCAGCATGCTCCCAGGCTTTTTTGAAATCAACCTTTATGGGTTTGTAAGCAAATTGGCTCGGATACATCCCGATAATAAATCCGGGCCAGTACCCCAGTTGAATCATCTTGTTAAGACGTCTGGACAGTTTGTTCATCATTAACCCTTCCTTTCCATTGATTGGGCTATGAACTTAACGCATTCAATTGTTCGATTTTGCTTTTCACATACTCGAGCAAATTGCCGTACACGAGCAGCTGATTTACATCAAGATCTTCTTCATCGATCGTGATGCCGAATTCCATCTCCAAATTTACGATGAGCTCCACGAAAAGAATGGAGTCATACCCAAGATCATGGGTCAAGTTCGTATCGTTGGCAATTTGCTCTTCTTCGACTTTCTTCAAAGCAAGTTCAATAATGGTTTTTTTGAGTTTCGATTCCACCATTTACCTGCACGACCTCCGAATCATCTTG
>Ga0065720_1002348_pt1 | contig 11498 bp, 10 predicted proteins | sample Thericmetagenome_FD_59107 | JGI IMG/M metagenome (GOLD analysis project Ga0065720, IMG submission 59107) | Thermophilic microbial communities from the Joint Bioenergy Institute, California, USA of rice/straw/compost enrichment - eDNA_2 v2... | ecosystem: Engineered > Solid waste > Grass >... | reverse complement strand
GATGCTCCACCGCAGGCCGTGCGCGGTGAGGTGGTCGAGGAGGCCGGCGGCGTCGAACGCCTGCGCCGGGGCGAGCACGCCGGGCTTCGCCGCGCCGGCGGCGAGGCGGAGCGCGCTCTCCACCGCGATCACCGCGGTGGTGCCGTAGGTGTCGGTGCCGCGCACCACGCCGCGGGCGCGGCGGCCGTCGGCGGCGACGGCGTCGAGCACGTAGGTGAAGCGCTGCGTCCGGCGCTCCTCCTCCGTGGGGCCCGCGGGCAGGCGGTCGACCGCCTCCGCCGGGGGCGGATCGCTCAGCCGCGCCAGCAGCCGCGCGTCGACGAGCCCCTCCATGCGCCGGACCGCGACGTGCCGGGGCACGGTCATCACCTCGGGCAGGGGGAACCGCGCCACCGAGGCCGGCTCCGGCGCGTCCGGCAGGGTGATCTCGGTGTGCCGTACCCGGGCGTCCGCACGCCAGTCGCCGTCCTCGTAGACGAGCCCGCCGGACCTGATCAGCTCCATGGAGTCGAGCAGCGAGCGCAGCGAGCCGCGGGACATCCCGCCGCCCCCGGCGATCATGTGGGTGCTCGCCAGCTCGTCGAGCGGCCCGAGCCGGTCGGCGATCAGGCTCGCGAGCAGGTCCATGGGCACGCACGCGTCGGTGGCGGCGGGCACGACGGCCACCCCGGCCGCCCGCGCCGAGTCCGCGAACGCGTGGAACAGGCCGCCGATGTGGCGCTGCTCCCCCGAGGTGTCGACATAGTGCACCCCGGCCCTGATCGCGGCCTTCGCCCCGAGCCCGCCCGACCAGGCGAACGGCCCGGCGGTGCTGATCACCGCGTCGCAGCCGCGCAGCGCCTCGATGAGCCCGGCCTCGTCGTCGGTGGCGGCGACCCGGACGCGCGCGCCCGGCACCCCGGCCTCGGCCGCGGCCCGTTCGAGCCGCTCGCGGTCGCGGCCGAGCAGGACGGCCTCGACGCCGCGCCGTACCAGCTCGGCGAGCACGAGCCGCCCCTGATATCCGTACGCGCCGAATACGGCGATGCTCATCTCGTCCTCCCGAAGGTCGTCATCCGGCGTCCGATCGCGACGCCTCCCGCACGGTAGACCCGGGGCGGGAGACGGTTGAATACGTGGATCGCTCCCGTCTTTGCTCGATCGTCTCCACCGGGTCGGCTACGGTGACGCCGTGGACGTGCTCTCGGACGTGGTCGGCACCGCGCGCACCGGCCGCCCGCACTCGGCCCGGGTCACGCACACCGCCCCGTTCGGCCGCTGGTTCCCCGCCACGAGCGCCGCCGGGTTCCACGTGGCGCTGCAGGGCGGCTGCTGGGTCCTGCCGTCCGGGGCGGAGCCGATCCGGCTCGGCCCCGGCGACGTGGTCTTCTTCCCGACCGGGGCCGCCCACGGCATCGCCGACGACCCGGCGACCCCGCTCGTCCCGGCGCCCGCCTCCCCCGGCGCGGCGAGGTACGGCGCGGCGGCGAACGGCAGAGCCCCGGCGACGGTGCTGCTGTGCGGGGCCTACCTGCTCGACCGCGCGGCGGCCCACCCGCTCCTGCGCGACCTGCCCGAGGTCATCCACCTGCCCGCGGGCCCGGGGCGGCACCCCGAGCTGCGCACCGCGGCCGAGCTGCTCGGCGCCGAGCTGCGCGACCCGCCGCGCCCCGGAGCAGACGCCATGCTCCCCGCGCTGCTCGACCTGCTCCTGCTGCACATCCTGCGCGCCTGGTTCGCCGACCGGCGGGCGGACGCCGGCGGCGGCTGGGCCGCCGCGCTGCACGACCCGCACGTCTCGGCCGCGCTGCGCGCCATCCACGCCGACCCGGGCCGGCCGTGGACCGTCGAGGAGCTGGGCCGCCGGGCGCGGCTGTCCCGCGCCGCGTTCGCCCGCCGCTTCACCCGGCTCGTCGGGCGGCCGCCGCTCGCCTACCTCACCTGGTGGCGGCTCACCACCGCGGCCCGGCTGCTGCGCACCGGCGACGCGCCCGTGGCCGCGATCGCCCGGCAGGTCGGGTACGCCTCGCCGTACGCGTTCACCCACGCGTTCAAGCGCCAGTACGGCACGCCGCCCGGCGCCTACCGGACCGCCGGGCGGGCCTCGTGACGCGAGCGGCCGTCGCCGATCGGCACCGTGCCGCGGCGGGCGGCGTGGCGGCTTGGCCCGGGCCGCGCCGGGCACGAAGATCCCGCCGAGGGCGGGTCGCCGACCCGCCATGATCCGGCTGGGCGTATGTTCGGCTGTGTAGTCCGGCAATCCGCACTCTACGGAAAGGACATCGCCTGATGGCGACCACTCGTACCGCCACCACGCAGTGGAAGGGCGCGCTCTTCGACGGCTCGGGCACGGTGACGCTGAACAGCTCCGGGGTGGGGACGTTCGACGTCTCCTGGCCGTCCCGGGCCGAGGAGGCGAACGGCAAGACCAGCCCCGAGGAACTGATCGCGGCGGCGCACTCGTCGTGCTTCTCCATGGCGCTGTCGAACGGCCTCGCCAAGGCGGGCACGCCGCCGCAGACGATCGAGACCAAGGCCGAGGTGACCTTCCAGCCGGGCGAGGGCATCACCGGCATCGTGATCTCGGTGCGGGCGCAGGTGCCGGGCATCTCCGCCGCCGACTTCCAGCAGGCCGCCGAGACGGCGAAGGCGAACTGCCCGGTGAGCAAGGCCCTCGCCGGGACCACGATCACGCTCAACGCCGAGCTGATCGGCTAGCGCGCGGGCGGCCGGGCCGGGGCGTCCCGGCCCGGCCGCGACCCGTGATCGTTTTGGCATCGGGGCCGGTCATCATCGATACTCACGCCACCATCCGGGTCCGTTCCGTGAGATCGTGGGTGCAGACGGCGTCGCTGGACGAGGACGATGAGGGTTGATGCGTGAGGTGTGGCCCGGGGACTCCTACCCCCTCGGTGCGTCATGGGACGGCGTCGGCACCAACTTCTCGATCTTCTCCGAGGTGGCCGACCGGGTCGAGCTGTGCCTNTTCGACGACGACGGNCNGGAGACCCGNATCGAGCTCCCCGAGGTGGACGCCTTCGTCTGGCACGGCTACCTGCCCGGGGTGATGCCCGGCCAGCGGTACGGCTACCGCGTGCACGGCCCCTACGACCCGTCCGCCGGGCACCGCTGCGACCCGTCGAAGCTGCTGCTCGACCCCTACAGCAAGGCGGTCGAGGGCACCGTGGTGTGGAACCCGGCCCTGTTCTCCTACGACTTCACCGACCCGGAGCGGCGCAACACCGACGACAGCGCGCCGTACATGCCGAAGAGCGTGGTGGTGAACCCGTTCTTCGACTGGGGCGCGGACCGGCCGCCCCGCACGCCGTACCACGAGACGGTGATCTACGAGGCGCACGTGCGCGGCCTCACCATGCTCCACCCGGACGTGCCGGAGGAGCTGCGCGGCACGTACGCCGGGCTCGCCCACCCGGCGGTGATCGACCACCTGCTCAGCCTCGGCGTGACCGCGGTCGAGCTGATGCCGGTGCACCAGTTCGTGCCCGAGCACGGGCTCGTGGCGCGCGGCCTCACCAACTACTGGGGCTACAACACCATCTGCTACCTCGCCCCGCACAACGCCTACTCGGCCTCCGGCGACCGCGGCGAGCAGGTGCAGGAGTTCAAGGCGATGGTGAAGGCGCTGCACGCGGCGGGCATCGAGGTGATCCTCGACGTGGTGTACAACCACACCGCCGAGGGCGACCACATGGGGCCGACGCTGTCGTTCCGCGGCATCGACAACGCCGCCTACTACCGGCTGCAGGACGCCGACCGGCGCTACTACCTCGACTACACCGGCTGCGGCAACTCGCTCAACGTGCGCTCCCCGCACGCGCTGCAACTGATCATGGACTCGCTGCGCTACTGGGTGCTGGAGATGCACGTCGACGGGTTCCGGTTCGACCTCGCCGCCGCGCTCGCCCGCGAGCTGCACGACGTGGACCGGCTCAGCGCGTTCTTCGACCTCATCCAGCAGGACCCGGTGATCTCCCAGGTGAAGCTGATCGCCGAGCCGTGGGACGTGGGGCCGGGCGGCTACCAGGTGGGCAACTTCCCGCCGCTGTGGACCGAGTGGAACGGCAGGTACCGGGACACCGTGCGGGACTTCTGGCGGGGCAACTCCTCCACGATGCCGGAGTTCGCCTCCCGGCTCACCGGCTCGTCCGACCTGTACGCCCCGTCCGGGCGGCGGCCGGTCGCCTCGATCAACTTCGTCACCTGCCACGACGGGTTCACGCTCACCGACCTGGTCTCCTACAACCACAAGCACAACCTGGCCAACGGCGAGGACAACCAGGACGGGTCCGACGACAACCGGTCGTGGAACTGCGGCGCGGAGGGCCCGACCGACGACCCGGAGATCAACCGGCTGCGGCGGCGGCAGCGGCGCAACTTCCTCACCACGCTGTTCGTGTCGCAGGGCGTGCCGATGCTGCTCGCCGGGGACGAGTTCGGCCGCACCCAGCGCGGCAACAACAACGCCTACTGCCAGGACAACCCGGTCTCCTGGGTGGACTGGTCGCTCGCCGAGACCGAGGCCGGCCTGCTGGAGTTCGTCCGGGACCTGTCCCGGCTGCGGCGCGAGCACCCGGTGTTCCGGCGGCGGCGGTTCTTCCACGGCCGGGCCGGCACCGACGACCGGGGCGACATCGTCTGGCTCACCCCCTCCGGGCGGGAGATGAGCGAGGCGGACTGGCGGCTCGGATACGCCAAGTCGCTCATGGTCTACCTCAACGGGGACGCGATCACCGAGCCGGGGCCGCGCGGCGAGAAGATCACCGACGACTCGTTCCTGCTGCTGGTGAACGCCCACTACGAGGACCTGCCGTTCACGCTGCCGGAGGCCGAGTTCGGCGCGAAGTGGCAGGTGGTGCTCGACACCGCCGACGAGGGCCCGCGGGACGCGCGGCACAGCGGCGAGACGTGGCCGGCGGGCGCGGAGGTGCCGGTCGTGGCCCGGTCGATCCAGATCCTCCGGCTGGCGGACGACTCCTAGGGCCGTGACGCCGGGCCTGACCCGGCGTATGCCATGGTGGTGGGGTGCGACGCATACACCCCGAACCCAGCGATGAGGTCGATCTCGCCGCCGCCTACGCCTACCCGGAGGGGGACTGGCTGCGGCTCAACATGGTCGCCAGCGCCGACGGCGCCGCCTGGCTGAAGGGCCTGTCCGGCGGGCTCTCCGGCGAGGCCGACCGGCGGGTCTTCGGGGTGCTGCGCGGGCTCGCCGACGTGATCCTCGCCGGCGCGGCGACCGTGCGCAGCGAGGGGTACGGCCCGGCACGGCCCCGCGACTCGTGGCGGCCGCTGCGCGAGGGCCGCCCCGCGGCCCCGCCGATCGCCGTGGTCACCCGGCGGCTCGACCTCGACCTCGACGGCCCGCTGTTCACCGAGGCCGAGCCGGACGCGCGGCCGATCGTCATCACCACCGAGGCGGCGCCCGCGGACCGGCGCCGCGCGGCCGCCGCCAGGGCCGACGTGGTCATCGCCGGCGAGCAGGCGGTGGATCCGCGGCTCGCCGTACGGGCGCTGCACGAGCGCGGGCACCGCCATATCCTGTGCGAAGGAGGGCCGCGGCTGAACGCCCAGCTCAGCGACGCCGGGCTGGTCGACGAGCTGTGCCTGACGATCAGCCCGCTGCTGGCCGGCGGCGACGCGGCCCGCATAGTGGACGGGACGTCTTCCCCGAGCAGGCTCCGCCTCGCTCACGTCCTGGAGGAGAACGGATTCCTGTTCTGCAGGTACGTGAGGGAGGGCAGCACATGACCGCACAGCCGCAGGGCGTCCCGGAGGGCGCGCGGGCGAGCGATCCCGTCGTCGCGGAGCTCCGCCGCCGCCTCCCGGTGCCGCCGCCGGTCGCGCCGATGCTCGCCAAGGCCGTCAAGACGCTGCCCCGGCAGGACGGCTCGCTGCTGTACGAGCCGAAGTGGGACGGCTTCCGCTGCATCGTGTTCCGCGCGGGCGACACCGTGTATCTCGGCAGCCGCAACGAGCGGCCGTTCACCCGCTACTTCCCGGAGCTGGTCGAGGCGGTGCGCGCCGAGCTGCCGGAGCGGTGCGTCGTCGACGGCGAGATCATCCTGCGCCGCGGCCAGACGCTCGACTTCGACGCGCTCCAGCAGCGCATCCACCCGGCCGCGTCCCGGGTGCGCCTGCTCGCCGAGCGGACCCCCGCCTCGTTCGTCGCGTTCGACCTGCTCGCCCTCGGCGACGAGAGCCTCATGGACCGGCCGTTCGCCGAGCGCCGCGCCCGCCTCGCCGACGCCCTCACCGCGGCGGGCGACCGGGTACGGCTCACGCCGGTCACCGACGACGAGGAGCTCGCGGGCCGCTGGTTCGACCGGTTCGAGGGAGCGGGCCTCGACGGCATCGTGGTCAAGCCCACGGGCCTGCCGTACGAGCCGGACCGCCGGGTGATGTTCAAGGTCAAGCACGAGCGCACCGCGGACTGCGTCGTCGCCGGGTACCGCGAGCACAAGTCCGGGCCGATCGTCGGCTCGCTGCTGCTCGGCCTCTACGACGAGGCGGGCCGCCTGCACCACGTCGGCGTGGCCGCCTCGTTCCCGATGAAGCGCCGCGCGGAGCTCGTGGACGAGCTGGCGCCGTACCGGATGGACGATCTGTCCGGCCACCCGTGGGCCTCCTGGATGTCCCAGGCGCAGTCCCCGCCCGCCGCGGGCGGCGGCCAGCGCATGCCCGGCGCGGTGTCCCGGTGGAACGCGAAGAAGGACCTCTCGTTCATCCCGCTCCGCCCCGAGCTCGTGGTCGAGGTCGCCTACGACCACATGGAGGGCGACCGCTTCCGCCACACCGCCCGGTTCCGCCGCTGGCGCCCCGACCGCACGCCCGAGTCCTGCGACTACGCGCAGCTCGACCGGCCCGTCAGGTACGACCTCGACGACATCCTCGCCCGCTGACCGGAGGCGCGCGTCCCTCTCCCCTCCGCCTGGCCGCCGACCAGGTGCGGGTGGCGATGCGCCGCGGCCGGAGACGGCGGCCGAGCCCCGGCGGCGGGCCGCCGCCGGGGCGTGACGGCCCGGGGATCCCGGTCAGAGGATGGGCCGGCCGTCGAGGCGGCGGGGCATCGGGGAGGTGTCGCGCAGCGAGATCGGCAGCAGCGACTGGGGGACCGACTGGTAGGTGACCGGGCGCAGCCAGCGGCGGATCGCCGACGCGCCGACCGAGGTGTGGCCGGGGGCGGTGGTCGCCGGATACGGCCCGCCGTGGGTCATCGCCCAGGCCACGGCGACGCCCGTGGGGTAGCCGTTCCACACGATGCGGCCGACCCGCTCGGTGAGCAGGTCGAGCAGGCGGGTGGCGAGCTCGGCCTCGGCCTCCTCGGCGTGCACCGTGGCGACGAGGGCCGGACGCAGCGCGGCGAGGGCGGCGAGCAGGTCGTCCTCGCCGTCGTAGTCGACGACCACGGCGAACGGGCCGAACACCTCCTCCAGCGGGGCCTTGCCGTCGATCACCTCCTGGGTGCCGACGCGCACCAGGGTGGTGCCGCAGGCCGGGGCCGCGGCCTCCCCCGCGTACAGGGTCGCCGCCTCCTGGCGGGCGCGTCGCGTGCCCGCCGCGTAGGCGTCGCGGATCCCCTCGGTGAGCAGGATGCCGGGGGCGATCTCCTTGACCCGCCGTACCAGGGCGTCGACCACGCCGTCGCCGTGCTCGCCGCGCGGCACGAAGATCAGGCCGGGCTTGGTGCAGAACTGGCCCACGCCGAGGGTGAGGCTGTCCGCGGTGCCCGTCCCGATCTCCTCGCCGCGCTGCCGGGCGGCGGCGGGGGTGACCACGAGCGGGTTGACGCTGCCGAGCTCGCCGTAGAACGGGATCGGGTCCGGGCGGGAGACGGCGAGGTCGAACAGGGCGCGCCCGCCGCGCTCGGACCCGGTGAACCCGACCGCGCGGATGTGCGGGTCACGGACGAGCGCGATACCGGCGTCGTAGCCGTGCACCAGGGTGAGGGCGTCCTCCGGCAGCACCCGGCGCAGCGCGGCGGCGGCGATCTCGGAGGTCTCCGGGTGGGCCGGGTGCGCCTTCACCACGACCGGGCAGCCCGCGGCGAGCGCGGAGGCGGTGTCACCGCCCGGCACGCTGAACGCCAGCGGGAAGTTCGAGGCCCCGAACACGGCGACCGGGCCGATCGGCACCATCATGCGCCGCAGCTCGGGCCGGGGCGCGGGCGGCGCCGCCGGGTCGGCGTGGTCGATCGCCACGTCCAGATAACCGCCGTCCCTGATCACCTCGGCGAAGAAGCGGAACTGGAAGCACGTCCTGGCGAGCTCCCCGGTGAGCCGACCCTCCCCCAGCGCCGTCTCGGCGTCCGCGGCGGCGATCAGCTCCTTCCCCACCGCCTCCAGCTCGGCCGCGGCGGCCTCCAGCAGCCGTGCCCGCTCCTCCCGCCCCAGGTCGCGCAGCACCCGGAAGGCCCCGGCGGCGCGGGCGCAGATCTCGCCGACCTGTTCGGCGGACGTCTCGACCCCGATTTCCCGCCGCTCCTTTCCGGTGCGCGCGTCGATGGAGATCACTCTGCCGCTCATCGCCGTCCTTCCGTCTCTGATATTCCTGCCGAGAGGCAGTAAACCGTATGCCCCGCCGACGGTCTCAACCCGCCCTTGCGCGGAACGGTTCAACAACGACGCGGCGATCGGGCCGCTTGAGCGCGATTTCCGCCCCCGGCCGCGTCGGCCCGGTGGAATCCCGCGTCCGCGGGCGTGAGAAGGAAGCCGGTGAAGCAGCGAATGGCCCGGCATCCGCGCGATGGGGGTGACGCGGATGCCGGGCCTCGGCGCGGCCGACGCGGTGGGGGATCGCGTCCGGCCGCGATGGTGTGGGCGCGGCGGCACGGGTTCACCCGGCGATGTTCCCTGCTCCCCCAGAGCCCCGAGTCCTCGCGCCGCCGCGCCCGGCTCTACGAGCCCCGGTACGGGCCGAGCCATCCGGGGTACCGCTCCTCCAGCCGTGTGAGGATCTCGTCGAGGCCGGGCGTGTCCTCGCCCTGGCCGTCCTGGTGCTCCCGGCCATCGTCGAGCGGCCGGTCCGGGGCGCTCATGCGACTCCCCGCACCACGGCGGCCGACATCTCCGCCTGCCGCATCGCGTCCCACAGGCCTTCGGGGGTGCGCGCGCCGACCACCAGGGCACGCGGCGCGGGCCAGGCCGCGAACGCGAAGAACACCCGCGACCACGGGCCGTAGAGGATCGCCCACCCCGGCTCCAGGGCGTCCAGGTGGGCCGCCTGCGCCCGCTGCCGCTCGTCCCAGCGGCGCCGCCGTACGGGGGTGTACGGCACGCCGCAGCGGTGCCGCCCGCCCGCCATCACCGCCTCCGCGCCCGGCACAGGCCGATCACCGCGAGGGTGACCGGCCACCCGGCCGACCACGTCACGATCATCGCGCCGAGCAGCAACCGCCGGTCGGTGCGGTTCTCGATCGCCGCGTCGTCGAACACGGCCGTGAACGTCCGGGGCCGGGCGAGCGCCACACCGGCCAGTACGGCGAGCATGACCGCCGTACCGGTCAGGTAGGCGGCGATGACGGGATGCCCGGCCACCGCCTGAATGAGGGAATCACTCGTCAGGGAAGCCATGCGAGCGAAGTTACGCAGCCGTCACTCTGCGCAACAGTGACACGTGTACCCGTTACCGTGATCGTTTCGACGAAGGGAGGACGATCGTCCTAGCCGACGTCGACACTCCTTGCCAACTGCCGCAAACCCGGCGTCAACCGCGTCTGCCGCTCACGCAACCGGCCCACGAGCGAGCGCGCAGGACCCTGGTGCCGGAACCACACCGGCGACAGACCGTGCGCCTCGGTAAGCGTCTGCTCCGCCGCGCGATCATGACCGGCGTCCACCTGCGCCTGGGCCTTGTCCAGCAGGTGCCTGCCGTAGGCGATCGTGGGCAGATCCTCACGCCGCACTCCAGCCGCGGATCTCAACGCCTCCCCAGGCTCACGCAGCATCGCGTATGCGTGCGTAGCCTGCATCGCCACCTGCGTCCGCCCAAACGGCACCTGGTAGTCGTGCCTATCGCCTCCGGTGATACGCGCCGCCGCCGCGCTCGACAGCGAAATCAGCTCCTCGGCAGCCGTCTTCCGGGTCTCGGCCGCCGCGGCGGCGAGCGCGGTCAGCAGCAGCCCGCCCCACACCACCAGATGCGCCGGCGGGCTCTTGAAGGTCGGCTCGATCCGCTCAGCCACCCGCACCGCGTGCGTCTCCGCCTCGCGTGCGCGCCCCTGGTGCAGCAACGTCCACGCGTACGTGCCGTTCAGCGTGGCCCACTGAAGTTCGTCGTCGCCGCCCGCCGCCGCGGTGACGGCCCGTTCGGCCCCGAGCGCCGCGAGATCGTCGCGTCCGAAATGAACCATCAGACACGCGACGAGCTGGTACGCCTGCGCGAGCAGGCCGGGAACGCCCGTCAAACGCGCCTCGGCGACCAGGCCGGGGAGACGGCGGGTCAGCTCGGCGAAATCGCCCGACCAGTACAGCGTCCACGCCTGCGCGACGGCGCGCGACAGCTCCTCCGCCGATGCGGGCTCGCCGTCGTCTTCGGGTTCGAACCCGGGCAGCAGGGAGGGGGTGAGCAGGACATCGCGAATGGCCTGCACGCTGACGCCGTCATCGCGCGAGATCCGAGGACGTTTGCCGGTGAGTTCGGACAGGTCGACGTCGAGGGCCTTGGCCAGACGCATGAGAAACGTCGCGCGAGCATCCTGCCGCGCGCCCTGCTCCAGCTTCTTGACCAGATCCACCGAAACCTGCGCCCGCTCGGCGAGCTGCTCCTGCGTCAGTCCTCGCTCGTGCCGAAATGCGCGAATCTGCCGCCCGATCGTGCCAGGTTCAGCCATGGCCCCGCACCTTCCTAAAATCACCGACAACTCTCAGGCTAGACGCGCAGGACAAAATCATGTGCGGCCTTGCGGGGAAGCGAACCTCAGGGCGCGTTCGTAGCGATCCGGCGCGCGGGCAGTAGTGCTGCCGACCGGCAGCGAGCGGGGCCTCCTCTGCCCATCGCATAGATCACGTCATGGCCAAGATCGACGTTTTCGACATTTCTCCATCGACCTGGAAACACGGAGGCCGAGCGGAGGCAACACGTACACGATTTCACGACCTTCAGCCGTCTTTGTTGGTGGGCCGCTTGGCCTTGCTCGGCTGTACGCGTTTCGGTTCGCCGGGCATTTTCGGAGTGCCTGAGTCGTAAGCGGCATGCTAAGCAGGCAAAAACGCAGGTGGTCAGTCAGCGGACATAGCCGGGTTATCCGGCGAGTAAAAGGCGGGCCTGCCCGGTGTGCCAGCACCAGGCAGGCCCAGGATCACCAACTGCTNNNACCAGGAGGTGACCCCTATGGGTCAGCTTATTCACGCCCTCGTCGCCCTGCTCCCNNTGTTCCTGCTCGGCATGGTTCGCGCCCCCGAGGCCGGGCCGCTCGCCTCGTCGCCCGCCCCCTCGCCGTGCCCGGACTGGTGCGCCGGTGAGCACGTCTACGACATCGAGCACGTCGGGGTCACGCGTAC
>Ga0065720_1021114_pt1 | contig 11499 bp, 10 predicted proteins | sample Thericmetagenome_FD_59107 | JGI IMG/M metagenome (GOLD analysis project Ga0065720, IMG submission 59107) | Thermophilic microbial communities from the Joint Bioenergy Institute, California, USA of rice/straw/compost enrichment - eDNA_2 v2... | ecosystem: Engineered > Solid waste > Grass >... | reverse complement strand
CGACCGCGTCGCCGACGTCGAAGTCGCCCTCGACGCCGACGACCCCGACCGGCAGCAGCGACGTCCCGCCGTGGCGCAGCGCGCGCGCCGCGCCGGCGTCGACGTGGATCGTCCCCTGGCTCGGGCGCGCGTACTTCAGCCACAGCTTGAACGACGAGTACCGCGGCCCGCCGGCCCGGAAGCGCGTCCCCTCCGGCGCGCCGTCGAGCGCCCGCGCCAGCGCGCCCGGCCGCACGCCGCTGCAGATGACGGTCTCGATGCCGCCCGCGGCGGCGATCTCGGCGGCGACGACCTTCGAGCGCATCCCGCCGGTCCCCATCGGCCCGGTGTTGTGGCCGATCTGGAGCGCGTCGAGCTCGGCCATGTCGCGGACCTCGGGGACGAGCCGCGCGTCCGGGTCGCGGCGCGGGTCGGCGGTGAAGACCCCGTCGGTGTCGGTGAGGACGACGAGCAGGTCCGCCCCGACGAGGATCGCGACCTGGGCGGCGAGGAAGTCGTTGTCGCTGAAGGAGATCTCCTCGGTCGCCGTCGTGTCGTTCTCGTTGACGACCGGGACGATCTCCCACGCCAGCAGCCGCTGCAGCGTCTGGCGCGCGTTGAGGTAGTGCTCGCGGTAGGAGAGGTCGAACAGCGTCAGCAGCACCTGGGCGCCGGTGACGCCGCGGGCGGCGAGCGCCTCGTCCCACAGGCGGAACAGCTTCCCCTGGCCGACGGCGCTGAGCGCCTGCAGCTCGTCGATCGCGCTGGGCCGGTCGGGCCGGTCGAGCGCGATGAGGCCGCGGGCGATCGCCCCGCTGGAGACGAGCACGACGTCGTCGCCGGCGGCGCGCCGGCGGGCGACCTCGTCGCAGACGGCCTCCAGGACCGCGTCCTGGGAGGCCATCGCCGAGCCCAGCTTGACGACGTAGCGGGCCATCGGCTCAGGCGGTCGCGCGCAGCCGCATCGCCAGCAGCGGGAACCCGAGCGTCGAGACGATGCCGGCGCCGACGAGCGACGCGGCGATCGCCGGGTCCATCGTGCCGGCGTCGACGGCGAGCGCGGTGATCGCGACGACGAGCGGCAGCTCGGTGGACGAGTACAGGGCGAGCGCCCGCCGGGCGCGCCCGTCGAGGACGCCCCGGTAGAGGACGAGCGCGGGCAGGCCGCGCACGGCGAGGAACAGGGCCAGGAAGAGCGGGAGCAGGGCGAGCGCGGTCGCGCTGCCCAGGAGCGCGTCGAGGTCGAACTTCATGCCGGAGACGACGAAGAAGAACGGGATCAGGAAGCCGTAGCCGACCGCGGTGAGCTTCGACTCGAGCACCTCGACGTCGTGGCGGCCGACGACCTGGCGGAAGATCAGGCCGGACATGAACCCGCCGAGGAGCACCTCGAGGCCCATCTCGGCGGCGAGCGCGAGCAGCGCGATGACCATGACGACGACGAGGCGCACCGCGAGCTGGCTGGAGGAGTTCAGCGTGCGGGTGAGCACCGGCCAGGTGCGGCCGGCCGACCGGACCGCCACCGCGCCGACCAGCAGCGACACGAGCACGAAGGCGATGAGGATCGCGACCTGGTGGCCGGGCTGGTCGGTCGACAGGAAGATCGTCATGAGCATGATCGGGCCGAACTCGGCCACGGCGCCGGCGGCCAGCAGCTGGGTGCCGAACGCGGTCCGCAGGTCGCCGGTGTCGGCCAGGATCGGCAGGAGCGTCCCGATCGCGGTCGTCGCCATCGCGCAGGCGACGTAGACGGGCGCGTCGACGAGCCCGACGAGCCAGAGCACGCCCGCCGCCGCGTGCGCGAGCAGCAGCGAGATCACCCAGCCGAGGCCGGCGCGCCGCAGCGGGCCGCCCTTGATGCGCTCGACGTCGATCTCGTAGCCGGCGAAGAAGAAGAGCATCCCCAGGCCGAGGTTCGCGAAGAACTCGGTGAAGTGGTCGACGACGGCGAGGTCGAGGACCTGGGGGCCGACGAGGATGCCGAGCGCGAGCTCGACGACGACGACCGGGACGACGAGGCGCGGCGCGACGACCGCCGTGAACGCGGCCGCGGCCCCCGCGCAGAGGATGATGACGAGGAACGAGGCGGCGTCGACGACGGTCATCACGCCCCCGGGTCCAGCTCGAACACGACGTCGCCGATCTCGACCTCGTCGCCGGGCTCGAAGCCGGCGTCCTGGAGCGCGCGGATGACGCCGATGCGCGCGAGGCGGTGCTCGAGGTAGGCCATCGCCTCCTCGTTGTCGGGGTCGTAGCGGGCCAGGAGCCGCTCGATGCCCTCGCCGACGACCCGGAAGCTCCCGGGGCCGGTCCGCTCGACGTGGAACTCGCGCCGGGCGGCGGGGCGGAACGTGCGGTGCTCGGCCAGCGCCTCCTCCCCGGGCGCCTCGATCGGCAGCGCCTCGGCCTGCGCGACCGGGACGCGCTCGAACAGCAGCCCGACGAGCTCGTCGAGGCCGCGGCCGGTCGCGCTCGAGGTCACGACGACCGGGATGTCGTCGTCGAGCGTCTCGCGCCACAGCTCGGCCGCGGCGGCCGCGTCCTCCTCGGGGACGAGGTCGGCCTTCGACAGGGCGAGGATCCGCGGCAGCGCGGCCAGGCGCGGGTCGTGCGCGGCCAGCTCGGCCTCGATGACCGCGTGGTTGTCGGCCGGGTCGCTGCCGTCGAGCGGCGCGAGGTCGAGGACGTGGACGAGGACCCGGGTGCGCTCGACGTGGGCGAGGAAGTCGTGGCCGAGCCCGGCGCCCTCGCTGGCGCCCTCGATCAGCCCGGGGATGTCGGCGATGACGAGCTGGCGGCCGTCGCGCTCGACGGTGCCCAGGACGGGCTCCAGCGTCGTGAACGGGTAGTCGGCCACCTTCGGGTCCGCGCGCGTGAGGCGCCGCAGCAGCGACGACTTCCCCGCGTTGGGCAGGCCGACGAGCCCGACGTCGGCCAGCAGCTTCAGGCGCAGCTCCAGCCAGCGCTCCTCGCCGGGCAGCCCCCGCTCGGCGAAGCGCGGCGCCTGGCGGGTCGCGCTCGCGAAGCGCTTGTTGCCGCGCCCGTACGGGCCGCCGCGGGCGACGACGACCCGCTGGCCGGGATGGACGAGGTCGACGTGCAGGCCGTCCTCGGACGTCACGACGGTGCCGGGCGGGACGGCGACCTCGAGCGTGGGGCCGTCGGCGCCGACGCGGTTGGCGCCCTGCCCGTGCTGGCCGGGCCGCGCCTTGTAGTGGGCCTTGCGCTTGAACGACTGCAGGTCGCGCAGCGAGTCGTCGACCCGCAGCACGACGTCGCCGCCGCGGCCGCCGTCGCCGCCGTCGGGGCCGCCGCGGGGCACGTGGGCCTCGCGGCGGAACGACTGCGAGCCGTCGCCGCCGCGCCCGCCCTGCACGAAGATGCGCGCCTTGTCGTAGAGCATGGTCCGATCGGCCCACGATCCTACGGGGGCGTCCGCGCGCCGCGGGCGGCGGCCGCGCTCGAACGGGCGTCCAGCCGCCCGGCCGTGCGGTCCGCCGCGCGGGATATCGTCCGCCCCAGCCTGGGGCTCGGTCCCCCGGTGTCCCTCCCCCGGGGCGCGCGCGTCGCCGCTCCGCCGGGTGGGCGGTTTCGATGCAGCAGGGTCGGCCCGTCCCGGGTGCTCCCGGGGCCGTCAGAGCGGGCCGGCCCTGCCTGTGCCCGCGGCCGGGTCAGTCCCGGGGGCGGCGGGCGAGGTCGCGGTCGTGTCGGCGCAGGAAGCGCCGCACGCCGGTCAGGTCGGCCTCGTCGACGGGAACGCTCCCGTCCTCGAGGGCGCGGTCGCGGGGATGACGCGGGTCGTCGTCGAGCCGGCGGCGGGCCTCCTCCGCCGACTCGAGCGAGCGGTCGCGGTGCTGCCGACGGTCATCCCCGCCGGCCACGGCTCAGTCCCCGGCGGGCGCGACGGAGACGACCCGGCCGCGGCGGCCGGTGCTGAACCGGACGACCCCGGCCGTGCGGGCGTACAGGGTGTCGTCCTTGCCGATCCCGACGCCCTCGCCGGGATGGAAGCGGGTGCCGCGCTGGCGGACGATGATCTCGCCGCCGGTCACCGTCTGGCCGGCGAACACCTTCACGCCCAGGCGCTTGGCGTTGCTGTCACGGCCGTTGCGCGAGGAGCCGAGGCCCTTCTTATGCGCCATTGCTGATCTCCGTGATCTCGATGCGGGTGAGCTGCTGCCGGTGGCCGGTCGTGCGCTTGTAGCCGCGCTTGGGCTTGAACTTGAAGACGCGGATCTTGTCGCCCTTCTCGTGACCGACGACCTTGGCGGAGACCTTGACCCTCTTCAGGCCGTCCGGGTCGAACACCGCATCCTCGTCGGCGAACAGCACCGGCTCGAGCTCGACGCTCTCGCCCTCGTCGGCGGCGAGCTTCTCGACGAGCAGGGTCTGCCCCTTCTCGACGCGGTACTGCTTGCCTCCGGTTTTCACGACTGCGTACATAGGTTCGGTCACTCGCTGGCGCTCTCGGCCTTGGCACGGGTACGGCGCCGTCCGCCTCTGCGGCCGCGGCGCCGAGGCTTCGAGTCTAGCGCGTCGTCGTCGCCGTCCTGGTCGCCGTCGATGACGACCGCGGTGGCGGACGTCCGGCCCACCGCCTCGATGCGCACGAGGCGCTTCTCGCCGAGGTAGCGGTAGCCGTGCGTCACCGAGATCACGTACGAGTCGATCTTCGCGACGGCGTCGTCGACGTTGTACATGTGCGGCTCGACGATGTGGACGTAGACCTCGTCGCCCTCCGAGAACGGGACCGCCTGCTCGGCGATCTCCTCCTGGGTGCCGCGGGCGGTGATGGCGAAGTGGTCGAGCGGCAGCCCCTCGGAGCCCTCGAAGTAGAAGACCTTGCCGGTCTCGGCCTCCAGGGCCCGCAGCGCGCCGCCGCCCTCGCCGGTGAACTGGGCCGTCACGCGCGGGTTCAGGCGCACGAGGTAGGCCTCCTCCTCGCCGACCTCGTCGCGCAGCCGGCGCTCGACCTCGATCGCGATCGTCTCCTCGGACTTGATGACGCCCTCGCCGTCGCAGGTCGGGCACGGCCGGGTCATGATCTCGCGCACGCCCTCGGTGACGTTCTGGCGCGTCATCTCGACGAGGCCGAGCTTCGAGATCTCGGCCGTGAACGTCTTCGTGCGGTCCTCCTCCAGGGCGGCCCGCAGCGTCTTCATGACCTCGCGCTGGTTGCGGGCGCGGGCCATGTCGATGAAGTCGATGACGATGATCCCGCCGATGTCGCGCAGCCGCAGCTGGTTGACGACCTCGATCGCCGCCTCGATGTTCGTCTTCGTGATCGTGTCCTCGAGGCGGGCCTGCTTGCCGCGCCCGACGAACGAGCCCGAGTTGACGTCGATGACCGTCAGCGCCTCGGCATAGTCGATCATCAGGTAGCCGCCCGACGGGAGGTCGACGCGGCGCGACATCGTGCTCTCGAGCACCTCGGTCACGCCGTGCTTCTCGAACAGCGGCTCGTCGCCCTCGTAGAGCTCGAGGCGCTCGACGAGCTCCGGGCCGGTGCGCTCGAAGAACGAGACGAGCCGCTGGTACTGCTTCGGGTCGTCGACGATCGCCTTCTCGAAGTCGTCGGAGAAGATGTCGCGCACGACTCGGACCGACAGGTCGGCCTCCTGGAAGACGAGCGACGGCGCCGGGTTCTCCTCGGCGCGCTTGCGCAGGACCTCGTGGAGCTTGAACAGGTACTGCAGCTCGCGCTCGAAGTCCTCGCGCTTGGCGCCCGCCGCGGCGGTGCGGATGATCGCCCCGCCGTCGCGCAGGTCGAGGCCCTTGGCCTCCTTGCGCAGCCGGTCGCGCTCCTTGTCGTCGAGGCGGCGGGAGACGCCGATCCCCTCGCCGGTCGGCGCGTAGACCATGTAGCGCCCGGCGATCGTCAGCTCCATCGAGAGCCGGGCGCCCTTCGTCTTCAGCGGGTCCTTGACGACCTGGACGATGATCTCCTGCCCGGGCTTGAGCAGGTCGGTGATCTTCTTGCCGTCGCCGCTGCCGCGGCCGCGCCGCGGCGTCTCGACCCCGGGCAGGACGATCTCGTCGACGTGCAGGAAGCCGTTCTTGTCGAGGCCGATGTCGACGAACGCCGCCTCGAGGCCGGGCAGGACGTTGTCGACCTTGCCCTTGTAGATGTTGCCCACGATGGAGCGCGCGCCGCGGCGCTCGAGGTAGAGCTCGGCGACGCGGTAGCTCCGCTTGCCCTTGGGCTTCTCCAGCAGCGCGACGCGGGTCTCGCCGCGGTCCACGCTGACCAAGACTTGCTTCTTCACAGGATGGTCCTTGACTTGTAGGCGGCGGCCAGGCGTCCCTGCACATAGATCGACTGCAGGAGGCCCAGCGCCAGGAGAGTGGTGATCACCGACGCGGGCCCGTAGCTGAGCAGGGGCAGGGTGATGCCGGTGATGGGCATGATCCCGAGGTTCATGCCGACGTTGACGAACACCTGGAACATGAGCATCGCCACGACGCCGCCCGCGACGAGCGCGCCGAACAGGTTCTTGGCGATCGTGAGGATGCGCAGCGATCTCCAGATCAACAGCGCGTAGAGCGACAACACGAGGGCGCAGCCGACGAAGCCGTAGCGCTCCCCCACCACCGCGAACACGAAGTCCGTGTGGTGCTCGGGCAGGAAGTTCAGCTTCGTCTGCGTCGCCTGATCGCCGCGGCCGGTCTTCTGGCCGGCCCCGATCGCGATCTTCGACTGCTCCTGCTGGTAGCCCTCGTCGCCCGCGCGATCGCCGGGCGACAGGAAGGACGTGAGGCGGTCGACCTGGTACGGCTTGAGCACCTCGACGCCGACCGCCGGGGCGGCGACGAGGGCGATCGTGACGGCGACCGCCATGAGGGCGAAGAGCCCGGCGAAGTGCCGCCACGGCGTGCCCGCCACGAACAGCACGGCGAGCGCGATGACGACGTACACCATGCCCGAGCCGAGGTCCGGCTGGGCGATCACGAAGAACGCCGGCACGAGCGCCAGCAGCATCACCCGTGCCGTCGTGTCGCGTTCGGCGATCCGCCTCGAGCGGCCGACGACGAAGCCGGCGAGCACGAGGATCAGCAGGACCTTGCCGAACTCGGAGGACTGGAAGTTGAAGCCGCCCGGCAGCCGGATCGCCAGCTGCGCGCCGCGGACGTCGGAGCCGAACGCCAGGTTCAGGAGGATGATCCCGATGAGGACCGCGTACAGGCCCCACGTCAGCTCGCGGAAGCGGGAGATGTCGACCCGGCTGAGCACGAGCATGAGGACGACGCCGACGGCGGCGAAGATCGCCTGGCGGTTGACGAAGTAGTCGGGCTGGCCGGCGATGTCCTCCTCGGTCGCCCCGTCGAGGACGATGAGCGAGCAGACGATGAGGCCGATCGTCGCCAGCAGCAGCAGCGGGTCGAACGGCAGCCGCATCGAGAGCAGGCCGCCGCCGGTCCCGGCGGCGGGCGTGTCGTCGCGCGGGTCGCGGATCGGGCTGGCGGCCGTGTTCATCACTGGGTGTGCGACTCCCCGCGGATGAACTCGCCCTTGTGGCCCAGGTACCACTGGGACAGGATCTGCCGGGCGGCGGGCGCCGCGGACGTGGCGCCCCAGCCGCCGCCCTCGATCGTGACGGCGACGACGATCGGCCGGCTCTTGTCGGGCACGAACGCGACGTACCAGGACTGGTCGGGGCGCCCGGCGCCGCGCTCGGCGGTGCCGGTCTTGCCGTAGACCGGGTAGCGGTCGTGCGGCCAGTCGGCGAACACGTCGGCCGACGTGCCGCCGGGCTCGCTGGCGGCGGCGTGCAGGCCCTGGAGGATCGCCTGGCGGGCGTCCTCGGGGATGTGGACCGAGCGCGGCGACGGCGGGTCGATCTCCTGGACGAGGCGGCCCTGGGAGTCCTCGATGCTGAGGCCGAGGTGCGGGCGCACGACCTTGCCGCCGTTGGCGAGCGCGGCGTAGGCGATCGCCATCTGCAGCGGCGACGCCTGCAGGTCGCCCTGGCCGACGGACAGGTTCACGTTGTCGCCGGTCGACCACGGGCGCATGTCGGAGATGCCGCACGAGTCGACCTTCCGCTTGCGGCGGCACTGGCGCTCGAGCCGGCCGCGCTCGGCACGCCAGGCGCGGTCGGGCACGGTGCCGGGCTGGGCGCCGGGCAGGTCGATCCCGGGGTCGCGCCCGAGCCCGAGCCGGCGGGCGGTCTTCTGCAGCGGCTGGCCCTCGAGCTCGTTCAGGTCGCGGCCCAGGATGTAGAAGTAGACGTCGGAGGAGACCTTCAGCGCCGCGGCGAGGTTCACCGCGCCGGCGCCGCGGTCGCCCGGGCTGCAGAACTCGGTGAAGCCGACGGTCAGGCAGCCGGTGTCGTTGATGACCGTCGACGGGGTGATGATCCCCTGCTCGAGCGCGGCGAGCGCGGTGATCGGCTTGAACGTCGAGCCGGTCGGGTACAGGCCGCCGATCGCGCGGTCGAACAGCGGCGAGCCGTTCGCCTCGGAGGTGAGCTGCTTGTACTTCTCCTCGCTGATCGGCTTGGCGAACAGCGACGGGTCGAAGCTCGGGTAGGAGCCCATGGCCAGGATCTGGCCGTTGCGCGGGTCCATCGCCACGAACGCGCCGGGCTGGCCGCCGCCGGCCTGGGCGACCGCCTCCTGGCCGACCTCCTGCAGCGACAGGTCGAGCGACAGCTTCAGGTTCTGGCCGGGCACCGGCTGGCGGCGGCGCAGCTCGCCCTTGTAGCCGCCCATCGAGTCGACCTGCAGCAGCTGGGCGCCGTCGGTGCCGCGCAGGTAGCGGTCGTACTGCCACTCGATGCCGCTCTGGCCGATGACCGTCCCCTGCTTGACGCCCTTGTAGCGCTTCTGCTTGAGCTGGTCGGGGTTGATCTGCCCGACGGTGCCGACGAGGTGGGCGGCCAGCTCCTTGCGCGGGTAGCGCCGCAGGTACTGGTCGGCGATCGTCACGCCCGGGAACTCGCGCTTGCGCTCCTGGAGGTAGTTGAGGACGGCGCGCGGCGCGTCGACGTCGAGCGTCACGTTCGCGTACGGGAGGATCCGCCGCTGGCGGTTGACCTCGCGCGAGATCTCGATCGGGTCCATCCGCAGGACCTCGCCCAGGCGCCGGTAGAGCGCCTTGCGCTCGGCGTTGTCGGCGGGCAGCTTGCCCGGCTCGAGCTGGACGACGGTCGCCTGGCGGTTGGTGACGAGCACGCGCCCGTCGCGGTCGACGATGTCGCCGCGCGGCGCCTGGATGCGGATCTCGCGGACGCGGTTGTCGTTGGCCTGCGAGACGTACTCGTCGCCGCTGAGGACCTGGAGGAACCACAGCCGGAAGAAGACGATCGCGAACATGACGAGCGCGATCCCGCCGAGCACGGCGACGCGCAGCGCCAGCTGGGGCGTGATCGGGCGGCCGCCGTCGTTTCCGGGGGTGGTCATCATGCGCGCGACAGGGGGGACAGGCCGCCGGTCGTGTAGGCGCGGCGGCGGCGGCGGGCGGGGTCGTCGGGGAGCGCGCCGACGAGGGCGCGGCGCACGACCGCGAACACCGGGGCGGCGAGGATCGTGTTCACGACGATCGTCGTGACGATGTCGCGGACGAGCAGGAGGCTGACCGGCGCGTCGACGCCGAGCAGGAACTGGATGATCGAGTAGCCGATCGTGGCGACCGCGGTCGCGACGGCGCCGACGGCGATCGGGACGAGCGCGCCCTGCGGGTCGCGCAGCTCGCGCAGGCGGCCGGCGCCGTAGCCGACGACCGTGTAGATGAGCGAGTTGACGCCGAGGGTCTGCACGAGCGCGAGGTCGAGGAAGAGGCCCATCCCGAACCCGACCGCGGCGCCCGGGATCGAGCCGGTCAGCAGCCCGACCGAGGCGACGACGAGCGGGGTCAGGTCGGCGCTGACCCCGAAGACCGAGACCTGCGAGACGGCGACGATCTCCAGCAGCGCGGCCACGAGCGCCAGGATCGCGATCCGCAGCGCGAGCTTCGAGGTCGAGCCGGAGGTCACGTCTCACCCCCGTTCGGGTCGGTGAGGACCTGCACGACGTCGAGGCGGCGCAGCTGCGCGAACGGGCGCACGTGGACGCGCTGGTAGATGTCGAGCTCCTCGTCGTCGACCTTCGTGATCACGCCGACCGGGATCCCCGGCGGGAACAGCGACTCGTAGCGCCGCGACGTCGAGCCCGCGGTCACGACCGTCTGGCCCTCCTCGATGCGGTCGCCGCGGCGGATGTACTCGAGCAGCAGGTCGTCGGGCTTGCCCACGGCGGGCTGGACGACGCCGGCGACGCCGGTCTCGTTGACGACGGCGGAGACGCCGCTCGTGTGGTCGGTGATGAGCGTGACGATCGCGGAGTTGCTCGTGGCGGCGGTGACCGTGCCGACGAGCCCGTCGCCGTTGACGACCGGCTGGTCGACGCGGACGCCGTCGCTCGTGCCCTTGTTGATCGACACCGTCGAGTACCACAACGTCGGGGAGCGCGTGATGACGCGGGCGGTCACCGGCCGCATCTCCTCCAGGCCGAGGCGCTCGTCGAGGCCCAGGAGCTTGCGCAGCTGCTCGGCCTCGCGCGCGGCGGCGGCGTTCGCGATCGCCGCGCGGCGCGCCTCCTCCAGCTCGTCGCGCAGCCGGTCGCGCTCCTCCTTGGCGTCGAGCGTGTCGCCGAACCAGCCGAACAGGTCGCGCACCGGCTTCAGCGCCCGGCTCGCCCCCTCCTGGATCGGCGAGACGACCTGCAGGAACCCGCGCTGCACGCTGTGCAGTGGGCTGCCCGGCGATTCGCCGAAGTACGCGGTGAGGAGGATCAGGGAGCAGACGACGAGCAGGATGAGCACCGCTCGTCGCCGGCGCACCGACTTGTCGTACACAACGAAGCCTTTTCCACGTTGGTGGTCGCACCGCGCCGCACCGGCCGCACCTCGCTCATGGGCGCCGGCGGCGGTTGCGTGAGTTCTTGTTCGCGCGATGGATGACCTCGAACTCCTCCAGCGACCGGCCGGAGCCGACCGCGACGCACGTCAGCGGCGACTCGGCCAGGTGGGCCGGCATCTGGGTCTCCTCGCGGAGGCGGTCATCCAGACCCTGCAGCAGCGATCCGCCCCCGGCGAGCATGATCCCGCGGTCCATGATGTCGGACGCGAGCTCCGGCGGGGTCCGGTCGAGGGTCTCCTTGACGGCCTCGATGATCTGCGACAGCGGCTCCTCCAGCGCCTGGCGGATCTCCTCGCTGGTGAGGACGACGGTCTTCGGGAGGCCGGAGACCATGTCGCGGCCGCGGATCTCGGCCTGGACCTCCTCCTCCATCGGGTACGCGGAGCCGATCTCGAGCTTGAGCTCCTCGGCCGTCTGCTGGCCGATGAGCAGCTTGTACTCGCGCTTGGCGTAGTTGATGATCGCCTCGTCGAGCTCGTCGCCGCCGATGCGGATCGACTTCGACACGACGATGCCGCCGAGCGAGATGACGGCGACCTCGCTCGTGCCGCCGCCGATGTCGACGACCATGGAGCCGGTCGGCTCGCCGACGGGCAGGCCGGCGCCGATCGCGGCGGCCATC
>Ga0065720_1021108_pt1 | contig 11500 bp, 12 predicted proteins | sample Thericmetagenome_FD_59107 | JGI IMG/M metagenome (GOLD analysis project Ga0065720, IMG submission 59107) | Thermophilic microbial communities from the Joint Bioenergy Institute, California, USA of rice/straw/compost enrichment - eDNA_2 v2... | ecosystem: Engineered > Solid waste > Grass >... | reverse complement strand
TTGCAAAGAACAAAATGGAAAAATTAGAAGAGACACAAAATTTGATAACTAAAATTCCAGAATACACTACAGCACTTCAAAAAGAATTAGAAGGAAACCTTTCTGAAGAACTTCAAGATGAACTATATAAAATTTACATTAACTTCATGATGAAAGTGTTTACTTATTCTCATAGACTAACTAGGTATTCTCTTTGTATTCTATTAACCTGTGAGTTTTGCTCTCTTTCGTGCTCCCAAAAATTATTATCAATTGAAACTAAAAGATCGTAAAGAGATCCTTAACGCCCCCTCAGAACATTATTTATGCAAGAGTATTGTGATGGAAAATACTGCCTTTCAAGAAGAATATCAAGGAGAACATTACCAAAGATATTATTGTGTCATAATTCAATATACTACAGAGATTAATTCTGAAAAAATAGCCAAAGCCATGAGGGATCTTCAAAATCAGCATTCCCCTCATAAGCTGGGCAAAAAGAACTTCCATTTTCGTTTAGTGCCAAGTGAAGTAATTCAACTAATACAATTGGATTTACTTTAGATCTCTTATCAATTGACTGGATATGCATACAATTCTGTGACTCCTTTTTGCATGAAGACAAAGTAGTCATAAATGATTGAGTTAATATTGTTTAGAATGCCCATCATTCTTTCAGAGAAGATCACTCACTTAAATCCAAAGTTTTTCTATCTTGGTGGAGGTGATCCTGATTTCAAGATTAGTAATTAATTACTTTAATATGTATAATTTCGCAGGAATTGGACTTGAAGAATTTCTGAATAAATGTGACTTCAAAATACACATTGCAGACGTTGCTGTCGATATAGATTTTGAATAAATAAATTGTGAGTCATATGTAGCAAGATTTTAATTGAGTCGTATTTCATAAAAGCCAGACTTGGAAATACATCTAGCCTTCTTTGAATATTTTGAATTAGGATCTTTAAAAGTTGCCTTCTCAATCTATTCACTTATTCCATAAATAGAGCTTTCATTACTCTTATTCCTGAGAAAGAATAACCATCAATCTGGAATTTAAAACAAGCAATTAATTTAGCCAAGCCATTTTCTGTCAGTCCCTCAGATGATTGCAAAGTTAGTGAGATGGTAGCATCTTCGATTTTGTCAAAATAGCCAATTCTCCATAGTACATTCTAAGAAATTATCATGAAATGTGGTTCTATACCTCATGTTTTTCGTTTATTTTCATGACTCCTTTGCTACATGTATTTTCCTTGATTTTATTACCGCTTTCAAATTATAATACTTCGTCAGTAGATGTTACCTAGGGATAAAGATTTTAACATTAAAATCTGACAAAGTATAAAATATTCCGCGGATCATTGATGTCTTGATCTTCAAATCAATCTTCGTCTCAGTCTTTAAGGTATTGAAAAAAACTTATCAACAATGGTTACTGAATTTATTTGTTTGATATTAGGGATTACATCAAAGGGTACTCTGGGAGATACATTCTCAGCTCTTACAGATGACTCTTTTTAGTCTAGTAAATTTACCTATAGGTCAGAAGATTGTAGTTTCCTTGGGGGAGCTTGCAGCTTAAGACTCGTTCTCGCTCGAAGCTATCAAAACTAAAAATTGTGTGAACTTATTTCCTTGAATTTACGTCTCATAAAGGCATTCATGAATTGAAAAGTCGGTCATTTGAGCAGGAGCATGCACAAATATATTTATATCTACTGGCTCAGAAATGCTTGATGAAACTTTAATTTCTCCGTGGAGATCATTACTCACGATATTCCCATTCCTTTTTGGTTTAGAGAAAGAATTTCAATATTACTTTTCCATAATACAATCCAAGTATTCAACAACATCAAACAAGATCTCATTATTGACTGATGGCCCAGGTGTGTACCAGTTTTCTTGTCGTATGTCTCCCATTGTCTCAATGTATTTCTCAAATAATTCGATCCTTTTACTTTTTGATGGTGAGATCAAGGTATTTTCTATCTTTTCAATCATCTCATCCTTCTTAATAACTTGCTCCATCAAAAACTTTTCTTGAATTAAAGGATATCCCAGATCATAGAGATGATCTACTATCTCAAAGATTTCAGAGTAATCATATCTCTTACAATTGCGAGTTGAGTTTCCCATTCTTTAATATTTTCTGCAGATAAATCATCTTGCAACTGAGATTTTAGAATTGATAAAATTTGTTGCATAATGCTTAACAATAATGAGGATTGAACCTTCCAATTAACAATTTCAACTCTGAAATACATCATTTTTGAAGCAGACAACAAATATCATGTCAACAAGAGAGAAGTATGCACAGAAGATCTCCTTTACTATAATGATAGGATAATAATCCTCAATATTCTCTTTCTTCTTAGTATAAAGGTTGTAAAATTCTTTTATTATCTCGTTATTGTTTTCTTTGGAAAAGTTCTTGAAAAACAAAGTGCCTCTATAGAATTTTTTCATTTAGAACAATAGTTTCCTTACCCATAATTGTCTAACACATAAAAGCTGCTGATCACTTCCATTTAACTTTCAATAAAAATTATCTTCATTTGATCAAAACTTTAGGTATCGTGATGATGGCTCTATTAACTTTTTCAAAATTTCGGTCTTGGGATACTAGCTAGCATCTTTGGTAGATGATCTTATTAAGATTTCTTAGTATATGTTGTGGACTATGATCACATGACCATTAATCAATGAGACTCCTTTAATGATCTCGCACTTAATTGTATAAAACTTTTTAATTTGGTTAAAAGTATCATAGGAATGAAGAGACACCAAGGTTCGAATTTCTTTGTGAAATCTGACTTTATAGAGGTCACCAGTTCCAGAAGAAAGCAGAGAAAGGCTCACTTCACTGCTCCTTCTCACATTAGAAGAAAGATCATGAGCACTCACCTCTCTAAGGATTTGAGAAAGAAATACAATGTTCGTGCTGTCCCTATTAGAAAGGATGACGAAGTTATCGTTGTTAGAGGTACTCAATGCAATGAGATGTGTATAACAGAAAGGTCCCTTGAAGGGAAATAAAGGAAAGGTCACCCAAGTTTACAGAAGAAGATGGTGCATCTACATTGAGAAGTTAACCAAGCAAAAGTTGAATGGTACTCTCTATAGAATGATCTTTTAAGTGTCTAGGTGCCCCCGTTCACATTCCTATCCATCCTTCTAAGTGTATTATCACCAAGTTGAAGATCGACAAAGACAGAAACGATCTCTTGGCTCGCAAGGAAAGAACCTTGAGCACCAAGAACAAGGAAGGAAAGTACACCAAAAAGGATGTCTCTATGGGAGTCGATTAAAAAATTTCTAGCCTTCTTCAAATTTATGTTTCATAGTCATGTGTAGTTTATGCCTCTCGATAAATACAAACACATAGAATTGACTAGAGAAGAGAAATTCGTAGATTTATTTTTTATTTAAGGAGCTCTCTTTGCTTCCCAATAAAGTTCTCTGGCCATTTCCATGACTTTCAGGAGATTCTCATCAAAAGTAGGATAGGCTTCACATGTGAGATAGAATTTGTCACTTCCTTGATACCTATGCATTCAATAAGATTTTATAAAGATAGTTATACCTAGGACCGATTAGCTTTATGAGACGCTCCTTTTGTAATTTTGTGAGCTTCATGTATTGCATATTCAAGCCAATTTTAGCCTAAATCATGGTCATATATCATTAAAAATATTACTTTTCTTGATTTATCAGCGTGTTCAAATTCTGCTTTGGGGTATTCGACGCAGACTAATTCAATAGGGAAGTCAGGAGGATTTTCTTCTTGCTCCCTAACAAGGTCATCGAATGATCTTAATTTATAATCGAAAGGATCCTTTTGTTTAATTTGAAGCCATGGTGGAAGAGCTTGGTACTTTTCTGGTATGTAAGTTTTAGCTACATGAATCAGACTTTCATACTAATGTAATACCTTTTCTAACTTTGGAAAAGGAATACCTCAATACGGTGAAGGTTGAAGAAAAATGCTTCTTTAAGGCCGCTTGCATGAAATAAAATTTATTATTCTGTCAACTTTGACAGACAAACGAATTAATTCCTTCTATACTAAAGATAAAAACTTATCAGATTCTTTTGTTTTACTCAAAGTGGTGACTACAATTTAGCTAAACGAAGTGAATATTTAAAAGCAAAATCAAAATCTTCATAATTATTCAAGTAAAATCAAATGATTCATCGCTCTAAATCTGCGACTTTGTTGGGCCACGATCATAGCCAACATTTTAAGCAAGCAGCTAAGAAATCTCTAAGTGATGCTGTACAGAAAAAATTAGATCAGGAACAGGCACAATTTTCTACTCCTATTAAACCCTTAAAGTTGATTAATACAATCACGACTATCAAGCCTGTTGAACAAGAAAAGAATCTGATAGTATCAAAGACTCAGCCCAAATCAAAAAAACCAAACAAGAAGAGTTCTCAAGAGTTGTCAAGTTTAGAGGAATCTAAGAAGAAAGCATGTTCAATATGCTCTCAAACAAGTTTGCTATCCGAGCAAAAGAGAGTTAGAAAAAGATGGCTCTTTGAGAAAACTCCATTGTATCTTCCAAATAAAAAGGTCAAGAAAACGAAAACTTTTTTTCAGGAGAAAATGTTTGTTTTAGATAAAAAGCTCAACCAAAAAATAGAGTTCCGCTTATTTAAAGATTCTGATTTGGGGATTGGCAAGTTGTTTCAAAATACTTTAAAGGAAAGCACGATTGATGATGATTGCCAGACTGATAGTGAACAGCTAGCTTTAGCTCAAAATTATGTGAAAAAGCAGCTAAGAGAAGCGATAGACCATCAAGCAGAAAGTCTTGAGATTTCTTTTGCAAGCTATGAGGTATCTCAATCATCTCACCTAACAAATCAGACTGATGAGAGTATTAGCCAGTATTTACCCAGTCAATCTGAAGATCCTACTTCCTTTGAGAGCTTCGGTTTTATCAAACGTAAACTCAGTTTTAGTGAATAATGTACTATCCCTTCTTTTGTAATTCATCATAGTACTGTTTTGCAATAAATTTAATTGATTCTCATCATCTCTACTTCACACTAATACAAAAAATGATGAAGTATCTACTACACTCTAAAGGATTCATTCGAATGTGTACAGATTTTAGAAACATTCATATCATTAAGAACGGAGTTGGAACTCAATTATATTTTTCCATGATTAGTGGATTTAAATCAACTCAAAAATCTCATATTCATCTAAACAAGATAATTGCTAGCTCTAAAAGTCTAGAACAGATTGAATATATCTACAAAAAGCATAACAAGGAATTCTCCGTTATAAATTGGTCAACTTTGCTCAATGTGCTGACTAATGATTTCAATGTTCATGCTTTTTCTGTTGAGAAATTTCCCAATATTTTTTTAAGAATTGAAGAAGACCTTAAAAATACAGAGAACATTATTTTGAACTCTAACTATGCTAGAGCCATTTCAAATCTCCTATTTTATATGACAAAAATAGAGAATCAAAACATTAATAAATTCTTTGAATGCAGGGAGTTACTAGTGAAATATGGAATACAGTTGGTAGACGATATGAATGATCAGGAATATGCTAATTTAATATATTCGTTAACCAAATTTGGGAAGAGAAACGAGCTTGAAGATATGATACCTCACATTGAACAAAGAAGTGCAAAGATGTCTATTGATACCTTAGCCAGGCTGCTATATCCTCTTGCACTTTTAGATTTGAAATCCAATATAGTATGTGAGCTATTGGAAAGTTCCCTCAAAATGAATGAGAAATTATCTCGAATGATTACTCCTCAGGATTATTCTTCTATCTTTTACTTTATTGGCAAATCCGACTTTCAGTTTAAGAAGAGTTTCTTTGAAGCATTAGAAACCAATGCCAAATATTTAATTGGCCACCAAAATTGTGAAGGCCTAGTCACAATTCTGCATTCCTTGTCCAAAAGAAATCAAGAGTTCTTTACAAATAACTTTTATCATTTGTTAGAAGTTCGAACACTTCAAGAATTAAAGAATTTTGATGCTAAAGGCTTCAGCCTCATATTTCGCGGCTTTATAACACTTGGAAAAGGCTCATCTTTATTTTTTGACCGATTAATAGAAGAACTTTTTTTGAGAAATCAATTTGATCAAGATAGTCTTACTGCTATAGCCTACCACGCGACAAGATTATCCCCATTTAACTTCAAAAAAGTAATGGAACATATCACAACCCTCATCTTAGCCAATAATATATTGGCTGAATTCAGCCCCCAAAATCTTGAGCTCATATTGTTTACTTATTACACATTAGCAAGACAAGGAGAAGGTATCTCCTCATCAATGAAGACTTTACTCGGAAGATCTATCCTGGAAAAGTATCAGACGTTCGACCTCCAGCAAACTATTTCTATTTGTAGTATGGTGAACATCTTAGAAAAAGCTGATGCAGAATCCTTTTGCTTGAAAGTAAGAAAGATGATAATAAGCGATTCCCAGGAAAGCACTGATATCCCTTTTCAAAAATTTGTGGAACTCATTTCAACTCTTACTTCTCAAGTTCCAAATCTGCTTGAGGACAATAAGTTACTGACGAAATTAATGGATTATTCACTCGATGTATATACAAGATCAACTAATCATCCAATTGAAGGAAATATCAGCCTTAAAGTCGATATCCTTCTAGTTCAAATTACTTGTGCATGTAGGGGAATAACAAACGATTTTGTTTCTAAAAGAACAAAATTGCTAGAGCTACTTGAAGAACGAATGATTACATACTTTCAGAATACTAAACAAGGAAAATTTGATTCTAATACTCAAGACACTCTGTTGCAACTTATATCAAGTTTTAAGAATGCAAACTATAAGTTATCAGATTCAGGCAGAGGATTATTTCGAACTCTTTATGAAAAAATTAACTCAAGGAAAAAGCAACTTGATGAAAACGCGATGGAACAATTAAGAATTTATTTGTATGAAAAATGAAAGGCTAATTGTTTTTTAGATTAGACGAATTAATAAACATATACTAAAAGCGTTTGTCACAGCTTTGAAGAATAAAAGTTTTTAATCAACACTTTTATCTACTTGTTTGATCTATCAATTTAAAAAACTCAAAATATATCTTCAAAGAATTTATTTATTTCCAATGCAAAATCAACAGAGTTCCCAAGTAAGAGATACGCTAAAATTGGAATCGACCCTTTATACATTGACTAAAAAGTGTGTTAAGACCTGTAAGAAGTTTCTAAACCAGCAGTTTGAGATAGAGGAAGCTATGTTATACGATACACTTTCGAACAACAAGGAGATTAATCATCATTTCAATGTTTGTCTTGACAAATGTACTCATGATTATGCTGCACTTCATCAGCTCATCAGAATGAAATTTATGAAAGATCTAGATGATGTCTATCAACACAACCAAGCCACTTTTGATGATTTTTATAGATAAGAATAAATAAATATCAAAAATGCTTTATCTATTCTGTGTTTATGTAGAATACATGTATATACATCATATCAAATTGCTCGTCTTAACCAATTTTCAATGTCATTAGCAAAAGAAATGAAGTTATTATTATCCGCGTGCCTTTCTCTAATGTAATTACATAGCTGAGTCATTCCGTCTTCATCATACCTAATCTTGTTGTTTACTAAGATATTATTCATAGTGTCGATGAATTCGGGGAAAAGGCAGTCAGAATAAACTTTTCCATCTACAATAACACCTAAAAGTTAAAATTATGACAAGAAGTGAACTACTATCAACAACTTTGAAGAAAATATCAATTATTCCCCAATCAAATCTTGTTTCCAAATTATTTGTGAATTGGGGTGTCTTTTGGAACAACCATTCCCAGCTAGTCAATTCAGTGTAAATTTTTTTAATAGTAGGATTGTTTTCCATATCCTGAATATTGAGTGAGTGCATTCGGGGTTCATATCCTGGAAAATGTTCTTTAAATTCATGAATGATGGCTTCACACAACATCTCATGGGTTAGATTAGGATTAACATTGTTTAAATTTTCTATTCTCGCTTTTACACTATCGACTCCTTTGCTTTTCAGCTTTTCTTTGTTTGGATTTAGATATTTTTGTACAGCTTGGGTATCGACTTTCAAGAGCATTGTACCATGATGTAATGCCTTTCTTCCTGTACCATCTGATTTTCCTAGACTTATCTGATAAGCTGAACCTGAAACCTATATATATTTGTCTTTAAGACTTTGGAAAGTTACCTTCTTATCATTGACACAAATATCATTTCGCCCTTTGACAACTGCATTGATTCCAACTCTTTGTAAGGCAGCTATCAATATTTTATTATTTTTTTCCTTTGTATCTAAGGGCAATTCGTCTTTGGCCACAGGCATCAAAAATGAAAAGCAACTATTTCCTTAAAATGAAGATTAATCCCAAAACTCTAACCTAGATCTTGATAGACTGCTCCTCCACCTGATCTTCTCCTTGATAGCAATACTCCATCATTCCTCATTTCCTGTATAAAACACTCCTTCCATGGGTTTTGATGTCTTCCTGTGAGCTAAATCACAAAATTTGAATTATTCATTACCTATAACAACCGTTTTATCATTCCTATATAGAAAGAGAGTTGGATACTTGAGATCAGAATGCTCATAGAGATATTCTTCAGTTGCTAGATTAAAATGAATATTGTTATAATGTGAGACAAAGATGTCAACTCTTTTATCAAGGATTGAAAATGATCTCATGAGTAGCCTTGAATTTTTGTGAATGCGTAGCAAACTACACAGCATATAAACGGGAAAAAAAATGAAAATAAAACTAAGATTTATTTAATAATCCTGAGATAAAATCTTCTTTATATCCTGATGTATATTCCTGAGGAAGAGATTTTTTTTCAAAGAAGAAAGTGATGTGATTGATTATATCTTTCATTTTCTCCTATAATATTATCAAAATTTCTTTCTATCTACTGTGCTTCTCATTTTTAGACCAAATCTTTTAGCAAGTTTGCGAATATCATCTCCCATCGGCTCCGCTTCACTTATTCTTAAATTCTTATGTTAAAAATATTGTCTACTATACTCTGACGTCCAATGCAAGTTCTGAATCATGAATATTACTTTTTGCTATTTCATTTGATTAATAAAGCTTACACTTACCCTTCGTTTTACATTTGATAGATTTTAAAGAGTAACCTTCTTCGTTTTCTTGCTCTAATGGAAATAGGTTGAAATTCACTTGGTTAAATTGATTCCAAGTTAAATTAAATATGCTGTTCTTGCTCTGAGAGATATTTGTCGAGGTGTCTAATGACACATCTTCTATTTCTAATTCATCTATACTGTTGTCACTAAGGAAAAAAATTTAACAAAGTTGTAGTATTTGTACTCTGATTCCAATTTGTAGACATTTTGAATCTCGGAAAGCTTTGTTAAAATTTTGTGTCTTTTTAGCATGAATTCATATATTTTATTGTCTAGATTCTGAATTTCTCCTTTGAGATAGTTAACTAGTTCTGCATCTGTAATGTTCTATGAAATGAGAATAGTTAAAAAATTGTCAACTTCAGGCATAGGGACCTCTTCAACATCACAATTAACAAACTTGATGCTTGAAGACTTGATCTTTTTTCTTCAGAATTAAACAAAATAAGTTGGGTTTCAACCTCTTTTCATTGATAAATTCCTTTGGACCTTCTGCATCAAAAGTCAACTTTACTTGCTTCAATTCTTTTCTTTTCTGATCATGAGCCTTATTTTGACTCATTTACATTGATAAATAATACAAAATTTTAAATTGCAAATTGTGCATCCTTAAGTAAACGTATCTGGATCCTGTTTAGGAATATCTGAAATTGAAAAAAGTTATCGATTATTATTTCAAAGTTTTTTCTGTCCTTCATTTAATGATGTGACACAAAGAGATTGATTAGAAGTTTGTAAGAGACTAGAAGCATCTAGTAAATTAATTAAGGCTTCTACTTTCACCTAAGAATATGAGATATATTGGTCATTCGCAACGACGTATATTCGTTTTATCCGTAAAACAGCTCAGATATTTTAATACTTTCCATTTTATTCGTTAAAATTCAAAATAAATATGAAAAATATATCCTCTATTAGAAGCGAAACATCTACACACAGCTTTGCAGCTTTTGAAACACAAACCAAAACAACTAAATCCAAGACAGATTCTAATAATTCTTCAAAAACATCTGGCTTACGAGAAGCTCCTTCTCGAATGGATGAAATAAATGCAAAGGATTGGTATTTATCAGAGAAACTAGCCAGAGACTATAATAGGACTTTTAACAACCAAAAGCCTAGAAGTCAAAACTTTAAGCTACACCTTGAAGGCACTTATAAGCTCGTTGATCCTGAAGCAAACGAAAAAAAGTTACAAGCTAAATTCCAAAAGTACAAAGAGCTACGTGTGAGAGATTTTCAGAGCAACATTAATACTCTTCCAAATCCTGAAAATGTCCCAACTAAAGAGTGTGTTGAAAAAGAATTCCTTCTCAGCCCTAAACAAAAGTCTGCCTTGTCAACTAAGATTTATGAAAGTTTTTACTTTAAGCCCTCTACTATAGAATCTAAGGAAAATGAGTTGCCCAAGCAATATCAGACTTATAAAAAAGATGCAAAACAATTTGAATTTCCAAACAAAAGAAAGGACTTATCCAGACATTATTTTATGTTTTACTCAAATAACATATTTTAAGTATGTTTCATCCCATTGAAAGTAATTCGTCATAATAGATCGTTATTACTCGGCATGATTCTTAATCTTTATTGTATTGTATATGAACCTGAATCGAATTGAATGCAAATTAATATCTGAACCGAGAAATCCTTAGAATTTGAAACATTGAGTATATTGGAATATAGACTATTACATTAGCAGGGATTCTATACTCTTTTCTCGCTTGAGACATTTTGTTCTCCTCCAATCAAGGCTGATGTGTTTTCACCAATAGACTCAAACTCGTTGATTGAAGGGGTATATCTTTTGAGTAGTAAATAAACAGGAATTACATTTGTAAGAGCCAAATATATGAGCAAATATATTGGGTAACCCCAGCCACTAGTAACAACAGAATTTTCCTTTAGAGTAGAGATAAAAGGCCAAAAGATCTGGATTGCATCCTGAATTATCCTGATTACTGAGAAGATGCCTGCAAAGAGCGTCAAATCACAAACCAGCTTCTGATTTGATACTTGAAGATTTTGGTAGACTGTCATGTATTTAGAAGCATAGAGGCTACCTATGGCGAAAAATATTCCATTCACAAATGTGGATATCGTAACTAGAGCCATTATATGTTGTGCCTTTCTCTGAAAATCTGGCCACCAGGTTGTGTCATTAAGATTTGAGGACAATGGAAGGATTGCACAGTAAAGAAGAAAGATAAGATTAAGCAAACAGCATAACACAAAGATTGCTTCGACAATATTTCTCTTTTTATTATTGAATGACATCTTGAATATCATAACCATCCATTGATATCCACCTAGTGCCAATAAAGTATTCAATGCTAGGACTTGTGT
>Ga0065720_1005402_pt1 | contig 11503 bp, 8 predicted proteins | sample Thericmetagenome_FD_59107 | JGI IMG/M metagenome (GOLD analysis project Ga0065720, IMG submission 59107) | Thermophilic microbial communities from the Joint Bioenergy Institute, California, USA of rice/straw/compost enrichment - eDNA_2 v2... | ecosystem: Engineered > Solid waste > Grass >... | reverse complement strand
ATGGGCCACGCCCTGCACTCGTACTATTCGGACCGGCACCAGTCGTACCGCAACGCGCAGTACACCATTTTCCTCGCCGAGGTCGCGTCGACGCTGAACGAATCGCTGCTGATGGACTACCTGCTGAAGCGGACGAACGACCCGAAGGAAAAAATGTTCCTGCTGACCTACTACGCCGACCAGTTCCGCACGACGGTGTTCCGCCAGACGATGTTCGCCGAGTTCGAGAAAATCATCCACGAGAAGGCGGAAGCCGGCGAATCGCTGACGCCGCAGCTTCTGTCGAGCGTCTACTACGATCTGAACAAGCTGTACTACGGCGATCGCATGGTCGTCGACCAGGACATCGAGATGGAATGGGCGCGCATTCCGCATTTCTACTCGAGTTTCTACGTGTACAAGTACGCGACCGGCTTCTCGGCCGCGACCAGCTTCGCGAAGCAGATCCTCGACGAAGGCGCGCCGGCCGTCGAGCGGTACCTCGGCTTCCTGAAGAGCGGAGGCAGCGACTACTCGATCAATATCCTGAAGCGCGCCGGTGTCGACATGTCGACGCCCGAGCCGATCGAGCAGGCGATGAGCGTGTTTGAAGATTTGATCCGCCAGATGGAAGAATTGACTCAGGCATAATGACAGCGGCCGTGCCCGAGATGGGCGCGGCCGCTTTCGCTTGCGCCGCCGGATGGCGTGTCGGCGCGAACACTGCCGACTGCGCGTCGGTTGCCGCGTTTTCCGCCATAGGCGCCGGGATTCGCGGGAGCGAACCGCGCAGTCGCAACGGACAGCGCCGGGGCAAAGGGCGTGCGTTCCCTATTTCGCCCCGGCTTTCTCTTCTTCCGGCGGGTAAAGGACGATGCGCCCGTTCTCCATCTCCACGCGCACCCGCCTCGCGTTCCGGAATCTTTCCGCGCTCATGAGCCCTGCGGGAATCTGCAGCCGCCCCGCCTTGTCGACGACGGCGTATTCCACATGGCTCTCCTCCGCCTCGCGCTCGAGGTTCTCGAAGTCTTCGCGGTACGAGCGGCGGATGATCTCCGACGACGTCTTGCCGTCGCGGATCGCGACGACGCGGTCAACCTTGCGCGCAAGCTGCGGGTCGTGCGTGACGATGACGATCGTCAGCCCCATCGTCCGGTTCAGCTCGCGGAACAGGTCGAGCACCTGGTTCGACGTCTTCGTGTCGAGCGCGCCGGTCGGTTCGTCGGCCAGCAACAGCTTCGGCTGGTTGGCAAGGGCGATCGCGATCGCGACGCGCTGCTGCTCGCCGCCCGACAGCTCGCTGAGCCGGTTCTTCATCCGGTGGCCGAGCCCGACCGCCTCGAGCAGCTCGACCGCCCGCGCNCGGCGCCGCCTTCCGCGCAGCAGAATCGGNANCTCCACGTTCTCGAGCGCCGTCAGATACGGNATCAGGTTCCGCGCCTTGTTCTGCCAGACGAAGCCGACGGTTTCCCTTTTGTACTTCACGAGATCGCGCTCCGAGAAGGCGAGCAAATCTTTCCCGTCGACCATCAGCTTCCCGGCGGAGGGACGGTCGAGGCCGCCCAGCATGTTGAGCAGCGTCGATTTGCCGCTGCCGCTGTTGCCGATGATCGCCATCAGCTCGCCGGTCTCGACCCGAAGGTCGAGCCCTTGCAGCGCCACGACTTCGAGATCTTTCGTCTTGTAGATCTTGACGAGTCCGTCGCAGACAATCATGCCGTCACTCCTCTCCCAGCTTTAGCGCCTGGGCGATCTTCACGCGCGCGAGCCGCCAGCCGAGCACGATGAGCCCCAGGGTCAGCATGACCGCAACCACGCCGTACAGTTGCGCGTAATCGCCGGAATGGCGGACGATTTCGAACGGCGGCACCTGTTCGGACGGATTGAACGCCATCTCGAACAACGGAACGAACTGCTCGCTCACGACGTTGCCGACGATGACGCCGATGAGGACGGCGGCGACGGTCGTCAGCATCTGCTCGCTCGCCAGCATGCCGATGAGTTGCCCGAACGGAATCCCCATCGCGCGCAGCACGCCGAACTGGAGCGTCCGTCCGGACAGCGACAGCAGCCAGAACACCAGAAAGCCGAANAAGCTGATCAGCATCGANATGACGAANCCGAGCGTCATGACGCCGTTGATCGCGAGCCGGAACGGATCGTTCTTCGACCGGATCAGTTCCTGGGCCGCGTCCTGCAGCGAAGCGAGCTGGTAGCCCGCCTCCGTAATCGCTTCGTACAGCGCCGCGCTGGAGGCGCCGTCCTTCAGGTTCAGCCACACCTCGTAAGGCTCGAGCGCCAACCGGTTGTGAATCGTGGACAGTTGGGCGACGACAAGCCGCGGCTTCTCCTGCTTGCCGGGAACCGGAAGCGGATTCCATCCCGGCCAATAGTCGACGACGCCGAAGACGGTCAGCATCGTCGAATCCAGCCCTTCCCAGCCGATGTAGATCGGGTCGCCCGGCCCGATACCGAATTCTTCCGCCACCGAGCGGGATATCAGCACGCCCCGCGGATCGGAGGCGAGCAAGTTCAAATACGCGTTCAGGTGGTAATCGAGCAGACCGTTCTTCATCCACGCCGTCCGGCCGAACTCGTACGTTTCGATCCCGTACAGCGTCGTGGCGCCCCCGCCGCCCGCGGCGTTGAGGCGGGCGTCTTCTTTCACGAAGACGCGCGCAGCCGATTCGACGCCGGGCATTTCGGCAAACGGCAGGAACGGCGGTTCGGTGTATTGCACCCGTTTCGGCGGCGCCGCGTCCGCCTCCGTCTGCTGCGGCATCGGCCCGCCCGCCATCGGCGGCGGCGCGTCGTTCTCCCACCGGGTCATGAGCACGATGTCCGCGCCGATCGCGTAGCGGATCTTGTTCTCCATGTTGTCGCCAATCGTACGGGCGGCGTTCGCGCTGAAGAGGCCGGTCGCCACCGTCATGATGAGGAACACTTTGATGCCCAGATACTGGCCGGACGAGCGGCTGATCGTCACGAGCGTCGAATAGAGCGCCGGCGGCCACCATCTCCGGCCGAGCCAATAGACCAGCCGGATGAACCAGGGGTAGAGCCGGAGGATGAACAGCCCGCCGCCGAGCGCGAGCAGCGCCGGCATGACGAACAGCAGCGGATCGACCTGGAGCGCGCCGGCTTCCAGCGCCAGCTCGCGCATGTCGGCCGATTGGCGGCGGAAGTCGATCAGCAGCCAGACCGCCACCGCGATCAGTATGAGATCGATGCCCGTCTTGTGCCAGAACGGCGTCCGCTCCATGCGGGCCGACTCGCGCTTGCGGTCGACGATCGACGTGCGCGCGGCACGGGCGGCCGGAACAAGCGTCAGCAGCGCCGCTCCGAACGCCGCGATGGCCGCGACCGTCCAGACGCCGCCGGTCAGCTCGACGTCGAGCGCCGCGCGGTCGACGAATGTCAGGAAGCCGCTCGACGCGCCGAGCATCTTCGTGAACAGGACGCCGAGCCAGGGGCCTGTGGCCCATGCCGCGGCGCCGAGGATCAGCCCTTCCGCCGCGTAGGCGAGCAGCACCTGCAGCCGGCTCGCGCCGCGGCTGCGCAGCACCGCGATCTCCGTCTTCTGCCGCTCGACGATCAGGCCGGCCGTCATGTACAGGTAGAACGCGAGCATCATCATGACCGGCGCGTACAGCGACAGCAGCACGACGCCGAGCCGTTCCCGCTTCTTCTCGTACGACGCGATCTTCTCGAGCATCGCGATCGACAGTTCGGCGTTGTACGAGAACCGGTTCGTGAGATACCGGTCCAAGCGCTCCGACTGATCAAGGAACGTCTCGATGCCGGTCGTTTTCAGTTTCGTGTAATCCAGCGCCAGCACGTACTGGAAGCTGCCCAACTGCAGACGGCCGCCGTATACGAAGTCGCGCATGAACACGTCGTGCGGGATGTAGAACGACGACTCGTAGTTCTGCAGCGGATACGGCGCGTAAGCGTCGATCGCATCCGGCGCGGCGGATTCGATGACGCCGACCGGCAGGATGCGGAACGTCTCGCCGGTCTCCCGGTTCAGCCCCGTGATCTCCTCGTTCAGATCCCGCTTGAGCTTGATGAGGAAAGACTGGGTGACGAGCGCTTCGTACACGCCGTCACTGCGCCCGGCATCCGGCATCCGGCCGTCAATCAGCCGGATCTGCCGCTCCAGGTTGCTGACGGCGCGGAAGCTGCCGACGACGTTCGTATTCCGGATCTCCTGCTCCGTGGCGTCCGCGCCGTAAACGCGAAGCATGATTGTGGAACGGGCGAAATAGCCCGAATGCATGCCGAGTCCGACGCGTTCCGGAAACCCGGATACATACCGGTCGAGATCATCCACGACCTGCGCCGTCCGGGCGCGGTCGTCAATCGTGCCGGGCAACGCGTTCACGCGCACATATCCGGGAAAAACATTGCGTTCGGTCTGCATCAATTGCAGCTCTTTCTGCAGCGTCCGCTCCAGAATCGCGTTCGCATAGAGCGGCATCGAACTGAACAGCGCCACGCATACGGTCAGCCCGAACCACAGATTGAGCTGCAGCCATCTGGTGCTGGCCATCTTGCGCAGTATCATGACCCACAAGGCCAAGGCGCTCCACTCCCCCGCGCCGCGCGGCGCGCTAGTTGTTCAAGATCACCCGGGCGCCTTCTTCGAGTCCGCGGACAATCTCGACCTCGGTCGACGTCTTCAGCCCGACCTCGACATCGACTTCCTTGCGGCGCTCGCCGTCGGCGATCTGCACATACTCGCGGCCCAGGTACGTGCGCAGGCCCGCGCGCGGAATGACGATGACGTTCTCGCGGCGCTGCAGCGGAATCTCGAAGTCGGCGCCGGCGCCGATTCTGGCGTCTTCCGGCGGATTGTCCAGCTCGAGCACGACGGTGCGCGAATTGCGATCCTGTTCCGTCCGGTCGCTCGTGAACGGCGCGTTCGACGGCGCCTGCACAACTTCCGCCCGGTACGTCTCGCCGCCGTAGACAACCGTCGCTTCCATGCCGGCTTGCACGCTCAGAAGATCGGACGACGAAGCCGCGACATACGTCAACCGGACCTGATTCGGATCGGACACGGCGATAAGCGGCCGATAGGCGGTGACCGAGTCGCCGGGCGCGATTTCCGCGATGTATGTCACCTCGCCGTCGAACGGCGCGACGAGCCGCGACTTCGCAAGCTGCTCCTCGAGCGCCTCGAGGCTGATGCGCTCGCGCTCGAGGTCGATCTCGCGCAGCCGCAGGTCTCGGCCGGTCAATCCGCCGAGAATCGCCTGCTCGTANTGGATCTGCGCCCGCTCGACGTTCAGCCGCTGCAGCCGGATGCGCAGCTCGAGATCGCCGACATCGAGCTCGAGGACGGTCTGGCCGGCCTTCGACCTCATCTCCCTGCTTCACATGGACCGCCAGCACNCGCCCGCCGGATTCACGGAAATAGAGCGGTTCGCTGCGGCTTGACGTGAACGTCGCCGAGCCGCGCAGCACGGTCTGGATCGTGCCGCGCTTCGCCTCGACGACATCGAACACTTCTTCCTTCGGCTGCACCAGCGGCGGTGCAAGCGCTTCCTCTTCCTGCGGCAGCAGGGAACAGCCGGCCGCGATCACGAGCGCCGCCAGCGCGACCGCCGCGCGTTCAAGACCGCGCCGCCGCCGGCAACTCCGCATGTTCGACAATTTTCCCATCCTCCAATGCGATCACTTGATCGACGAGTTCCATAATGCCGGGATCGTGCGTCGTCAGCACGACCGTCGTGCCCAGGCGCTTCACCAGATCGCGGAACACGCGGATGATCTGCAGCCCCATCCGGCTGTCGAGCTCGGCCGTCGGCTCGTCCGCGATGAGCAGACGCGGCTCGTGGGCGATCGCCCGGGCGATCGCGACCCGCTGCTGCTCGCCCCCCGACAGCTCCGGCGGGCGATGCTTCATCCGCTCCTTCATCCCGACCCATTCGAGGGCGCGTTCCACCCGCTCGCGTCCTGCTCGGACTCCGGCGACGCGCANGCCGAACTCGACGTTCTCGTANGCCGACATGAGCGGCATGAGGCCGAACGANTGGAAGACGAGCCCGATCTCCCGGCGNCGCANGGCGTTCTTCNGCCNCTCCGGCATGGCCGTCAAATCTTCGCCATCCCACAGGACGCGTCCTTCGGTCGGCTCGTCCAGAGCGCACAGGATGTTCAGAAGCGTCGTCTTGCCCGATCCCGAACGGCCGACCAGCGCGGTGACCGTCCCCTGCCGGATCGTCAGGTCGATTCCGTCCAGCGCGGTCACGGCGCCGCTGCCGGTGCCGAACACGCGCCGGATGCCTTCCGCCCGCAGGATGACGCGGCCCGGAGACGCTTCTGCTTCCGAAGCCGCCGCTTCCGGGCTCTCCGGCGATTCCGGCGGCGCGTTGTCCCTCGGATCGCCCGCCCGTGCGCCGTTCCCCGCTTCGCCCGCCGTCGCCGCCGCAAGCCGCGCAGCTCCGGCGGATGTGCAATCGTTTTCATACGACACGATTGTCGTCCCTCCCGCATGCCGGTCCATCAATGCACCGCTGACAAAATTTTATAAGAGAATAATAGGCATTTTGGGAACAGGGTGTCAATTTGAATATTCCGGCTGCTTCCCTCAAATTCCAGACAACAACGCGATCAGCGCCGCCAGCCCCCCCGCAAACAGCGACGAGAGCAAATTGACGAGATCGTTCGTCATCCAGCGCCGGCCCTGGGCATGCAGCGCCGGTTCGCCGCAATGGACGGCGCGCTCCGTCAGGGCGCCGCATGCAAGGCAGCGATACATCGCCTGCTGCCAGGCGCCGAGCAGCGAATCGGCCATCGCGCCGGCCAGCCCGGCCGCCGCCGCGGCGGCGATGAGCGCGGCCGCCGGAAGCTCCGCCGCCTCCCCGCCGCCCAGCAGCGCGGCGGAGACGCCGATGAGCGCCGCGCCGGAGAGCGCGGCGGCCGTGCCGAGCGGCGTCACCCCGCCGCTCGTCCCCGCCGGCACGGCGCGGCCGGTCAGCACGGAGCGCGGCTGCGTCCGGCTCAAAGCGCCGATCTCCGTCGCCCAGGTGTCGGCGTTCACCGACGCCATGACGCCGACGAAAGCGGCGGCGATTGCCGGCTCCGGCCAGATGGCATAAGCCGCGCAAAGCGCAAGGCCGATGCCGCCGTTCGCCCACACCTGTCCCGCGTCGCGCCGGCCGGTCTTCGCGTAGTTCCGCTCCGCTTCCATTTTTGCACGGGCATGCCGCTTCCAGCGGGACCAGAAGACGGAGGTGGCGAAGAAGACGAGCAGCGTGCCGTACCAGAGCGGCCCGCCGAGGGCGAAATAGACGGCGCCCATCGCCGTGGCGGACCAGGCTCCCGACGCCGAAAGCGCCCGCTTGCGCCAGGCGGCCCAGGCAATCAGCGCGCTGCCCGCAATTCCCGCCGCCAATCGCAATGGCATCGAGTGGGCCATTTCAGCCAACATGATTTGATCTTCCTTCCGGGGCTCTCCCCCTAAATCCGGACGGCCGGGATACGTCATTTTTTCGGCCTGCGGCGGCAGGAGAAGCGCGATTGATGTCGAAATTTTTGGAAACGGCTTTTCGTTACGGACTCAAAACCGCATGTGGACAAGGAGTGTGTCGCCCGTTGCCCGACTATCCCCATGAATTCGAACGCCAGCCCGCTCTCCGCGAAGAACTGACTCCCGAGCAGATGCTCCGCATTATTTTCGATTATACCGCAAAAATCGCGAACGAACGCAACCTGCACAACGTGCTCGTCCTGATGGCGAACATGGGGCGTGAAATGATTTTGTCCGACCGGTGCACCGTCTGGCTGATCGACCACAAACGCGGCGAACTGTTCACGACGGTCGCCCACGGCGTCAGCGAGATCCGCGTGCCGCTCGGTTCCGGTTTCGTCGGCCATTCGATCGCGCTCGGCCAGCCGCTGCTGATCGAAGACGCCTACCAAGATCCGCGCCACAACGCGGAGAACGACCGCAGGACGGGATATCGGACGAAGTCCGTCATCACCGTGCCGTTCGTCGGCAACGACGGCAGCATCATCGGCGCCTATCAGGCCATCAACAAGATGACGAAGGAAGGCGTCTTCACGCAGCGCGACCTCGAGTACCTGTCGCTGGCCGCCTCCTACGCGGGCAAGTCGCTCGAATCGGTCATGCTGCACGAAGAGATCGTCGCCACGCAGAAGGAGATCATTTTCCGGATGGGCGAAATCGGGGAGAGCCGGTCGAAAGAGACGGGCAACCACGTCAAGCGGGTGGCCGAATACTCCTACATCCTCGCCCTCGGACTCGGCCTGCCGCAAGAGGAAGCCGAGAAGATCCGGATGGCATCCCCGATGCACGACATCGGCAAGGTCGCCATTCCCGACGCGGTGCTGAAGAAGCCGGGCAAGCTGACCGACGAAGAGTACGGGATCATGAAAACCCACACGACGATCGGCTACAACCTGCTGAAGGGATCGAACCGCGAACTGCTGCGCACGGCCGCCCATATCGCGTACGAACACCACGAGAAATGGGACGGCACCGGCTACCCGCGCGGACTGAAAGGCGAGGAAATCCATCTGTACGGACGGATTACGGCGGTGGCCGACGTGTTCGACGCGCTCGGCAGCGACCGGGTCTACAAGAAAGCCTGGGAGCTAGACCGCATCATCAACCTGTTCCGGGAAGAGCGGGGACGGCACTTCGATCCGAAACTGGTCGACGTCTTCATGGAACAGCTTCCGCGCATCCTCGAAGCGCGCGACCGGTACAAGGACGAGCTGCCGGAATGACGAACGCGGCCGGAAGAAGCTTCAAAGCCTCCTCCGGCCGCTTCTTTTTTATCTTCCGAACCACCTGTGCCTCCGCCCCGCCAGCAGTTCGCCGAACCGGTCGGGGTAGTTCGTGCAGATGATGATGTCCTCCCCCATCGCGGCGATCCGCCGCATCCCGGCCTTCCGGTCCACCGTCCAGGCCATCACCGCAAGGCCCGCCTCACGGAACGATGCCATCCGCTCGGCCGTCAGCCGGTTCCAGCCGATCGACAGGAACGTCGCGCCGATCCGCGCGAGCGCCTGCTCTAGCCCCGGCGGAGCGGCGTCGATGATGAGCCCCGTGCGCATGCGGCTCTCCGCTTCCTTCACCCGCCTGAGCGCCAGCGGATCGAACGACGTAATGACGGAGTCATCGGTTCGGCCGTGCCGCCGGAGCAGTCCGACGACCGCCGCTTCGATGCCCGGATAACGGCCGCCGTATGTCTTCAGCTCGATGTTCAGCTTGCATTTGCCCGCCGTCAGCTCCAGCACCTGTTCCAGCGTCGGCACGGGCTCGCCGCGAAAAGCCGGGGAGAACCAGCTCCCCGCGTCCATCGCAGCCAGCTCCGCCGCCGTGTAATCGGCCACGCGGCCTTTGCGGTCGGTCGTCCGGTTCACCGTGTCGTCGTGGATGACGACCGGCACGCCGTCCTTCGAAAGCTGCACGTCCAGTTCGATCCATTCGACGAATGAGTACGAAAGCGCCTTCTTCATCGCGGCCAGCGTGTTCTCGGGCGCAAGCCCGGACGCGCCCCGGTGCGCGCAGCAAGGATTGGCGATTCGCATCGTCGGCCTCCTTCCCGATTGAAAACCCCGTCGCGGTCAGCCTTCCCCGGCGTCTGCGGCCTCCGCGGCCGGACGAAGCGCGCCGTCTTCGCCGATCGCAACGCCGAACGAAAGCTGCTCCAGCAGATCGAGCATCGCCCGGCGTTCCTCGCCTTCGAGCGGCTCCGGACGCGACGGCTCGATCGCCCGCATCGGAACGAACGCCAGCTCGCAGCCTCCGCCCTTGACGCAGACCGCGTTCAGCAAGCCGGTGTCGCGCGTATCCGCGTTCGTCGTCACGTTGAAAATGAAATTGCCGAGGCTGTACGCGATCCACTTCCCGTTGTATTGCTCGAATCCCTGCAGCACGTGCGGGTGCGAGCCGACGACGATATCCGCTCCCGCGTCGATGTAAGCGCGGGCCAGCTTCTTCTCGATGTCGCGCGGCTCTCGTTTCAATTCTTCGCCCCAGTGGGCATACACGATGATCAGATCGTGTTCTTCCCTCGCCCGCTCGATCGCCGCCACCGCCCTGCGGGGATCGTACGTTTCCGCTACGCCGGGGTGATTTTTGTCCGCTTTCCACGACACTTCCGGCACGACGCGGCTCAGACTGAACACCGCGATCGACATGCCTTTCACGTCGAAAACGACCGGCGTGAACGCTTCCTCGTCATTGCGGCCGGCGCCCGCGTGCTTGATGTCCGCTTCGTCCAGATGCGCCATCGTGTCCAGCAGCCCTTCGACACCCTGGTCGAGCGTATGGTTGTTCGCGAGCGAAACGAAGTCGAAGCCCGCTTCGCGCAGCGACGGGAGAAGGTCCGGGCTGCCCTTGAACACGAATTTCTTGTCTTCGGCCGGCGTGCCGCGCGTCGTGATCGGATTTTCGAGATTGCCGATCGTCAGATCCGGTTCCCGCAGGTAAGGCAGCGCCTTGGCGTACGGGTAATCGAATCCTTCGCGGCGCATCAGCTTCTCGACGGACGAGGCCAGCAGAATGTCGCCGACGAATGCGATTCTGACCGGCTCATCAAGCGGTTCCGGATCCGCATTGCCCGACGGTGCGGGCTTGCCGCTGTTGCCGTCCCCGGCGGAATCCGCACCGGTTTCCCCGTTCGCGGTTCCGCCGTCGGGAGACGCGTCCTTGCCGGAATTCGATGTTGATTCCGCATCCCCCGCCGGCGGCGGGGTCGGCGAGCCGGAGCCTCCTTCCCGTCCGTTGAACCAATCTCCGGACGCCAGCCCGTACACCAATGCGGCGATGGCGATCAACATGCCTATGTTAAGCAGCGCGAGCCGGCGCATGCGCTTTTTGCGCCTGTTCCGGTCCCGCGCGCGCGAATCAACCCGCGAAAGTTCCATTCCGAGCAAATCCCCTTAGCCGATATTACCCATACATTATAGCAGGAAAAACGGCTGACACTGCTTGGAAGTGAAAAAATTTTCCGTTAGCAAGCGGTACGAATCTCCCGCCGGCGCGGCTGCGGCGTAAGTGCCGCGTTACAGCGGCTTGCGGAGCCCGGGCGATGCCGTTGTAGCGTGGATAACACGCTACAGCGGCTTGCGGAGCCCGGGCGGTGCCCTTGTAGCGTGGATAGCACGCTACAAAGGCTTGCGGAGCCCGGGCGATGCCGTTGTAACGTGGATAGCACGCTACAGCGGCTTGCGGAGCCCGGGCGATGCCGTTGTAGCGTGGATAACACGCTACAGCGGCTTGCGGAGCCCGGGCGATGCCGTTGTAACGTGGATAGCACGCTACAAAGGCTTGCGGAGCCCGGGCGGTGCCCTTGTAGCGTGGATAACACGCTACAGCGGCTTGCGGAGCCCATGCGATGCTGAATGCGAAACCCCTTGGCCCAACAAAAAACGGCCGTCAGGAACAAAGCCTGATCGACCGTTCAACCCGGTATGAATCATGAAATGGAGCCGCGCAGCTCCCGGATTGCGGCTTCCGCCGTCTCCCTCGCCTGCCGGATGC
>Ga0065720_1021113_pt1 | contig 11504 bp, 8 predicted proteins | sample Thericmetagenome_FD_59107 | JGI IMG/M metagenome (GOLD analysis project Ga0065720, IMG submission 59107) | Thermophilic microbial communities from the Joint Bioenergy Institute, California, USA of rice/straw/compost enrichment - eDNA_2 v2... | ecosystem: Engineered > Solid waste > Grass >... | reverse complement strand
GCCCGGATCGCCCGCCACGGCCAGTCGGTCGTGACGACGACCGACCTCGCGCACGTGCCCGGCGCCGCCGACCCGGGGGTCGCGCGCGTCGCGGTCGCCGACGGCGCCCTGCGCCCGGACACCCCGGCCCCGGCGTGGGAGGCGGCGTGAGGCGCTCGGCCCCGCGCCCCCTCTCGATCGCCGTCGAGGCGCTCGCGCGGACGGTCGCGCCGGTCACGCCGCTGGCCCGCGTCCAGGCGGCCTGGGCCGAGGCGGTCGGCGAGGCGGTGGCCGAGAACGCGACGCCGCTGCGCCTCCGCGACGGGGTCCTGACCGTCGCCTGCCGCCAGGCGGTGTGGGCCCAGGAGCTGGCGCTCATGGCGCCCGAGCTCGCCGGCGCGCTGAACCGCGCGCTCGGCGAGGAGCTCGTGACCGAGATCCGCACGACCGCGACGACCCGGTGAGGCGCCGCCGTTTCGCGCGATTTGCAGGGAAGATGGGCGGCCTGACGGCCGGGTTCCGGGACCGCTCTGTGCTATTCTTCTGTCAACCACTTCTCTTCGCCCCGGGCCGCCGCCGGCTGTGGCGCGACCGGGGCGTTCTCACGTAAACGGAGGACCGTTTGGCCGCCGAGAACCCCACCCCTGCCCAGAGCTACGACGCCCAGGACATCACCGTCCTGGAAGGGCTGGAGGCGGTGCGGAAGCGGCCGGGCATGTACATCGGCTCGACCGGCGTGCGCGGCCTGCACCACCTCGTCTACGAGGTCGTCGACAACTCGGTCGACGAGGCCCTGGCCGGCCATGCGACCGAGGTCGACGTCACGATCCACCCGGACAACTCGATCACCGTCGTCGACAACGGCCGCGGCATCCCCGTGGCGACGATGGAGAAGGAGGGCAAGTCGGCCCTCGAGGTCGTCCTGACGGTCCTGCACGCCGGCGGCAAGTTCGGCGACGGCGGGGGCTACAAGGTCTCCGGCGGCCTGCACGGCGTCGGCGTCTCGGTCGTCAACGCCCTGTCGGAGACGCTCGAGGTCACCGTCAGGCGCGACGGCTTCCACTGGACGCAGTCCTACGTCCGCGGCGTCCCGCAGGGCCCGGTGACGAAGGGCGAGCCGACCGGCGAGACGGGCACGTCGATCACGTTCCTGCCCGACGCCGAGATGTTCGAGGTCACGGAGTTCGACTTCGCGACGCTCGAGCAGCGGCTGCGCGAGACCGCGTTCCTGACCGCCGGCCTGCGGATCACCCTCACCGACGAGCGCGGCGGCGAGAACAAGCGGATCGAGTTCCAGTACGACGGCGGCATCGCGGACTTCGTCGCCTACATGAACGAGTCCAAGGAGCCGCTGACGAAGGACGTCATCTACTTCTCGGCGGAGTCCGACGAGGGCGCCGTCGAGGTCGCGATGCAGTGGAACACGACCTACCAGGAGTCGATCCACAGCTTCGCCAACAACATCAACACGCACGAGGGCGGCTCCCACCTCTCCGGCTTCCGCTCGGCGCTCACGCGCACGCTGAACGCGTGGGCCCGCAAGCAGACGAACCCGCTCCTGCGCGAGAAGGACGAGAACCTCAGCGGCGAGGACGTCCGCGAGGGCCTGACCGCAGTCATCTCGGTCAAGCTCTCCGAGCCGCAGTTCGAGGGCCAGACGAAGACGAAGCTCGGCAACCCCGGCATGGAGGGCTTCGTCCAGACGGTCGTCAACGAGAAGCTCGGCGAGTACCTCGAGGAGCACCCGAACGAGGGCCGGGCGATCCTGCGCAAGGCGATCCAGGCCGCCCAGGCCCGCGCCGCCGCCCGCAAGGCCCGCGACCTCACGCGGCGCAAGTCGGTCCTCGACGGCGTCGGCCTGCCGGGCAAGCTCGCCGACTGCTCGGTGCGCGACCCCTCGCTGGCCGAGCTGTTCATCGTCGAGGGCGACTCCGCCGGCGGCTCGGCCAAGCAGGGCCGCGACCGCAACACGCAGGCGGTCCTGCCGCTGCGCGGCAAGATCCTCAACGTCGAGAAGAGCCGGATCGACAAGGTCCTCAAGAACGAGGAGATCCAGGCGCTGATCCGCGCGATCGGCACCGGCGTGCGCGACGAGTTCAACATCGAGGCCGCGCGCTACCACAAGATCATCCTCATGACGGACGCCGACGTCGACGGCGCCCACATCCGCACGCTCGCGCTGACGCTCCTGTTCCGCGAGATGCCGGAGCTGATCGAGAACGGCTACGTCTACATCGCGAAGCCGCCGCTCTACAAGATCAAGCAGGGCAACCAGGAGCGCTACATCGAGAAGGAGAGCGAGCTCGAGGAGGTGCTGCTCGGCGACAAGTTCGACCGGATCGGCATCCTCGACCGCAACGGCAACCCGTTCAAGCTCACCGAGACCCGCTGGCAGCGCTTCACCCGCCTGCTGAAGCAGTACGAGGGCTGGACGTCGGCGCTGCGCGCCGCGTTCGGCCACGACCGGGTCCAGTTCCTCGAGGAGTCGTCGCTGCTCGACGAGGGCGCGATGGACGCCGAGGCCGCGCTCGCCGTCCTCACCCGCGAGGGCGTCGAGGGCGAGCCGTTCGAGATGACGATCGTCGACCGCGAGCCGGGCGTCTCCGTCACCGTCCGCGCGGTCGAGGTGAAGACCGGCCTGGCCCGCACGCACGTCCTCCCGCGGGCGCTCTTCGAGGCCAACGAGTACCGCCAGCTCGTCCGCGTCCACCGCCAGCTCCTCGAGCTCGCCGGCGCGGCCCCGTTCCAGGTGACGCTGGGCGAGGACGCCGCCGAGGCGCTCTCGTTCGCCGAGCTGCGCCGGACGGTGCTCGACCTCTGCTCCAAGCGCGTGCAGCTCTCGCGCTTCAAGGGCCTGGGCGAGATGAACCCCGAGCAGCTGCGGGAGACGACGATGGACCCGCAGACCCGCACGCTCGCGCAGGTGACGATGGACGACGCGGCGTCGGCCGACCAGCTGTTCTCGATGCTCATGGGCGACGTCGTCGAGCCGCGGCGCGCCTTCATCGAGGAGAACGCGCGGCTCGTCGCCAACCTGGATGTGTGAGCGCACGAACCGGAAGGAGGTGAAGCATGGGGACTGACGTCATCAGCGGCGGCAACATCGAGCCGCGGTCGCTCGAGGAGGAGATGCGCACCGCGTATCTCGACTACGCGATGTCCGTCATCGTCGGCCGCGCGCTGCCCGACGTCCGCGACGGCCTCAAGCCCGTCCACCGGCGCGTGCTGTTCGCCATGCAGGAGGCCGGGCTGCAGCCCAACCGGCCCTACTCGAAGTCGTCGCGCATCGTCGGCGACGTGATGGGCAAGTACCACCCGCACGGCGACGCGCCCATCTACGACACGCTCGTGCGCATGGCGCAGGACTTCTCCCTGCGCTACCCGCTCGTCGACGGCCAGGGCAACTTCGGCTCCGTCGACGACGACCCGCCCGCGGCGATGCGCTACACCGAGGCCCGCCTCGCGCGCATGGCCACGGAGATGCTGCGCGACATCGACGAGGACACCGTCGACTTCGGGCCCAACTACGACGGGCGCAACCAGGAGCCGTCGGTCCTCCCGTCGCGCTTCCCCAACCTCCTCGTCAACGGCTCCTCCGGCATCGCCGTCGGGATGGCGACGAACATCCCGCCGCACAACCTGCGCGAGGTCGTCGACGCCGTCATCGCCTTCATCGACGACCCCGACATCACCGTCGAGGGCCTGATGGAGCACATCAAGGGCCCCGACTTCCCCACCGGCGGCATCATCCTCGGCCGCCAGGGGATCCGCGAGGCCTACGAGACCGGGCGCGGCCGCGTGCGCGTGCGCGCGAAGGCCCACATCGAGGACATCGGCCGCGGCAAGGAGGCCATCGTGGTCACCGAGCTGCCCTTCATGGTCAAGAAGGGCGGCCCGAACGGCCTCATGGTCAAGATCAAGGATCTCGTCGAGGAGAAGAAGCTCCCCGAGATCAGCGACATCCAGGACTACTCGGACGGTCGCACCGGGATGCGGCTCGTCATCGAGCTCAAGCGCGACGCGATCCCGAAGGTCGTCCTGAACAAGCTGTTCAAGCACACGCCGATGCAGACGACGTTCGGCGTGAACACGGTCGCGCTCGTCGACGGCGTGCCGCGGACGCTCTCGCTGCCGGCGGTCATCAAGAACTACGTCGACCACCAGCGCGACGTCATCGTGCGGCGCACGAAGTACCGCCTGCGCCAGGCGGAGGCGCGCGCCCACGTCCTCGAGGGCCTCCTCATCGCGATCAACAACATCGACGAGGTCATCGCCCTCATCCGCGCCTCGCGCGACACCGACGAGGCCCGCACCGGCCTGATGGAGCGCTTCGAGCTGACGCGCATCCAGGCCCAGGCGATCGTCGACATGCGCCTCGGCCGCCTGACCGCGCTCGAGGCCGACAAGATCCGGGCCGAGTACGACGACCTCATCGAGCAGATCGCCGAGTTCCGGGCCATCCTCGGCTCCGAGCAGCGGGTCCTCGACATCATCAAGGACGAGCTGCGCGAGATCGCCGAGGCCTACGGCGACGAGCGCCGGACGCTCATCACGCACTCCGAGGACGAGATCGACATCGAGGATCTCATCCCGGACCAGCAGATGGTCATCACGATCACGAAGAGCGGCTACATCAAGTCGCTGCCGCTGATGACCTACCGCCAGCAGCAGCGCGGCGGGCGCGGGGTCACCGGGATGGACATGAAGGACGGCGACTACATCGAGCACCTCTTCGTGTGCTCGTCGCACGACTACCTGCTGTTCTTCTCCAACCGCGGCAAGGTCTACCGCTCCAAGGTCTACGACCTGCCGGAGGCGTCGCGGACCGCCAAGGGCCGCGCGCTCGTGAACGTGCTGCCGCTGCGCGAGGGCGAGCGGATCCAGTCCGTGCTCGCGACGCGCGACTTCTCCGAGGGCAGGTACCTCGTCTTCGCGACGCGCAACGGCACGGTCAAGAAGACCGAGTTCCAGGCCTACAACACGCCGATCAAGGCCGACGGCATCATCGCGATCAACATCCGCGACGACGACGAGCTCGTCGCCGTCCGCCGCACGAGCGGCGACGACGACATCCTCATGGTGTCGCGCAAGGGGCAGGCCGTCCGCTTCCACGAGAGCGGCGTGCGCCCGATGGGCCGCGACACGTCCGGCGTGCGCGGCATGGACGTCAGCAGCGAGGGCGACGCGGTCCTGGCCATGGACGTCGCCCGCGACGACCAGGAGCTGCTCGTCGTCACCGAGAACGGCTACGGCAAGCGCACCTCGATCAGCGAGTACCGCAAGACCAACCGCGGCGCGAAGGGCGTCGGGACGATCAAGCTGACCGAGACGAAGGGCGCGCTGGCCGGGGCGCTCGTCGTGCGCGAGCACCAGGAGCTCGTCTTCATCTCCAGCAACGGCATGGTCCAGCGGACCGCCGTGCGGGGCATCAGCCGCTACGGCCGCCTGTCGCAGGGCGTGCGGGTCATGAACATCAAGGACGACGACCGCGTCTCGGCCGTCGCCCTCGTCATGGACTCCGGCAGCGACAACGAGGTCAACCGCAACGGCGACGAGCAGCCCGCCGGCGAGTGAGGCCGGTGGGCGGGCGCCCCGGGGCGGGGCGCCCGTCCGGGCGAGGACCGTCGCCCGTCCTGCGCCTCCGGTACTCTGCGTTTCACCAGAGAAAGGAGGTGGTCCGTATCTGTAGTGACAGTGCTTGCGGGACCCTGGAGGTGACCGGCCGCTAGGTCGGATCGGCTGGAGCCGCCTCGCGGAATCCAACCCGGGCCACCGTCGGACGGCATGCCGGACCTGGTCCCCCCGGCGCACGCGGCCACCGCGCGCAGCGTTGCCCCCGATCCTTCATCCAGTCCCTGTTGAACGCGGAGGGCGCCCCCATCGAGGGCGCCCTTCGTGCGTCCGGAGGCGCCGGCGCCCGGCGGCGGGCCGCGGCCCGGACGCGGCCGCGCGCGCCCCGTCCGCGGTCAGGCCGCCTCGGGCAGGTACTGGCGCCAGCCGCTGGGGATCGTCGGGCTGGCGACGTGGATGAAGATCGCCGGGTGCGGCGTGCGCGGCGGGCGGGCCGGGATCATCCCGACCTGGGACGGGAGGCGGTCGCCCTTGCGCCGGTTGCAGGGCGCGCACGCGGCGACGATGTTGTCCCAGGTCGAGCCGCCGCCCTTCGAGCGCGGGATGACGTGGTCGACGGTGAGGTTGCTGCGCGAGCCGCAGTACTGGCACGTCCAGCCGTCGCGGGCGAACACGGCGCGGCGCGTGATCCTGCGCTTGTGGGTGTCGCGCGGGACCTTCACGTAGGAGACGAGGCGGATCACGACCGGCCGCGCGAACGTCGTCGACTCCGACCGCAGGTCCCAGGAGGCGCGCTCGACGAGCTCGGCCTTCTCCTTCATCAGGAGGACGACCGCGCGCCGGACCGTGCAGACGTTGATCGGCTCATAGGTCGCGTTCAGCACGAGCACCCGTCCACCCGAGCCTGGTCCACGCCGCTGGTGCTCATCGGGCGGCGCGGACCGCGCTGGAGGGATCGGGTCGCCGACGCAGGTCATGGGACCGGGGCCGAGTCTAGCGAGCGGCGCGGCGTCGGCCGCGCGCCGCCCGCGCCGCGGCGCCCGGCGCGCCCGCCCGGTCAGGTGGCGGACGGGTAGGTCCCGAGCGTCCGCAGGCCCTCGCAGTGAGAGGCCAGGCCGCGCAGCGCCTCGGCCACCGCGGGCGCCTCGGCGTGCCCCTCGAGGTCGACGAAGAACATGTAGTGGCCGAGGCCCATCCGCCGCGGGCGCGACTCGATCCGCGTCATGTTCACGCCCCGGAACGCGAGCTCCGACAGGCAGCGCACGAGCCAGCCCGGCGCCTCGTCGCCGCCGCCCCAGAAGACGACCGAGGTCTTCCACGCCTCGCCGCGGGCGGCCGGCCGCGCCCCGTCGCGGGCCAGCCACACGAACCGGGTCTGGTTGCCCGGGTCGTCCTCGATCCCGGCGGCGAGGACGCGCGCGCCGTAGAGGTCGGCCGCGATCCGCGGGGCGATCGCCGCCCGGGCCGGGTCGCCGGCCGCGGCGACCGAGCGGACCGCCTCGGCCGTCGAGCCCTGGACGGCCTCCAGGCGCGCGTCCGGCAGCCGCTCGCGCAGGAAGCGCGTGCACTGCCCGAGCGCGTGCGGATGCGAGAGGACGACGGCGATCGCGTCCAGCGAGGCCCCGTCCACCCCGATGAGGCAGTGGCTGATCGGGCGCACGACCTCGTCGACGATCACGACCCCGGGGGCGTCGACGGCGAGCGCGTCGAGCGTCGCGTCGACCGAGCCCTCGAGCGCGTTCTCGATCGGGACGACCGCCTGCTCGACCGACCCGTCGGCGACGGCGAGGACCGTCGCGCGGATCGTCGGGAACGGGACCGGCTCCACGCCGTCGGGGGCGCTGGCCCGCAGCGCCTCCTCGGTGAACGTGCCCGGCGGGCCGAAGTAGCCGACGCGCATCGACACCGCGTCAGACGCCGCGCGGGGCCTCCTGCACCTCGCCGGCCAGGGCGAGGCGCACCGCCTCCTCCTCCTCGGGCGACAGCTCGAACTCCGCCTCGCCCTCGCGCACCTGCTTGGCGTACAGCCGGGCCTGGTCGCGGTGGTGGATCGACGACAGGACGATCCCCGACCGCGTCGCGTCGAGCAGGGCGATCGACGCCGACTGGCGGCCCGACATCTCGTTGTAGGCGTCGTAGCGCAGGACGCCGCGGTAGGCGATCGCGGCATCGAGGCGCTCCTCCGCGGTGCCGAGCCGGTTGTCGAGCCGCAGCGCGGACTCCTCGACGTACGCGCGCAGCGCCTCGAACGCGTGCCCGAGCTCGGCGGCGTGCTCGACGAGGTCGCGCGGCTCCCCGTTGCCGAGCACGACGCGCTGGGCGGCCCGCACCCGGCGCAGCTGCACGGCGAGGACCGCGGCCAGCACGAGCGCGACGACCGCGGTGGCGGCAGCGGCGAGCGCGACGATGCCCGTCGTGGTCGTCAGGTCGTCCACGGCCCCAACGGTACCCCGCCGCGCCGCGGAGCGGGAGTGCCGGCCGCCGGGCGGGCCGGGCGCGGATCAGCGGGTGAAGAGCGCCGTGTACGTCTGCGTGTTGTTGTCGGTCAGCTCCTCGCCCGGCACCTTGGCGACGGTGACCTTGATCGTCACCGGCGCGCCGATCGGCGGCGACTGCCCGAGCGGGATCGTGACCTCGGCGTTGCTGCCGGCGACGGTCTGGGGCACCGTGTCGTTGACGACGATCGGGTCGCCGGCGCCGGTGATGCGCACGGTCACCTTCACGTCGCGCTCGTCGGAGGCGCCCTGGTTCTGGAAGACGACCCGGAACGCGACGTCCGAGCCGGCGGCGATCCGGTTGACCGCCGGCTGCGGCTGGAGCGTCACGTCGCCGACCGAGACCGACACGAGGCCGTGGCCGTGCGGGCCCGGCGTCGTCGGCTCGCGCTCGCCCGAGGTCCCGGTGCCGCCGATCCGCTGGGCGACCGTGTTCGGGTCCAGCCAGCCGAGGTTGGGCAGGAACTTCGAGCCGGCGATCGTCTGGCCGGTGATGTCGTTGTCGTCGAGCTGCTGCTTGATGAGCGGCGCGACGCGCTGCGAGTAGAGGACGTCGGAGGCCAGGAGCTTCTGCATCTGCCCGGCGATCGCCTCGGTCGCGCGCTGCGACGCCTCCTCGGAGCCGAGCGCGGCCCGGATGTTCTCGGCGATCGCGCCGAGCGCCTCGGCCCGGAAGTTCAGGACGGTCAGCAGGTTGCGCTGCGCCGGGACCATCTCGTCGGGGACGTCGAGCCGCTCGGCCCGCTCGGCCTGGTCCTCGGCCACGACCCGGTACTGGTTGATCTGGGTCTCGAGCGCGACCGGCGACTGCTCGCCGCCGGAGGTCAGCAGCTCGAAGAACGGGCGCGAGACCTGCTCGTCGGAGTCCTGGACGATCGCGGCGACGTCGCGGTTGTAGTCGCGCAGCGCGTTCTTCTTGGCGCTGCTGCGGCACGAGTTGAAGCCGATCACGACGAGGATCAGCACCAGGACGAGGACGCCGAGGGCGACCGCGCGGCGGATGAGCAGCTGCTGGCTGTCGGCCGCGCGGGCCGATCCGCCGGAGGCACGGCTCGACGCCCGGCGGGGCCGGGGCGGTCGGGAGGGTCGGGTGGGGGGTTCCTCGTCGTCGAAGAACGACATCGCGTCCGCAAGCTCCTGGGTGGAGGGCGTCCACCCGCCAGTATGGCGGGACATGCCACGTGCACGTTTCCCTTCACGAGCGGGAACTCCTTCCCGGAAGGCGAACGAGGATGCGGTGCAGCCCGCGGAGACCCTGCGCGGAGCCGGCGTCCCGGCGCCCGACGGCGAGCTCCTGCTCGGCCGCTACCGGCTGGGGCGCCGTCTCGGCTCCGGGGGGTTCGGCACGGTCTGGCAGGCCTGGGACGAGCACCTCCAGCGCGACGTCGCCGTCAAGCGGATCCCGCTCGACGACACCGACCCCGAGCGGGCGCAGCGCGAGGCGCAGGCGGCCGCGCGCCTCAGCCACCCGGGGATCGTCGCCCTCTACGAGACCGGCGCCGACGACGAGGCCTGCTACCTCGTCAGCGAGCTCGTCCGCGGCGACACGCTGCGCGACCTCCTCGACCGGGGCGCGCTCTCGGACCGAGACGTCGTCGTGATCGGCGCCGGCCTGTGCGACGCGCTCGCCCACGCGCACGCCCGCGGCGTCATCCACCGCGACGTCAAGCCCGGCAACGTCATGGTCTGCGAGCAGCACGCCGACGGCGGGGCGACGGCGAAGATCTGCGACTTCGGGATCGCCCGGATCGTCGGCGGCGAGGCGCTCACCCGCACCGGCGACGTCGTCGGCACGCTCGCCTACATGGCGCCCGAGCAGGCCGAGGGGCGGCGGATCACCCCGGCCGTCGACGTCTACGCGCTCGGGCTCGTCCTCTACGAGGCGCTGACGGGGACGAACCCGATCCGCGGCGCCGGCCCGGCCGACACGGCCCGGCGCGTCGGGATCGAGCTGCCGCAGCTGCGGCGGGTGCGCCGCGACCTCCCCGAGGCGCTCTGCGACGCGATCGACGCCGCGGTCGCCGTCGACCCGCGCGACCGCCCGACCCCGGCGCGGCTGCGGGCGGCCCTGCTCGCCGCCGTCGACCAAGTCGACGACGAGCCGGGGATCGTCGAGGGCGGCCCGCTCGACGACCTGCGCACGCGCTGGACGGCGATCCAGCGCCGCTACCGCGACCCGGGCGAGACCGGCTGGCTGCGCGAGGTCCGCGACGGGCTCACGCGCGCCGGCGCGGTCGCCTGGGAGGAGGCGGCCGACGAGCCGTTCGTCGACGCGCCCCCGGTCGAGGGCGACGCGCCCGCGCCGGTGCCGCGCCGGCTGCTGGCCCGCGCGTTCGCGGCCGCGACGGTCGCGCCGCTGGCCGCGCTCGCGGTCACCGAGCTCGGCCCGTCGGGGGAGCGGGCGCCGGTCGAGGCCGGGGTGGCGGCCGCCGCGGCCGCCGCGCTCGTCGCCGTCCTCCCGCGCGCCGGCTGGCTGCTGTGCGCGTGGGCGCTCGAGGTCTGGCTGCTGGCCGCCGGGGCGAGCGGCACCGCGCTCGTGCTCGCCGTCGCGCTGCTGCCCGTCCCGCTGGCGCTGCCGCTGGCCGGCGGCCTGTGGTCGGTCCCGGCCGGCGCGCCCGCGCTCGGCGCGCTCGGCCTGGCGACCGCGTTCCCGGCCGTCGCCGGCCAGGCGGCGACCGTCGCCCGCCGGGCCGCGCTCGGCGCGCTCGGGGTCGTCTGGGTCTGCGCGGTCGAGCTGCTGAGCGGGACGCGCCTGCTCGCCGGGCCGCCCGCGTCGGCGCACGCGCGCCCGTCCTGGGAGGACTCGGCCGGCCGCGCGCTGACCGACGCGGTCGTCCCGCTGCTGACGTCGGGCCTGCTCGCCGTGGCGGCGCTGTGGGCGGTCGCCGCGGCCGTCCTGCCGCTCGTCGTCCGCGGCCGCAGCGCGGCGCTCGACCTCGCCCTGGCCGCCGTGTGGGCCGCGGCTCTGGCCGTCTGCACGCAGGCCCTGCTCGAGGCGCTCGCGGCCTGGGAGGCCGCCCCGCCGCGCGGCCTGGCGCTCGGCGCGGTCGTCGCGGCGCTGGGGGCGGTGGGGCTGCGCGCGGCCCGACGCGCCGCCCGCCCCACCGGGCCTCGCCTACCATGACCTCCCGCACGTGATGGCCATCTCGGTGTCCCCGGGCGAGCGGGAACCACGGTCATGAGCGTCCTGCGCAGCCTCGAGAATCGCATCGCCGGCCTGGTGGAGGGCACCTTCGGACGGGTGTTCCGCTCCGAGGTCCGCCCCGTCGAGCTGGCCCGCAAGCTCGCCAAGGAGATGGACGAGCACCGCACCGTCTCGGTGTCGCGCACGTACGTCCCGAACGAGTACACCGTGTGGCTGTCGCCCGAGGACCGCGCCCGCTACGAGGGCGTCGAGCACGAGATCGCCGACGAGCTCGCCGCCTACCTGCTCGAGCACGCCCGCCGCGAGCGGCTCCC
>Ga0065720_1004105_pt1 | contig 11505 bp, 12 predicted proteins | sample Thericmetagenome_FD_59107 | JGI IMG/M metagenome (GOLD analysis project Ga0065720, IMG submission 59107) | Thermophilic microbial communities from the Joint Bioenergy Institute, California, USA of rice/straw/compost enrichment - eDNA_2 v2... | ecosystem: Engineered > Solid waste > Grass >... | reverse complement strand
CCCAGCACCGCCCACCATCGATCACCCGTCTCGTAGTGAATTGCGCGGACTCGACTCGCTCGCTCTTGGTCAGCAGCCCCGCGCGCAGCTTACGGCCCTAGCTATCAAGCCGCCGCTTTTTCGGTCCAAGCTGACTCAGAAACAACCCAAAGCGCATGAGACCCTCCGGCCAAGGGCCGTGGCCAGAATCGGCGTCGATGTGGCCGGCGTCGCCGGCGGGCACAAACGCCGCGCCCCAGGCCTCCGCAAAGGCACGCGCCCGCTCCAGAGAGCAGAACGGGTCTGACGAGGAAGCGACCACGACCGCGGGAAACGGCAGGCGCTCGAGTGGCAGCGGAAGGAAGCCGAAATGCTTCTCCGGCAGAGCGTTCGGATCCTCAAGGTCCGCCGGAGCGACAAGGTAGGCGCCGATCACATTGAGCCCTGCGAGCGCCGGCGCAGCGTGCACGGCGGCTGCCACGCCCGAGCCGTGCGCAACGAGCACCACCGGCCGCGTCGCCCGCCGAGCGGCCTCCACGATCCGGCTCACCCACGAGTCCTTTTCCGGACGATACCAGTCCTCCTGAACGACGATTCGCGCGGTCTTCAGACTTCGCTCCCAACGCGATTGCCAGTGGTCCGGGCCTGAGCCGGCCCAGCCAGGAAGCAAAAGGATATCGACATCGGAGGTGCGCATGGCGCTCACCTCAGCATTCGCCAAACACTCGCTTGAAAATGGTGTCGACGTGCTTGGTGTGGTAGCCGAGGTCGAACAGGTTTTCGAGTTCTTCCCGCGACAGCTTGGCGCTGACCTCCGGATCGGCGGCAAGCAGACTCAGGAAATCCCCCTCCCCGCGCCAAACCGGCATGGCATTCCGCTGGACGAGCCGATAGGCGTCCTCGCGCGACACACCCTTTTGCGTCAGCGCCAGCAGAACGCGCTGCGAGTGGATGAGGCCGCCCAGCCGGTCCAGGTTTTTCTGCATGTTCTCGGGATAGACGACGAGGTTCTCGATCACCCCCGCCAGCCGATTGAGAGCGAAGTCGAGCGTTACCGTCGCGTCTGGCCCGATCATGCGCTCGACGGACGAGTGCGAGATGTCCCGCTCGTGCCAGAGCGCCACATTCTCCATAGCGGGCAGCGCGTAGGCGCGAACCATGCGCGCAAGGCCAGTCAGGTTTTCCGTCAGAACAGGGTTGCGCTTGTGCGGCATGGCGGAGGAGCCCTTCTGGCCCTCCGAGAAGTACTCCTCGGCCTCCAGCACCTCGGTGCGCTGCAGGTGGCGGATTTCGATGGCTAGCCGCTCAATGGAGGATGCGATCACCGCGAGCGTCGCGAAATACATGGCATGGCGGTCGCGCGGAATGACCTGCGTCGACACCGGCTCCGGCCGCAGTCCAAGTTGCTTGGCCACGTATTCCTCGACCCTCGGGTCCACGTTGGCGAACGTGCCAACGGCACCGGAAATGGCGCACGTGGCCACTTCATTCCGCGCATTTTCCATCCGCTGGCGCGCGCGTGAAAACTCCGCGTAGGCGTAGGCTAGCTTCACACCAAAGGTCGTCGGCTCGGCATGGATGCCATGGCTGCGTCCGATCGTCACCGTATTCTTATGCTCGAAGGCCCGCTTCTTTAGCGCCGCGAGCACGCGGTCGATATCGGCGAGCAGTATGTCCGCCGCGCGCACCAGCTGAACGTTGAAGCAGGTGTCCAGCACGTCGGAGGATGTCATGCCCTGGTGGACGAAGCGTGCCTCCGGCCCCACATGTTCGGCGAGATGAGTGAGAAACGCGATCACATCGTGTTTCGTGACCCGCTCAATCTCGTCGATGCGGGCAACGTCGAATTCGGCGGCTGAGCCCTTCTCCCAGATGACGTCGGCGGCCTCCTTGGGAATGATCCCCAGGTCGGCCATGGCGCGCGCAGCATGGGCCTCGATCTCGAACCAGATGCGGAAGCGCGTCTGAGGATCCCAGATGCGCGTCATCTCCGGGCGGCTATAGCGGGGAATCATGCGGCTCAACCTCCTATTGACAGGCGCTGCCCTAGCAGACGACACCGTGGGCATCAATGCAGCCCAATGCGCACAGTACTTGCCAACTCAACCGGTTACTTAGCTCCATGACCTCCGATGTACTCGTCCTAGGCGCCGGCATGGTCGGCGTATCGGCGGCTTTGCACTTGCAAAAGCGCGGTCGCTCTGTCGTGCTCGTCGACCGCCGGGGTGCGGCCGAGGAAACCTCTTATGGCAACGCCGGCCTGATCCAACGCGAAGCGATCGTACCCTACGGCTTCCCCCGCGAGTTCAAGAAGCTGTGGAAGTACGCCTTCAACATGTTGCCAGAGGCCCACCACCAGTGGAGCTCCTTCTTCGGTAACGCCGTCTGGCTGTTCAAGTACTGGCGCAACTCCTCGCCTGAGCGCATCGCGGCCTCAGCCCGCGCAGCGCGTCCCCTCGTGGAGCGTTGCATCATCGAGCATCGTGCTTTGATGGAGGAAGCCGGGATCGTGGATATGATCCGCGAGACGGGCTACCTGAAGATTTTCCGCACCCGGGAGCGCTACGACCAATATCTCCGGCAACAGGAGGAGATACGGCGCGAATTCGGCGTTGGCTTCGAAGAGCTCGATCAGGCGGCCCTGCGCAAGCGCGAGCCTCACCTTTCTGCCGGCCAGTTTGTTGGCGGGCTGCTGATGCCTGACCCGGTCAGTGTGACTGATCCCAGCGCTGTCGGTAAGGCATATGCCGACCTCTTCGTGCGGCGCGGCGGCAAGTTTATCACGGCTGATGCGCGGACCCTGGAAGCCACCACGGATGGCTGGCAGGTGCACACGGTCGATGGCCCCGTGAAGGCGCGCGAGGTGGTCGTCGCGCTTGGCCCGTGGTCCGATGAAGTACTGAAGCGGCTTGGCGTGCGCGTTCCCCTTTGGGTGAAGCGCGGCTATCACGTCCACTTCCGCCCGCGCGGCGATGCAGTGCTCAACGGGCCGATCTTCGACATTGAAAGCGGTTTCGTGCTGGCGCCGATGACTCGCGGCATCCGCCTGACGACAGGCGCGGAGTTTGCGCACCGCGACGCACCGAAAACCCCCGTCCAGCTCGACAGGCTCGAGCCGGTCGCGCGTTCCATGTTCCCTCTTGGCGATCGCGTGGAAGACAAGCCGTGGATGGGCGCCCGCCCCTGCTTGCCCGACATGCTGCCGATGATCGGCCAGGTCCCAGGTCATCGCGGTCTGTGGGCAGACTTTGGTCACCACCATCTCGGCTTTACGCTTGGCCCCGCAACGGGCCGCCTGCTGGCCGAAATGATGACCGGCGAGCCTCCGTACACCGATCCGTACCCTTATCGCGTCGACCGCTTCCGGTAAGCCTCGCGGTGCTGAAAACCGCTTGACGAATTGATAACTAAAAAGTTATGAACGACCCATAACCGAAAAGTTATGGGTCATTCATGCACGTTGAGCCGGATCGCCTTTTCGCCGCCCTCGCCGATCCCACCAGACGCAGATTGTTCGAGCGATTGAGTCGCGAGGGCGAGCAATCGGTTCACGCCCTTACTGCCGGCACCACGATTTCGCAGCCGGCTGTCTCCAAACATCTGAACGTGCTGAAGCAGTCTGGCCTCGTACGCGATCGACGCGTCGGCCGGGAAACGCGCTACAGCGCCAATCCGAAAGCCTTGCGGCCGATCGTGGACTGGCTCGGTGTTTACGCCGCGTTCTGGAGCCAGAAGCTCGACAAGCTCGAAGACCTGCTCGACCGCATGGATCAATAAGGGGAGGCCCCATGAGCAACGGCGAAGCCACGCGGTCGCTCATCTTCGAGCGGCAGATGAAGCACCCACCCGAGAAAGTCTGGCGTGCACTGACCGAGAGCCATTTGATCGCGGAATGGCTGATGGAAAATGACTTCGTTCCCAAAGTCGGCCACCGCTTCACTATGCGTGCCGTTCCCCTTCCCGGTTGGTCCGGCATTGTCAATTGCGAGGTTCTGGCGGTCGAGCCGCCGCATCGTCTGAGCTACCGCTGGGGCGATGGCACGGAATCCGACAGCGGCCTCGTCACGGTTGTGACGTGGACACTTACGCCGCGAAATGGCGGCACCCTTGTGCGCATGGAGCAGTCAGGTTTCCGCGCGCCAGATGAACTCGCATTCAAGCGCATGGGTAAAGGTTGGCCACGTGTGCTCGAAATGCTTGATGACGTCGCTGGCCGCACGAATTGACCAGTAATCGGAGGCTCGCATGCCATTCGCCCGTATCGCCATCGTGTTTCACAGCGGCTGGGGTCACACGGCTCGACTGGCCGAAGCTGTAGGCACCGGTGTTGGCGAAGTTGAAGGCGCGGAAGCCCTGCTTATGACAGTCGAAGAAGCGCAAACTCGATGGGATGATCTGGCTTCTGCGGATGCAATCATCTTCGGCTCGCCAACCTACATGGGCAATGTCTCTGCGGCGTTCAAAGCTTTTCAGGAAGCAAGTTCGAAAGCCGTTATGGCAAAAGGATTTGCCTGGAAAAACAAAATTGCTGCCGGTTTCACAAATTCAGGCGCTCGGGCCGGAGACAAGCTGGCCACGCTGGTGCAAATCGCGCTTTTCGCAGCCCAACACGGCATGCACTGGGTCAATCTCGATTTGCCGCCGGCCAACAATTCCACAAAAGGATCTGAGGACGACTTAAATCGGCTGGGATTTTGGCTGGGCGCGGCAGCCCAGTCGAACACCGATCAAGGCCCGGACCTTACGCCACCGGAATCCGATCTCCTGACGGCTCGGCATCTCGGGCGACGTGTGGCTCAAGTGACATTGCAGTTCGTCCGTGGACGGCTTTCGGATGAAAGCGCACCAATCGCCGTAGCGCGCTGAAGTCAGACACGCTGGAGATCTCTTTGCAGGATCGGGCGCCCCGGATCAGGAATGCAGCGGGAATTGGGCCCGTCCCACATTCCGCCGGCATCGAGGCAGCGTTGAACCTCACGTTGGCGCAGCTGCTGCCAAGCCAGTAACGCAACAAGAAGCGCCGTCACGGCGATCACAATGGCCCAACGGGCGCGTGTCACGGATAAAGATCCCTGTAAGCCGGAGGGCCAACCCAAGCCTCGCTCGGCACTGCCGCTTCGTACACGCCCCGGGCAATGGCGCGGGCCAGGCAATCGGCTGCGGTGTGGCCAATTTCGGTGAGATCGATCGTCCGATTTTTGAGAGGCTTGTCCTGAATTGAAACTGCGATCACCGTGTCGCCATCCATCGGTGCGTGCGCTGGCCGTATCGCGCGCGCCAACCCGTCGTTGGCCATGATCGAAAGCCGCTTCGTCTCAGCCTTTGTCAGCTGTGCATTGGTCGCTACGAGCGCGATTGTCGTAGACGGTGCTGCTCGCTTGATTTTGAATTTCTGCGCCTCTAGCGGCACTTGAGGCGGTAAGCCGTGGCCTCCGAATTCGCGGCCGATTTCGTAGGCGCCGGCCCAGAAATGTGGCCCGTCACCGATCGTCACGGAGCCGACGGCATTCACGACAGCGATGGCACCGACGATGAACCCGGAGGCCGTCACCGCGCTCGCCGAACCAAGCCCGCCTTTGAAGTTGACCGTGCTTGTTCCGTACCCACCGCCAACGGTGCCGAGTGGGAAATCTCCGCCCGTTGCCTTTTCGGCCGCCTTCCAGCCGAGCTCCCAGTATGGCGGCATGCGCCCCCAGTTCTTGTCCCCACCATTAAGAAGATCGAAGACGATGGCCTGAGCCACGATGGGAACGTTTATCGGGCCGATATGGACGCCCCGCCCTTGCTGGCGCAGATAGGAGACCACGCCTCCTGCCGCATCGAGGCCGAACAGCGAGCCACCGGAAAGGACGACGGCGTCGAGGCTTTGGACCGTCATTTCCGGCTCAAGCAGCGCAGTGTCCCGGCTGCCCGGCGCGCCGCCCAGGGTTACACCGGACGCAACATTCGGCTTGTCAAAGACAATGACCGTGACGCCGCTCAGCACGCGGTCGTCATGGGCGTTGCCAACTCTCACGCCCGGAACATCAGTGATCAGGTTATGTGCCAAGCGGAAAGCCCTCACGAGTCGAGTATGGCTGCAAGGACCGTCCCCTCGGTTACCTGCTGGCCTTCTCGCGCAGTCAAACGGCCCACGGTGCCGCCGCGCGGTGCCACGAGAACGTGCTCCATCTTCATCGCCTCGATAACGACGATACGCTGACCTTTATCCACGACAGCGCCTTCCTCGACGAAAACCTTCGCGACCCGTCCGTTGATTGGCGCACGCAGCTGGCCTTCGCCATCGGTCTCGTCCGCCGCTGCGGCGTCGTAAGTTGGCCAGCAAACTTCTGTCTGCCGAAGATTATGCAGCACGAAGACGCGATCGCCATCATCAACGGTTGTAACACGATCGTGTTGGAGTTGTATGACCTGCCCCTCCACCTCGACCGTTGGCTCGCCCCCCACCCAGCTGACCTCGACCGTCGTCTTGTTGCCCTCAACCAGAATGTCCAGGGAATGCTTGCGCGATGGGCCAAGCTGAAAGCCATCGAGTGCCGCCCACGGTGAGCGTGCCTCGTCCGAAATCCGGCGCCGCTGCTCTTCGAGCTTCCGCTGCTGCTGTCTGATCAGAGCGATGGCTCCATGCGCAACCGCAACGGGATCGCTCCCCTTCGCATTCAGCCGGTCGAGCTCTCGGGCAATCAAACCGGTGTCCATCTCGCCGCTTTCAAACGCGGGCAGAGACAGCAGCCCATGAAGAAATGCGGCGTTCGTCTTCACGCCTGCGACGACTGTTTCCTGGAGCGCGTGCTTCAGTCGTTCGAGCGCGACGGCGCGATTTGGTCCCTTCGCGATCAGCTTGGCGATCATGGAGTCATAGAAGGGCGAGACAGTCGAGCCCGCTTCGACGCCCGCATCGACGCGCAGCCCTTCCGCCGTAGGCGTTCTAAAGGCCACGATCCGGCCAATCGACGGCAAGAACTCGCGCGCAGCATCCTCCGCGCAGAGCCGTGCTTCGATGGCGTGACCGTTACAAGTGATCTGGTGTTGCTCCAATGGCAGCGGCTCGCCCGCCGCAACCCGAAATTGCCATTCGACAAGGTCGAGCCCGGTGATTTCCTCCGTCACCGGATGCTCGACCTGAAGGCGCGTGTTCATCTCGATCAAGTACCAGGGAGCCTTGGCGCCAAGAGCGCCGCCCTCGACCAGGAACTCCACCGTTCCAGCCCCTCGGTAGCCCACGGCCTTCGCCAGCTTTACGGCAGCCGAGGTCATCTTTTCCCGAAGCTCCGGTGACATTCCCGGAGCGGGCGCCTCCTCGATCACCTTCTGATTGCGCCGCTGTAGTGAGCAATCACGCTCGAACAGATGGACGACGTTGCCGTGGCTGTCGCCAAACACCTGCACTTCGACGTGCCGCGGTGCCGTCACCACCTTCTCGATAAGCACCCGCGGATCGCCGAATGCCGCCTCCGCCTCACGCTGTGCGCTGGCGAGCAGTGCAGCGAAATCTTCCTCCCGCTCCACAAGGCGCATGCCGCGGCCGCCCCCACCGGCGACGGCTTTGATCATGACAGGAAATCCGATCCCACGAGCCGCCTCGGCCAGGATCTCGGGCCGCTGATCCTCGCCTTGATATCCAGGCACGACGGGTACACCCGCTGCAATGGCGATCGCCTTGGCCTCGGCCTTGCCACCAAGCTTACGCATGGAGTCTGCTGTCGGGCCTATAAAGATGAGGCCGGCGTCAGTGACCGCTTGGGCAAAGTCGGCATTCTCGGCGAGGAAGCCGTAGCCTGGGTGGATGGCATCGGCTCCGGTCCGCTTGGCCGCGCTGATAATCTTGTCGAAGACGAGATAGCTTTCGTTGGCCGGCCCGGGACCGATCGGCACGACCGCATCGGCCGCGCGCGTGTAAGGCATTCCCAGATCAGGCTCCGACGCCACCGCAACGGTTTCGATGCCGAGCTTGCGCGCTGTTCTGATGATCCGGAGCGCGATCTCACCGCGGTTGGCGATCAGAACCCGTTTCAACATGGCCAATGCAGTTCTCCCTCGGGCGCGACTGGGCGAGCGCTTCTGGCGTCGTGAACTACCACCAGATCCTGGCACTTCATGGCCTCGCTCCAGCCCAGTCTACTTCTCCGTGCAGAAGCCGTAATACTGCGCGATGATCGGTTCGCCCAGCAGGCCCAGATGGCGGGAATGAACCGCGGGATGCGCCTTCCGGTCCGCGTCGTAGTCGTAGACCGTCGTCATATTGAGGAAGCCCTCGTTGACGACCTCGAGGAAGTGATTGGCGTTGACCGCCCGCACGATCTTGACCTCGCCCTTGCCGCCCTTCTCCGTGTGTAACTCCGCCCGCTGCCCATCCAGGTCAATGGCCTCGATGCGGAACGTGAGCCGGTGCGCCGGAGAAGCCTTGTACTCACCCCCCGCGTAGGCGACGTTGTTTCCCACTTCGAATACGCAATCGAGCGCCTTGGGCTGTTCCTGCGCGGCCGCTTGCCCAGCGAAACCCAGAGCCACAGCGAGGATCGACGCAGCACGGGCGTTGGTAGACCGAACTTTCATAAGCGAGCCTTCCCCTTCTCTAAGAGCGCTGCATTCAAGCCGCAGGGGAAGGCGGGGGCAATGGGCTATTGAGGCGCGCCAGGCCTCGAAGCTCATCTGCTATCAAGTCACTATGCCTAATAGTGATTATCATTGTGCAGATTTGATACAACTGTCCCGACTGACGAGACATCGCCAGATTGGAACCGTGGCGCGTTTGCCACACTTTTCACCGCCTGCAGCATTTTTTCACATCCGCCTCGATACAGACCTTCCGTTGACGCCGCAAATCATCTAGCTAAATGAATCGCTAACGGATGGATTTTGGCCACTCATCCTTCAATGGGGGCTGGCAAGAAGTTTGGATGCGCTCTTATGAGATTCGGATTACCAGCGCGGGCATTGTGTTTTATCGCATTCCCTTCATTGATGATTTGCGGGACTGCGTCGGCTCAAGAGACATATTCCGCGGGTCAGATGTGGGGAACTCAGCCAATGGGCGTTGCTGTGCCAGGCGCCCTTGAATCGTCGGTTACTCATTACAATCAAGGTGTTATTGCGGGGCAAGTGAAAGCTGCGCGGAAAGGGTTGCTCGTAACAACTGGCACCGGCGGCAGTATTACGGTTCAGGCAATTGGTAGTCAGTCTGTCGTCAATCAAGTTATCACTGGCGAAAACATTACCGCCTCTATTGAAGCGGATCAAAAAGCGGTGAACACAAGTGAAGTCATCAATAATGGGGGAGTGAATTTTTAGGTTCTATAGTTTCGGAGTTTCAGAGTTATTGCGTTTCTCAGTCACATCAACGCTATTACAGACGTGAGGGGGCATGCGTCTGCTGAATCGCGCCTGCGGGAGTATTGCTTCCGCCGTGCTGCTTGTTGGCTTGGGGGGATGTCAGACTGTCGAACATGCCCGACTTTCTGAGCCAGAAGTCACTGCAGCAGCTTTACCGACCACTGTTCGCCCTTATCCGCAAATCGAGCAGGCTCTAGCCTGTATTCGATCTACTGGGGTGTTGAAGGGAAAAGTTTTTGAAGTCGGCAGTTTTGCCGATAGTACCGGAAAAATAAATAGCGTCGCTCCCGGTGCGACGGGTGCATTTGTTCCACAAGGTGGTAGCGCCTCGTATATTACAGATGCACTTACCAAGGCTGGAGCAAAGGTTGTCTCGACTTATTTTGGACCACCTCCGGTACGCATCCCGGCTGATTATGCCATCAATGGCATTTTCAATAGTCTCGATTTTGGCACGCCATTTGCTGCAGATGTGCGCGTAGCGGGAATTGGTCCCACCGCTGGTTATGGATGGGCTCAGCTCACGCTATCCATCCAATTGGATCAGGCATCAACACGTCTCAATAAGCAAATGAGCATGATCCAAAGACCTGTTCGCTATAGACAGCTTGGAGTTGGATCGGGTCGCGTTTTTGGCGATACGCTTCTCACGGGAAATGTCGTTATTCAAAACCAGGAAAGATTGCAGTTCGAAGCGCTCAATGGGCCGATCGCATTGGGCGTAGCTGACGTGATTATGAAAAAATTCCCTGCGGCTGCGAGAGCTTGTCGGGGGATCGTCGCCGATCTGTTGGATAGCTCTGTTTAGCGGCGACGTAAAGAAAGAAGGCCCGAACGCATTTGTTCGGGCAGTTTAAACTCCGCGTTGCTTGGAGATAGTTGGTATGCGTAAAGAAATCATTGTAAGCGTAGCAGCTCTTGCTCTCTTCCTGTCGCCTCTCCCCTCGATGGCAAAGCCGTCATCGAANGNCGGGCANNCTGGTTTTAATGCCGGAAATCCCGGCCAAACTGGTTACGGTGGTCATCCCAGCAATGGAGGCAAGTCCTGGAAGAATGCCGACAAGAACGGTGGCCACGGCCAAACTGGTTACGGTGGTCACCCCAGCAATGGAGGCAAGTCCTGGAAGAATGCCGACAAGAACGGTGGCAAGCCCGGCGGACGGAAGGGCGGGCACCCTGGCGGTGAATACCGTCACGGTACAATTTATGTAAAGAATATCAATCAAACCGCCATAAACAAAGATAAGGTTGAGAATAAAGGAAATACTCGAGTTACCAAGATTTCTGGGCCTAACGCTTCGGCGAGCACAAGCGCGACGGGTGCTAGCGCCGCAGCCGTCGTGACCAGCACTCAGGGCGGCATCAAAGTCAAGGGTGGCATCAACTCTAAGTGGGATGACAAAAACTACTCGAAGCAAGCAATTTCATCTATCCAAGTAAAAACAATAACCCAAACAGCAATAAATAAAGGCGACGTAACAAATAAGGGTGATGTGAGTGGTTATGGGAAAAAGCATCACCCGGACATCACTGGTGCTGGGGCGAGCGCCACAACTAACGCCACTGGTGCTTCAACGGTAGTATCTCTCACAAGCATTAACGATGTGAAATTCCCGTCCGTTAGCGTGGGCCGGATTAGCCAACTCTCGATAAACAACGGCAAGGTGACAAACTTGGGTAACGTTTCTGTCGGCAACCTGTCTGGTGCCAATGCGTATGCCGGTACGAGCGCAGTTGGAGCCAGCGCTGTTGTATCGGTTGGCATCACCGGAACTGGTGGCTACAAGAAGCACTAACTTTCAGGCATGAAATCGACAGGCACCGCTATGGCGGTGCCTGTTGTTTTGAGGAGGCTTGAAGACTGGCCTCATTAGTGGGATCACCCCGCCAGCAAATACGTTCTCAGCGCACTCGCCTCCATCTCCACCTCAGCGATGTGGTGCTTGACCACGTCGCCGATCGAGACGATGCCGACCAGGGCGCCGTCCTCGACCACGGGAATGTGACGGAAGCGGCCTGCTGTCATGGTGGCCATCAACTCATCGAGTGTGTCTGCCTCGGTGCAAACCACCACTTCCCGGGTCATGAAATCTGACACTGGGCGTCCAAGACAGGACGCGCCGTGTTCCGCAAGGGCACGGATGATGTCCCGTTCCGAGATGATACCCTCGACCCCTCCGCTCGCTCCGACGA
>Ga0065720_1004200_pt1 | contig 11506 bp, 10 predicted proteins | sample Thericmetagenome_FD_59107 | JGI IMG/M metagenome (GOLD analysis project Ga0065720, IMG submission 59107) | Thermophilic microbial communities from the Joint Bioenergy Institute, California, USA of rice/straw/compost enrichment - eDNA_2 v2... | ecosystem: Engineered > Solid waste > Grass >... | reverse complement strand
TTAAAATCTGCAAAAGAAAAAACCTGAGCAATCTACTCAGGTGAATTATTTTACAGATTTTATGAGTCTCCAGATAAAAATTTAATATCTAACTCTAGTTGTTTCACTCGATCTTGAAGATATTTAATATCATTCATTATAGTATTTACATTGCAAATGTATTCATAAAACTCTCGTAGTATTTCTTTAACTTGCTCTTTATTCTTGCTTCTTTTTATTAGTTTATAATAATCATCTATTGTTCTTTCTAGATCGAAATCTAATTTTGGCATTAAAATAAAATCAATATCGTCTGGTTCTTCATAAAGAAAATTTCCGGGAAGTTCCTGATCGTATTCGTTAAATTCGTTCATTATTTCTACCTCCTTTGATATTAGGAAGCAGAGGAATTATATAATTCATGCTTTGACAGGGTGGGGCGTTAATTTCTTTTATCCAAACTCTTTTTTCAATTCTTCAAGAATTTCAGCATTCTTTATTATTTGCAATTCAACAATCTTTTCTCCGACTAAAACTACAACTTCATCATAGAAAATCTCAAAAAGAGAATAAATATCTTCAACTGTTTTACATGATCCTAATAGTGCTACATAATCAGAAATTAATTCTTCTCTTTTTTTATGTACACGATCTTCAAGAAAGATAGTATTGATTCGATTTTTCATACAACATCACATGAAATATTTATAGTATATTCAATTTTACCTTCTGAAGTGAAAATATGCATTTTTTGCATTGGTTCTGAATAATAACGTTTTGATATAGCGTAATCATCTATACCCATAAGGCTACCGTTAGTAATCACTTTAGTGCGTCCATATTCTTTCACAGTATCACTATGTATATGTCCTGCAAAAATGTATCTTGGCACTATTCCTAGTACTTGTGGAAGTGATTTTGCAACGTTTGATATATGATCTAAATCACCATGTATGTATATATGATAAGGATTAAATTCATTATCAACAAAATATCCGTCTTCATCACGATAAATTTCAATATTTTTAAATTCACGAAGTCGTGCTTGTAAATACCACGGTATTAAATTTTCAAGATTTTCTTTAAAAATTGACTCATTCTTATTAGCAATTAAACGTGCATGATTACCAATAATATTTATAAATTTTACAACACGAACATGTTTTGAAACTTCAACTATTGCCTCTGCTAATGATTCTGAAACTGCTTGAATTTGTCTTACAACATCTTCGCTTGACTGAACTCTTGTTGATACGTGTATTGCACCAGATAAAAAATCACCTAGTGCTCCAATAGTTAGTGTATCAATATTATGTTTTTCAATATAATAAATCATCATTGATACAAGATGTTGAAGGCGTTGACGAAAAATTTCCGGATTATACTTATTCAAGCTGTTTTCAAAATCAGCACCGTAATGCCAGTCGCTCCAAAGGCAATTTGCTTTTACGTTAGTGTTTGTTTTTAGTATAGGTACAAATTTTAAAGGTTTAGTCTTTTCTAATTCACGAATAGCTAATTGTATTTCACTTTTTAAATGCTCGAATCTTGCTTGCTGTCGAATAATATTATTTATTTCTCTTTTCTGATCTTGTAATCGGTATTTTTCTTTTTGAAATTCTGTAGTCTTATCCTGAATTTCTCTTAAGTATTCATCCGAATTTACTATTTTACGTGTTATAAGATCTTTCCATCGCTGATAACTAGCAAAATCTTTTCGCCATTTTGATTCTGAATAATCTTCGCCTGCTTCAGCATTTAATAGTGTTGTAGCTGTTGTCCAATTTAAACCATATAAGTCAAGGTTTTCGCCTATTCGAATTAAAAAATCGTCAATACTTTCATCGGATTTTCTGTTTATATCATGATAATTCATTGCATCACCTTTATAGTAAACTTGCACATAATTGTGCGACTGTAGAACGTTCACTTTTTCTGAAGGTAATATGTCCTGAAATATTCTGTTTTTTTAATTTTTCTATTAGATAGGTAAGTCCATTTGAAAACATATCTATGTACGGATTATCAATTTGCTCTGGATCACCGAGTAGTACAAGTTTACTTCCTTCACCAATTCGTGTAGCAATTGTTTTTATTTCATGAGGCGTCAAATTTTGTGCTTCGTCAATAATAAAATATTGATTTGAAATTGATCGACCACGAATGTATGTAAGAGCCTCAATTTGAATAATGTTTTCATATCCCGTTAATTTTTGTTGTAATTCTTGATTGTCTTTGCATTCGAAGAGGAATTCTAAATTATCATAGATCGGTTGCATCCAATAACGAAGTTTATCGTCTTTTTCACCGGGCAAATATCCGATATCCTTACCGACAGGAATTATAGATCGTGCTACCAAAACCCTTGTGTATTTCCTTTCATCCATTGATAAAGATAATCCCGCTGCAAGTGACAAAAGAGTTTTGCCTGTTCCAGCTTTACCCGAAAGGGTAACAATCGGAACATTAGGATCTAGCAATAATTCAAGTGCCATCATTTGTTCGACATTTTTATGTGTTATGCCGAAGACAGGATCTTTTCTGTAATGTTTTAAAGAAATTAAAGTATTGTTTAGTTTTCGAGCAATAGCACTCTTTTTATTTGACCCTTTCAAAATAAAAAAGTGATTTTCAGGACTATTATTTACAACATCCATATCAACTTGAAGATATGAATCTTTATAAAACTGATCTATCAATTCATCGTCAATATGTATTTCAGTATATCCCTTGTAAAACTCATCATCTTGAGGAACAACATTGTCTTGTATGTAATCTTCTGATTTAATCTTAACGATATCTGACTTGACTCTGACCAAAATATCTTTTGAAACTAGTATTGTTTCAGGATTGCTCTTTGATAATTGTTGAGCTACGGCCAGAATGACATTATCATTTTTATTATCAGTAAACGTATCATAAATTTTTGAACACGAATCATGAGTAACAATTTTTAGTATTCCGCCATTTTTTAATTTGACACCATCAGTTAAACTTCCCAACTGTCTAAGGTTATCCAATTCTCTTGAAATAAACCTAGCGTTTCTACCGAGTTCATTATTTTCTTTTTTAAAATTATCAAGTTCTTCTAAAACAACCGATGGAATAATGACATAGTTTTTTCCAAAAGAATATATTGCATTTGGATCGTATAGTAGCACGTTTGTATCAAGAATATATGTCTTCATCATAGGCAGCATATCCTCTCATTGTTTTAATATTAAATAAGGCTTTTCAAATGTTCTGCTGCCTTGAACCATATATTACGCGATGATTGGATAGTCAGTTTTGATTGTTCTTTTGCAATTTCATGTGAAATTCCTTGTGCTCTCAACTCTTGATAAAGAGCAGGGTTGATTCCTTCTCTTCCTTTTCTATTTGTTACTTGAAATGTACCAAAACCATGAATTTGAACTTTTTTATTATCTTCTAGTGCTTTTGCAATCTCATCAAAAACAGTGTTTACTACTGTTTTCACTTGTGCTTTGTTAATTTGAAAATTCTTTACTCGTTGATAGACCTGATCAATTAGTTGGCCTTTATTCATATACCAATCTCCTTAATTTTTTAGTATATGTCTCCCTTAGAGGAGCATCGAAGGAAAAACGTGAAAATCAAAAACAACTATATTTATAGACATATTTGAAATTGCGATTTCTTCAAAAATCATCAAAAAACCACTATAAATATAGTATCTTTTTAAAAATGTCCACGCTTTGACCTATATTCGTACTGTTTTTTTGTCTTGTAAATCCTCCGTGCATAATCCCTGCATGAATCGCAGTATTTATGATTTTTCCCTTTGATCTTTTTTCTAGCTCCACAACTAATACAAACAAAATATCCTTTGTAAAGACACTCTAAATTTCTTTTTAAATTTTCAACTATAATGTCACCAAAACATTCCCATAAGGTTGTTTTATAATTTAATTTTTTGGATTCGTATAAATACTTAATAAGAACATCTGTAACATATTCAGGATTATTACCTCCAATCAATTCCTTACGAATATTATGGTATAAAAACACAATATTATTATTTTTCTCAGCTTGATTAATTAAAAATTTTCTCTTTAAATCTAATTTTTCATATAGGTTGATTAAATCTTGATCAATTGAAACATCAGGGTTTTCCATTAACATCTTGTAATTGAACTTTTCTAAATTGGTTAAGTTAAATCGTAATATTGGATTAGGGATAATCTTTTCAAGACGATTTATAACACTATTGTTTATTTGTTCAACATTATCTTTCTTATAATTTTTTGCATAAATAAAGAAATATGGCACTTTCGAATTAATTGCTTTGTTTATTCTTTTATTAATTGACTTAGGGCGAATTGGTTTATAAAGTGTCTTTGCATAATCAATTGTAAAATTATTCTCCATACAAAGCCACTTTATAATATCTAAATCAACGTTATTTCCATTCCAAATCTTAGTGATATTATTGCTGATAACACCTATATTTCCGCCTGTGTATGCCGCAATAAGTCCACGATATATCGACTCATTTGAAATTAGTTCTGCTCCGGCTTTTGCCATATCATAGTGAAGTGGTACAATATCCTTCATGTTTCGTTCAGCAACTTCTATAAGTACAAGATCTGCAACCACTAAAGCTTTGTCTCCATCATTATCAAACATCAATATCTTACTAATGGGATCATGGCAACTAGTGTACAGACCCTTTGTGATGAACCATTTCCTTGTGTCATTATTCAATTTGTTGATTCTTACCGCGTGTTCTCTATACAAATGTGGACTTCTTAAACAGTCTAACTTTATATCTCGTTCAAACAAATTACATGAAACTTCCCCGTTTTTTAAAATACCGACAGGATTTTTATTTCCCAAAAACAAATACTCACAAAAAGCATATAAGTCAGGAACAATAAAAGTGTACATACCTTGAATATCGAGCTTTCCAGCACGAGCCTCTTTAACGAGACTCTTCTTAACCTGTTTTAATATTTCCTTACAGTATGTATCATGTAATAATTCAGGGTAGACCTCTAACGCTTGCTGTAAGTAATTCTTATTCTTGTTTGTAGATTTTACCCCTAAAATACGCAACATTGTATTTAAATCTTTTGTTGAATTTATAATATTATGTCTTGTAGTCGCACTTAGTTTTTCTAACTCTCGATCAGTAAAATCAGTTAGTGTTTGAAGCATTTGATAGTTTATTTTAGCATAATCAATATAATCTTCTTCTTCGTTACAAATTCCTGCTTGGCAATTATATTTCAAAAAATACTCTTTATATTGATCCCATGAAGTATAATACATCCACATCTTAAATTGGCTTTTAGTAAAAATTATCTCTATTTCATCAGACAAAATATCATATTCTTTGCCGTATATATCTTTAACAATCCCTATCTTGGCATCATTTAATGTTTTACGTTTTTCTCTAATAAACTTATCAAAGGGAAAAGGAACAAGTAGTCCTTTAACCCACGGCATTCGAATCATAAAACTTTTTTTACTAACAGATGGTAAAATCATGCCACAACCATCTGTATGATTTATCATTATGTTCATTTCTTTTCGTGTGATATTGTAAGTCTTTTCATCAATGTAATCAACAAGGCTATGGACAATTGTCTCCATATCATCAACAACAATGCTTTTATGTATATTGAAATTTTTCCATTCATCTGTAGCACTATTGCAAAGTGCTAAATAGGCGAGAAATTTATTAATATTAACTCCGCCCATCGAATTAATTTTATCAATTGTAAGACCGCACATCAAAGTATCTTGATGTTTTTTAAATACCGTCTCCTTAATGAACACAGTTTTTTTTGTGCGAATTTGTCCTGCCGATGCGGTAAAACAAATATATTTCTCATTGTTATGTATAAATCCATGCAAAATTAGATCTTTAAGAATATCAAAAAAATAAGTTTGAACTACGAATAAATCTTCGGTTAATGTGTTTTCTTTAATTCCTAATGTTCGAGTAAGAGTAGATTCAAACAATGATATTACGTTCTTTTTTGTTAATGCTTCAGAATTTAAAATTCTAACACCTGAATTCTTTCTAAATAATTCATATAGATTGTTTTTTAATTTTTTTATTTTTTTGTTGACTTCTTTATACTTCTGAGTTAAATCTTTTATGTCTTGATTTTTATTTTTTAAAATTTTGTTCTTAAGCCGGTTTTTCTCATAGTGTAACTGTGATAATTGATTATGTATCGTTCGTTCTTCATCGGTGTAAAAAGCATCGGTTGGAACACTGTAAAGATGAACTTGTTTGTCTAGGCTGATTTTTATCACTTCCTCACATACCTTATAAATCATAAATATCTCGTTTATATTTTTTTCTTATTTTCTTTGTTTTTATAAATTCATTTTGAAACCATTTATCTACGATTTCCTGTGTATCCTCGCAAAAATCTTGATATTCTTCATCTAGCTTTCCATCATAATAGGCGTCTTGCCATGTCATAATTTTTTCATTCCTATTCTGCATATGCATTTCCCCTTAATCATAAAAACATCATCCCCTTAAGTGGAATAGTACTTATAATTTATCATAAATACGATTAAAAAATCAAGTTTTTAATATATTTCATTTTTAAAACACTTGACTTTCCTGATACTTACTATTTAGAATTAAAGTAAAATAGTAGGTGGAGGAAATTAAAATGGTACTTTATGCGATCATTCCTGATCAAGCCCATAACGCATTCGATGATATTCAGTCATTCCTTAATGAATATACAAGTCATAAAACAAAAAATGAATACAGGCGTGATATTGAACAATTTTTTAAATTTATTCACAATATAAATATTAAGAATTTAAAGCATGAACATATCTATACTGCCGCCAATAAAGAACCTTTACAACGAAAACACATTGTTGCTTATCGAGAATATCTTTTAAACATTCCAAATGAAAAAGGGAAAGTTAATTCTGCTGGAACTATTAACAGAAAAATAAGCACTTTAAGAAACTTATATAAGTATTTGGAGAAAGAGTGTGGGTATAGAGTAAATCCTGAAATTTTTAATATCGATCCTCTTGTATATAACCCGAAAAAATATGATGTAATTAAAAAAGATGATGTAAGAAAAATTGCTGATCTTGCGTTAAAACTTAGATACGGGAACCAACTACATGTATTTATTTATCTAGCCACCGTGACAAGTATCCGGGTTAATGCATTGCTTAAAACAACAAAAGATGATATCGTAAAAGATTATTTTACGAACTTTTATCTAGTTAAAACAATTGATAAACGTGGTCAACTTCGTCATTGTCCTATTGAAAAATGGCTTTATGATAAGATCGAAGATCTTTTTAATGAACATAGAGATAATTTACTATTTCCCAATCTGACTACAGATTATATCAATAAATCCATTAAAAAATTGAAACAACAAGCCGGATTGCCAGACCATTTGCGTATTGTCACTCATTCTCTTCGTAAGGTTGCACCAACTTATGAAATGAAAACAGTAGGCAATGTAAAGAATGGAATGGCACAAACAGGTCATAAGTCAGTTCAGACTTTCCTCGATACTTACGTAGAAGATGTAGTTGATTACAATCAATTGGCTGGCATTAGAATGTTTCGTGAAATTGATGAGTCAGTATTTGAAATTGTTGATAAATCAGATATTCTACAATTTCTAAAAAAAATTAATTCTGTCGCTTATGAACAGTTAGCGTATGCAATAAAAGAGTATATTGAAAATGAAAATTGACAAACAGATTAGTCTTTTGATATAGTAAAAGCGCGTAAGTTTATGCGCTTTTTTTATATTTTATTTAGCCAAAAAGGGAGATGAGTATGAAAAACGATTTAATAGAAGTTACACTAATACCTTGGATTAAAAGATATCCAAAAAATAATAATCCAAGCGATTACTATATCTATGTTTGTAAAACAGAAGATGACAATGTTGAGAAGAATATAGTTAATAGTGTAGAAACAATTACGATCAAAGGTACGATGCCTGAGCTAGAAATTGGACTACCGTATCGAGCATTGATCAAGTTTGCAGATCGACATAAAGTATTTGGCGTAAGCTATTGGACTGAATCTATTTTTCAAGATATTCCTCAAGACACAAAAAATCAAAAAGAATTCTTATCAGCTTTGTTAACACCACGACAAGTTGAAGAAATTTATAAGATATATACAGAAGAAGATGATATTGTTCAGTTAATCATTGACGGGAAATTTGATTATGAAAAAGTGCATGGTATTGGGCCAATTGTTTATGAGCGAATTAGGCAAAAATTAGTTGAAAACTTTGAATATCGAGATTTAATTAGTATGTTAGCTGGAAGTGGTATTCGATTTGACAAAGTAGTTTCAGAATTTGGATCGGCAAAATTTGCATTACACTATATCAAGGATAATCCATATAATTTAACAAGAGTCAGCGGTGTTGGATTTAAAAAGGCAGATATAGTAGCGCAACGAATGGGAATTGAGAAAACGAACCCATTTCGTATTGATGCTGGAATAAAACATGTGATTTCAGAAGAACAGAATAATGGACATACATACATCCTTAAAGACGATTTAGTCAAGCAATGTACAGGTTTGTTGAATATTGATTCGGAGTTAATTAATAACCGATTACCTGAAACACCGGATATAATCATCCTTGGTGATCAAGTAGCATTAAAATATACATATCAATGTGAAATGACAATTGCAAACAAAATTAAAGAACTGATGGAGAATAGCGAAGAATTAAAATTTGATCCCGATGATTTTATTAAGCGAATGGAAGAAAGATATAAAATAGTCCTTACAGATCAGCAAAAGTCATTTTTTTATAAAATAAAAAAACATGCAATAAATCTATTAGTGGGTTATGCCGGTACAGGTAAGAGTCAAATGATGAGACTGTTAAAAGATCTCTTAGAAGAATTAAATAAGTCTCATACATGGTTTAATATGTCTGCATGGCTTACACCAACAGGAAAGAGTGCAAAGGTATTAACAAAATATCTAGGTGATAGAACAGCATACACAATACATAAGCACATTGGATACGGATTACCGAAGGATCTCTTTGATCAAGTAGAAGTTATGGAAGATTTTATTGTGATTGATGAAACATCAATGGTGGACATCTTCATACTTTCAACACTTCTTAAAAAAATAAAAAACAAAAAAACAAGGATATTATTTGTGGGTGATTCATTTCAATTACCTTCAGTATCTGCTGGCAACTGTCTGCATGACATGATCGAAAGTGGAGTTATACCAACAACAAAGCTTGACATTGTTTTCAGACAGTCAGAAGGCGGTATATTGGATATTGCAACAAAAATTCGCAAAGGTGAAAAATTTATTAATAGTGACTTTATGGGGAAAAAACTATTTGGAAAGAATCTTCTACTTCATTCTGTAGATCAGCAATATATGGAAGATGGATACAAATACTATTACAAGAACTTATTAAACAACTATCAACCAACAGATATTATGGTTTTATCACCGAAGAAAAAAGGTAACCTTGGCACGATTGCTATCAATAAAACAATACAGGAGATTGTTAATCCAAAAGACGAACTAACAAAAGAAATTAACTTTGGAGAAGAGAATGTATTACGGACAGGAGATTACGTTATAAATACAAAAAATGTAGATCAAAACTTGGTGAACGGCGATACTGGCATAGTTATTGATTTCATTTATCCATCAGAAACACAAAAAACCGACGATGATATCTTGTTGCCAGAAGATGTTGAAAAAGAAAGAACAGGNATTCTTGTTGATTTCGGTTTTGATCANGTCTTGATCCCATTTGCTGATAAATTTCAACTACTTCATGCGTGGTGCATAACGATTCATAAAAGCCAAGGTAGTAGTGCGAAAAGCGTGTTGATTATTCTTGATAAATCACACAAATTTCAGGTTACGGCTAATCTACTTTATACAGCACTCACTCGGGCCGAGGAAAATGTTGTACTGCTGTGTCAAGCTGATGTAATTAATTATGCGATTCACAATGTTGAAAATTTAAATCGAAACACCTTTTTACGTGAAATGCTAATGAATGAGATCGAATATGTTGAGTTATGATATTGTTTGACATATAAATATACCTATCCAAAAAAGAGGTCAAAATTTTGACCGAAATTTAGTAGGTATCCAAAAAACGGTCAAAAAAATGACCCCAAATTTGGACACCTATCCAAAAAAGAGGTCATTTTTTGTACTTAAATTTGGATAGGGTATCCAAATTTGGGTCAAAAAAATGACCTCAAATTTGGAAGTATAAAATATATTAATATATTAAAAATAAAAAAATATAAAAATTTTAAAAAAGAAGTAAAGGGAGGTGTAGAGGTGAAATGTGATGTAAAAATTTTTGGAGATAATATAATAAATAATATTTGTAAAATAGATAATATATTTTTTAATAAAAATAATGATAAGAATATAGTAAATGAATTGTATGTGTACTATGTATTAAATCTATTAACCATGAATGTAAATAAGAATGTGGTAATTACAAGTATTTCGTTATTGAGTAGCATAATTACTCTTCAATCAAAAGAAAAGAATAACATACAAGCAATAAGTGAAGCATTAGAAGGATTAAAAAACTCTGGTCTAATTACATATGAATACTTAGCGAGTAGTAGTAAGAAAGAATATTATAATCCTTTGAGAATAGAATTTTTAAAAAACGATCCACTAAATAATTTTACGTTGATACATAACTGGATGTTTAAAAAAGCTAGTGATCCAAAAGAATTCTTTGTGCTTGTTTATATTCAGAAATGGAAAAATACATCGCACAAAATTAGTTTAAGCGAATGGGCAATGAAAATGGGATATTCAAAAAACGGTGTTGATCTTTTGTTAAAGAAAATGCAGAAAGAAGATAAAATAAAAATTATTAGTGGAAAGCATGTTGCGAATAATGGAAAAAGTCAAGATGTTAATGATTATCTATTGGTTGAAGATGAATATAAAACGGTTGTTGGAGATTTAACATTGAGCGAAATTCGAGACTATATAGGGGGAAGTAATTGGGGAAGGGTAAATGAATATGGACAGTATGAAGAATTAACACAGACAGATTATGATTTATATAGGACGTGCAAAGATTATGGTATATATCTCGATTTTGTCGGTAGGTGTGAGTACGTTCTAGAGAAAATGAGAATGTACCCCGGAGGGGATAGTAATATTATTAAATTCGAGAAAGAGTATTTAAGACAAGTTGATGAGATCGGTGGTATATAGAAAAATAAAGAAATAATCATCTGATCAGATTAGAATGTTGTACAGAATCTAGTATTAAAATTTTAAATAAAATTATAGAGTGGTGTAATACCACTCTTTTTAATTATTTATTGATTTTTTTGTGTAAATTTAGTATGTTTTTTAAGAAAAGAGTTTAAATTTAACAGAATGGGAGACTAAATATGAGTAAGATGATTAAAGTTGTTGTAAAACGTACTGGTGAGAATCACGATTTTTGCGAACTAGAAAATAATCTTGAAATGATGCAAGAAATTGTTGGAGGATATT
>Ga0065720_1002095_pt1 | contig 11515 bp, 10 predicted proteins | sample Thericmetagenome_FD_59107 | JGI IMG/M metagenome (GOLD analysis project Ga0065720, IMG submission 59107) | Thermophilic microbial communities from the Joint Bioenergy Institute, California, USA of rice/straw/compost enrichment - eDNA_2 v2... | ecosystem: Engineered > Solid waste > Grass >... | reverse complement strand
GCCGGGCACGGGAGACGCGGGCGACCAGCCCGTGATCGCGTATCGCACCTGGGTGACCGGGATCAGGGACCAGCCGCGCTACTGGCGGTGGGGGCACTTCGAGGACGCCCGCCGCGGGCACCGCAAGGTGCTGGAGTGGCTCACCGGGCGCGGGCCGCAGCCGCAGCCGGTCGCCGCCCTGTAGCCCCTCTCCCGTAGCCCGTCTTCCGTGGCCCGCCTCTCGCAGCCCGCCCTCCGGCGCGAGGCGCCGCTCGTCGTCCCGATCGTCCTGGCCGTGATCCGTCCCGGGGTGCCGTCCCCGCGGCGGGCGTCGCGGTCCGCGGTTCCGCCGTCCTGCCCGGCGTCCCGGCCCGGGGCGTGCCTGGCCCCCCGTTCGTGGGCACGCCCCCGGCCCGGCCCGGTGTCCCGGCACCGGGCCCGCCGGCGCCGGGCGGATCGGCGGGTCCCGTCGCTCACCTCGCGCGCTCCCGGACCGGGGCGTTCCACCGCCGGATCACCGGTTCGCCGTGCTCGAAGCCGAGCGCGCTGATCGTGCCGGTGTCGAGCCGGAACAGCCGCCCGTCCCGGGGCGCGAGGCCGAGCCAGCGTGCGGTGAGCACGCGCAGCAGGTGGCCGTGCGCGACCACCGCCACATCCTGTCCGGCCACGATGGGCCGGACCCGGGCGATCACCCGGTCGACCCGGGCGCCGACCTGCTCGACGGTCTCGCCCGGGTGGCCGGCGTCGCCCGGGATCACGCCGTCCCGCCACAGGTACCAGCCGGGCCGGTCCTGCCGGATCCGGGCCGTGGTGATGCCCTCGTAGCCGCCGTAGTCCCACTCCCACAGGTCCGGGTCGAGCTCGGCCTTCGGCGCGTCCTCCTGCGCCGCGTCCGGCCACCCGGGGGGCACCAGGCCCGCGAGCTCCGCGGTACGGCGGGCCCGCAGCGCCGGGCTCACCAGGACCAGGGCGAAGTCGCGGCCCGCGAGCTCGGCGGCGAGCAGCCGCGCCTGCTCCTCGCCGCGGGGGGTGAGGGGGACGTCCGTGCGCCCGGTGTGCCGGTGGTCGCGACTCCACTCGGTCTCGCCGTGCCGGATCACGTAGAGCTCAGCCATATGTGACCATCATGCCCGCCGCCTCCGCCCGGCCGTACGGCGGGCCCGGCTGACGCCACGTTTGTCGCTTTTGATGGTCTTTTCGCCGTGAGGTGACCCGCGTCTGGAGCGTGCCTCCCCGGGTTGGTACCGTGCCATCGAACGCGTGGCGTTCAGCGAAATCCGGTGCGAGTCCGGTGCTGTCCCGCAACTGTCATGCCCTGTCCGGGGACGAGCCAGGTCGCCTGGGCGTCACGCCGACGACGTCAACCCTCGTGGAAAAGGGTGATCCGTCTGTACACGGGTCCCTCGATTCCCGGCGACCCCCACTGGAGGAGACTCGTGAGGCCCGTACGCCTGGCCTTGGCGAGCGCGTTGCTGGGCGTCCTCGGACTGGCCGCGTGCGGCCAGGCGCCGGACGCCGCGCGAACCGCCCCCTCGTCCCCCGCGGTGTCCACCGATTCGTCCCCCGCGGTGTCCACCGATTCGTCCGGCGCGTTCCCCGTCACCGTCGAGGCCGCGAACGGCCGCGTCACCATCGAGCGGCGGCCGGAGCGGATCGTCTCGCTGTCGCCCACCGCGACCGAGACCCTGTTCGCGATCGGCGCCGGGCCGCAGGTCGTCGCCGTCGACGAGCGGTCGAACCATCCCCCCGAGGCGCCGAAGACCTCGCTGTCGGGGTTCAAGCCGAACGTCGAGGCGATCGTCGGGCACCGGCCCGACCTGGTCGTGGTCGCCGACGACATCGACGGCGTCGCGTCCAAGCTCGCCAAGCTGAACGTGCCGGTGCTGGTGGAGCCGTCCGCCACCGACTTCGACGACGCCTACGACCAGATCACCGACCTCGGCGCGGCGACCGGCAACGCCGACCGGGCCCGGCGGCTCGTCGACGACATGNAGCGGGAGCTCGACCGGCTCGCCGCCGAGGCGCCCAGGGACAAGCGNCTCACCTACTACCACGAGCTCGACGTCACCCCGTACTCGGTGACCTCCAAGACGTTCATCGGCCGCGTCTACGGGCTGTTCGGGCTCACCAACATCGCGGACGAGGCGCCGGACGCCGCGGGCGGCTTCCCCAAGCTGTCCGCCGAGTTCGTCGCGAAGGCCGACCCGGACCTGATCTTCCTCGCCACCACCAAGTGCTGCGGCCAGAACCGGGACACCCTCGCCAAGCGGCCCGGCTGGTCCGGCCTGTCGGCGATCAAGAACGACCGGGTGATCGGCCTCGACGACGACATCGCCTCCCGCTGGGGGCCGCGGGTCGTCGACTTCGCCAGGACCGTGGGCGAGGCCGTACGCAAGGCGTCCGAGGAGTGATGGGCGAGCGGGCGACCGGCCGCCGGGCCGCGGGCGCCGCGCCGCGCGGCGCGGCCCGGGGCGGCTGACGTGGACGGCGTGCGCGCGCCGGTCGTGCCGGCGCGGCGGCCGCTGCTGCCGTCGCTGCTCGTCGCGGTGGTGCTGCTGGCGGCCGCGATGGTGGCCGGGCTGGTCACCGGCGCCGCCGACATGCCGGTCCGGGGCGTGCTGCTCGCCCTGCTCGACGGGCTGCCGCTGGTCACGGTCGATTCCGGGCTCGCGCCGGTCGAGCAGGGCCTGCTGCTGGAGCTGCGGCTGCCCCGGGTGCTCACCGCGGTGGTCGTCGGCGGGCTGCTCGCCGTCGCCGGGGCCGGGTACCAGGGCGTGTTCCGCAACCCGCTCGCCGACCCGTACCTGCTCGGCGCCGCCGCCGGCGCCGGGCTCGCGGTCACCCTCGCCGTGGTGTTCCTGCCGGGGCAGGCGGGGGTCGCGGCGATGCCGGTCGCCGCGTTCGCCGGGGCGGTCGGCGGCGTGATGCTCGCGTACGCGCTCGGCCGCGGCGCGGGGCGGGGGAGCGGCGGTACGGCGACGCTCGTGCTCGCCGGCGTCGCGGTCATGTCGTTCCTCACCGCGATCCAGACGTTCGTGCAGCAGCTCAATGTCGAGGAGCTGCAGCGGGTCTACGCGTGGATCCTCGGCGACCTGGGCGGCAGCTGGGAGCGGCTCGGCATGGTCGCGCCGTACGCGGCGGCCGCGGCGGTGGTCATGCTGCTGCACGGGCGGCTGCTCGACGTGCTCGCGGTCGGCGACGAGGAGGCCGCCGGGCTCGGCGTCGACGTGGGCCGGGTGCGGCTCGTGGTGCTCGTCGCCGCCTCGCTCGCCACGGCCGCCGCGGTCGCGGTGAGCGGGCTGATCGGGTTCGTCGGGGTGGTGGTGCCGCACGTGGTCCGGCGGCTCGCCGGCGGGTCGTACCGGGTCGTGCTGCCGCTCTCGCTCGTCGGCGGGGCCGCGTTCCTCGTCGCGGCCGACCTGGTGGCCCGCACCGTGATGGCCCCGGCCGAGCTGCCCATCGGCGTGGTCACCGCGTTCGTCGGCGCGCCGTTCTTCGTCGCGGTGCTGCGCGCGACCCGGTCGGTGGAGACGTGAGCCGCCCGGCCCGGCCCGTCCCGGCGGGCGACCAGACGGGCCCGGACGCGGGCCCGGACGTGGGCCCGGACGCGGGCCCGGACACGAGCAGGGCCGCGGGCACGGACGCGCGCCCCGGCGACGCGACCGCGCGCGCGTCCGGGGCGGCCCGGCCGGACCGGGCCGCCCCGGACCCGGCGCCCGGCGGCGCGGCGGGCGGGCTCGTGGTGGAGAGGCTCGGCGTCGAGCTCGACGGCCGCCCGGTGCTCACCGGGGTCGGCCTCACCGTGCCCGGCGGGGCCTGGCTCGCCGTGATCGGGCCGAACGGGGCGGGCAAGTCCACCCTGCTCAAGGCGATCGCCGGGGTGGTGCCGTACTCGGGCACGGTGCTCGCGGGCGGCGAGCCGGTGCGCGCCAGGCGGCTGCGCGAGCGGGCCCGGCTCGTCGCGTACGCGCCGCAGACGCCGTACCTGCCGCCCGACATGACGGTGTTCGACTACGCGCTGCTCGGCCGCACGCCGTACATCCCCTACCTGGGGCGGGAGAGCCGCACCGACCGCGAGATCACCGCCGCGGTGCTCGACCGGCTCGGGCTCACCCCGCTCGCCCGGCGCAGGCTCGCCCGGCTGTCCGGCGGCGAGCGGCAGCGGGTCGTGCTCGCCCGCGCCCTCGCCCAGCAGGCGCCGATCCTGCTGCTCGACGAGCCCACCACCGCCCTCGACCTCGGCCACCAGCAGCAGGCGCTGGAGCTGGTCGACCGGCTGCGGCTCGCCGACGGCCTCACCGTCGTCACCACCCTGCACGACCTGAGCCTCGCCGGCCAGTACGCCGATACCGTGCTGCTACTGTCACAGGGCCGCGCGGTCGCGTCCGGCCCGCCCGCCGAGGTGCTCACCGAGCCGGCCCTCGCCGAGCACTTCGGCGCGAGCGTCCGCGTCGACGCCGGGCCGGGCGGGCGGCCGCTCGTCCACCTGATCCGCCCCGGCACCGGCGGCCGGGGCGGCGGGGGAGCGTGACGGCCGGCGCGGCCCACGGGCGTCGACGAGGAGGGGCACGAGTGCGGGAGCGCACGTCGCGGCACGATGGCGAGCCGGCCGCGCATCCGATGACGCTCAGCTACCGGTACGAGGACGGGGAACGGCTCGCGTCGCTGCTGTGGCGGTTCGGCCCCGGCTGGCGCATGATCTCCTCGGCCGTGCTCGGCGGCGGCATCGGGCCGCGCGAGTGGGTGCTCAACGCGCAGGTGGCGAGCGGGTACCGCCGCCTCGACCCGGCCGACCACCTGCGCGAGCTCGGCCCGGACGGGCCGGGCGTCGGCATGATGACCGTCGCGCACGCCGACCGCTACGTGCGCCGCTGCGACGGCGGGGTGGAGGCGGTCGCCACCGTGGGGCTGCGCCACCCCACCTGGGCCGCGGCCCCGCCGGACGCCGCCGACCCGATCCTGGAGCCCGGCGGGGAGGTACGGCACGCGCCCCCGCGTGCCGGCGACGCGGCGCCGGACGGCGGCGGGCCGGGGCACGACGGCCGGGCCCCGGTGCCCGGGACGATCAACATCCTCGTCGTGGTGCCGGTCGCGATGTGCGACGCCGCCCTGGTGAACACGGTGATGACGGTGACCGAGGCGAAGACGCAGGCGCTCGCCGAGACCGGCTTCCCCGGCACCGGCACCGCCTCGGACGCGGTGTGCGTCGCGGTCCGCGACGACGGTCCGAAGGAGCCGTTCGGCGGCCCGCGTTCGGCGTGGGGCGCCCGGATCGCCCGCGCCGTGCACGCCGCCGTGCTCGACGGCGTGCGCGACTGGCATCGCGGCCCGCGCCGGCGGGCCCGGCCGCGGCGCTGACCGGCCGGTCGGCCGGCGGCGCCCCTCGCGAGGGTCACTGGAAGCTGACGCTGCCGATGACCCGCTCGATCGTCGCGTTGTCGCAGCGGCCGGGGGCGCAGAAGAACGTGAACAGCGCCGTGGGCTCGCCCTGGCCTCGCCGTACCAGGTAGGCGACGAAGTCGAGGCGGCCGTTCTGCTGCGGGTCGTTGATCGTGCCGGTCACCCGGAAGCCGGGCCGCCCGCCCACGGTGGCCGCGGCGGGCTCGGCGCCGTACCCGACGTTGCCGGGCAGCGCCGACTGCAGGCTGTCCTCCAGGTTCTGCACGTCCGAGACGTCGAGGGTGTTGTTCACCTGCGCCATGAGGCCGGTGGCCCGCCCGGGGTCCTCGCCGTTGAGGATGGGGCTCACCGCCGACCAGTCCCCGGAGATCGGCACGGCGAACAGCGACTCGAACTCCGCCGCGGCGGGCGAGAGGATCACGTACTGGTCCCCGTGCACCCGGGTCGCCCAGTCGCCGGGATGGCTGAAGGTGAACGGCGCGGCCACGTTGCCCGGGAACGTCTGCCACGCCACCGGCGACCCGCCCGGGTTGAACAGCAGGAACGCCACGACCGCGAGCGAGGCGAGCACGGCGGCGAGGCCGATCAGCGGCCCCTTCAGCCGCCCGCGCCGGCGGGCGCGGAACTCCCCGGTGGGCTGGGTCCACATCGCGCCGGGCGGCACGCTCTGCCCGGGCCCGGCCGGGGGGATGGAGTGCGGGCCCGAGCCGCCGGGCGGCCAGGTGCTCGCCCCGGTGATCGGCCCGGCGGCCGGTCCGGCGGCGAGCTGGGCGACGGTCGGCCCGCTCACCGGCCCCGGCTGCCGCGGCACCTCGGCGACCGGCACGGCGGGCTCCGGGCTCGACTCGATCGCCTCCTGCAGCGCGGCGACGAACTGCTGGCAGGTGGCGAACCGGTCGGCGGGCGACTTGGCGAGCGCCCGCGCCATCACCGCGTTCACCGCGTGTGGCAGCTCCGGCCGGTACGGCGTGAGCGGGGGCGGCTCGTGCGACACGTGGGCGTACAGCAGCGCCAGCTCGGTGTCCCGCTGGAACGGCGGCATCCCGGCGAGCGCCTCGTAGGCCACGCAGGCGAACGCGTACAGGTCGCCGCGGCCGTCCACGGGCAGGCCGCGGATCTGCTCCGGCGCCACGTACCGGGGCGTGCCCATGAACTGGCCGTGGCTGGTGAGCCCGGCCTCGATGTAGGTGCTCTTGGTGAGCCCGAAGTCGGTGAGGTAGACGTGGTCGCCCTGCGGGTCGTCCGGATGCCCCTGCGCGACGAGGATGTTCGCCGGTTTGACGTCGCGGTGCACGAGGCCGTTGAGGTGGGCGAAGTCGAGCGCCGAGGCGATCTGGGTGAACAGCCGCATCGCGCGGGCGATCGGCAGCGGGCCGCTGGACTGGATGAGCCTGCGCAGGTCGCTGCCCTCGACGTAGCGCATCGCGATGAACAGCAGCTCCCCGCTCTCCCCGGCCTCGTAGATGGGGATGATGTGCGGGTGGTCGATGCTCGCGACGAGCCGCGACTCGCGGATGAACCGGTCGCGGAACCGCGGGTCGTGGGAGAGCTGCGGGGCGAGCACCTTGAGCGCGACCGCGCGGTTGAGCCGATGGTCGCGCGCCCGGTAGACGGTGGCCATGCCGCCGCGGCCGATCACGGACTCGACGAGGTAGTCGCCGAGACGCGTCCCGACGAGCGGCGGCACCGGAGCTCCCCCCAGATCGGTCACGATGACTCCACGGGATGTCCACAGAAGCCGCAGAACCGGTGTGCGTGGCCGAGGCGCATGCCGCACTGGGTGCAGAAGCGCTGCCCGGCACCGGGCGGCGGCTCGCCCGGGCGCGAAACGGGTACGGCGGGGCGGGGCACCGGGCCGTCCTGCGGCAGGCCGCCCGGCTCCGGCCCGGAGGCGAGCTGCGGCGCGGGCGCGAGGCCGCCGGGCGGCGAGTTCGCCTCGGCGGGGTGGGCGTACTCCAGCAGCTCGGTGGGCTGCGGCGGCCAGGACGACACCTGCGCCGCCTCGGCGGGCGCCGGCTCGGCGAACGGGTCCGCGGCGCGCGCCCGGCGGCGGCGCAGCAGCACCGGCGTGACCACGGCGATGAGCAGCCCGGCCACGACCACGCCCCCGGCGGCGAGCAGCCACGGCGAGACCGACCCGGTACGGCTCGGCGGGGCGCTCGGCCGCGCACCGCTCGCCCCGGTGTCCTCGGCCGTGCCCGCCTTGCTCTGCGCGACCCGCAGGTGGTCGGCGGCGACCGCGTGGTCGTTGCGCAGCTTCAGCACCTGCTGCAGCACCGGGATCGCGTTCGTGTAGTTCTTGGTGTGGTACGAGGCGAGGGCGATCTCGTACACCCCGTCCACCCGGCCGCGGCGGGGTGTGACGTCGGCGGCGACGAGCGCCTTGTGGATGTCCTCCGCCGGGGTGAGGATCACCGGGTCGTCACCGCCGCCGATGACGAACCCCACGATCTCGCTCTTGTAGTCGTCGATCACCGCCGTGCCGTCGCCCGCCTTCGCGAGCGCCTTGTCGATCTTCTTCGCCTCGCTCTTGCGGAACGTGCCGCTGCCCGGCGGGTCCAGGTGCACGGCGGTGAGCAGCGGCGGCTTCGACGCCGACGGGCGCGCGGGCAGCGTCATGAAGTCCACCGACTCCACCTTGTCCCCGAGCTTGGCGGCGAGCGGCACGGTGGGCAGCGTGCCGTCCTCGGCGCCCTCGGTGATCTGCAGCACGGCGGTGGACGCGGGCGTGCCGCCGGTGTGCAGGATCCTCGCGGGCAGCCCCTCCGAGGCGGTGGTGGTGTGCGGGAACACCTTCACCTCGGTGGTGACCGTCGCCTCGCAGATGGAGTCGTCGCCGACGGGCGGGTAGCAGCGCTGCAGCCGCGCGTTGAGGTCCGGGTCGTCGAGCCGGTGCCGGCGGTGGTCGGCGGGGATCTTCACCTTGAAGTGCTCGGCGAACACCCGGTTGGCGGCGTAGACGCGCGGATCCCGTTCGCTCTTCACCACGGAGGTGGCGGTGACCACGGCGCCCTCCGGCGTCACGGTGAACCCGCTGCCCTCGGCGATCGGGACCTCGTATTCCCGGGGAACGCGCCGGATCACACCGCGATCGTCGTAGAGTGTGATCGACACGCGGGAGACGGCCTCGATGCGCACCGCCCCCGGGGTGACCCGGTCGGTCGAACCGCTCGGATGCGGGTGCATCGGAAGCACCGTGAGCGCACCCAGGGTGGCGATTCCCGCGACGAGGGAGTGCAGGCCAAGGGAGTGCAGGCGCGGCATCCGGCGTCTCCTCACTGACGTACCCGATTCCAGGGTCGCAGCGGGTTCGGTGCCGGACAAGACTCCATGCCCGACCGACATGCAGTTGCAACAGGCTGTTAAATGGATTTTCAACCGTAGCGATCTCCGTGGCCGGTGCGCGGCGGCCCGCCGCCGGTCCGGCCGGGGCGCGGGCGGGCGGCGGAACGGCTCCGCGGCCGGGCACGTCACACAAGAGGCTGAAGGGCCGGAAGGTAACGGGGCGCGGGGCCGGGAGGCGGAATGAACCGGGTGGTGCTGGTCACGGGCGCGGGCGGCGCGGCGGGGACCGCGGTGGTGCGGCGGCTCGCGGCGGGCGGCGACACCGTGATCGCGGTGGGCAGGCGCAAGGAGCGGCTTCCGGTGGAGGCGGCCGAGGCGGTCGCGGCCGACCTGCTCGACCGGCCCGCCGTCGCCCGGCTCGCGGAGGACCTGCGCGAACGGCACGGGCGGATCGACGGCGTGGTGCACCTCGTCGGCGGCTGGCGCGGGGCGCCCGGGTTCGCCGCCACCGACCTCGCCGACTGGGACGTGCTGCACGACCTGCTCATCCGCACGTTGCAGCACGTGACGCTGGAGTTCGAGCCGCTGCTGCGGGCGAGCGGCGACGGCCGGTTCGCGATCGTCTCCGCCCGGTCGGCGGCCTCGCCGTCCCAGCGGGACGCCGCCTACGCCGCGGCGAAGGCGGCGGCGGAGGCGTGGACGCTCGCGCTCGCCGACGCGCTCGACGGCACCGGCTCGGCCGCGGTGATCTTCGTGGTGCGGGCGCTCGTGGACGACGAGATGCGGGCCGCGCGGCCGGACGCCGCGTTCCACGGGTTCACCGACGTGCGCGACCTCGCCGAACGGGTCGCCGGGCTGTGGGACCGGCCCGCCGCCGAGCTGAACGGGCGCCGAATCGACCTCGTCGACCCCGCCTGACCCGGCGCCGGCTCAGTTCCGCTGCCGCAGGATCGACGGGTACGGCTCGGCGCCGCGCGCCTTGAGCAGCTCGGTCATGTAGCCGATCTCGGAGTTCTGCGAGTCCACGATGTGCTTGGCGGTGGTCCGCACCTCGGGCCGGTCGGCGAGCCGCAGCGCGGCACGGGCCATCTCCACGCCGCCCTCATGGTGACGGATCATCAGCTGGAGGAAGAGGATCTCGGCGTCCTCGCCCTTCGCCGCCTTGAGCCGCTCGAGCTCCTGCGGGCTCGCCATGCCCGGCATGATCGCCGACAGGTCGACGCGCCCCGCCGCGGTCGCCCCCTGCCCGGCGTTCTGGGCGGTGGCCGCCGGAGCAGCGGCGCCGTGGCCGCCGTGACCGGCCATCCACGCCATCGGCGGGCGGATGGTGCTCTGCTCCAGCCCCCACTGCTGCAGCCAGCCGATGAACATGCCGCGCTGGGCCGACTGGGTGACGATGATGTCGTAGGCGAGGTTGCGGATCTTCTCGTCCGTGCTCGCGTCCCGGACGATGAACGACATCTCCACGGCCTGGGCGTGATGCAGGCCCATGTCGCGGGCGAAGCCGGCGTCGGCCGAGGCGTCACTCGGGGTGCCCGGCCGCAGCACGAAGAACAGCAGCAGGCCGGCCACGAGACACAGCGTCCCGGCGGCGAAGAAAAGGTTACGTCTTTGCCGGACCATCGCTGCCAGCGTACCCAGTCCCCGGGCCGCGGGGAGTGCCGTACGACCCGCCCCGCCCGGGACGATGGTCACTCGCCGGTAGATCGGCGCACCGAGTCCCTGGCCGACACATTATCCTCCACATAAATTGCGCGGATCGGCCGAACCCGGACGTGGGCATCCAGTGGAGGATAGATGGCGAAGGACAAGACGCGGGCCCGGCGAGAGCACTTGGCCAGGCTGCGCGCCGAGCAGCGGCGCAGGGAGCGCCGCCAGGCGATCCTCGTGTGGGGCGCGGGCAGCTTCGTCGTCGTCCTCCTCATCGGGCTGGTGGCCTTCTACCTGATCCGGGAGCGGGCGACCAACTCCCTGGACGCCGTGCGGACCTTCGACTACAAGGGCGCGATCCACGAGAACCGCAAGATCGACTACCGGGAGACCCCGCCGGTCGGCGGGGAGCACAACCCGATCTGGCAGAACTGCAGGGTCTACGACAAGCCGATCCACAACGAGACGGCCGTGCACTCGCTGGAGCACGGCGCGGTGTGGATCACCTACCGGCCCGACCTGCCCGCCGCCGACGTGGAGAAGCTGAAGAGCCTGGTCAACTCCGACTACATCCTGCTCAGCCCGTACCCCGGCCTGCCCGCGCCGGTCGTGGTGAGCTCGTGGAACAACCAGCTCGTGCTGGACGGCGCCGACGACCCGCGCCTGCCCCGGTACATCGCCAGGTACAAGCAGAACGCGACCTACACCCCCGAGCTCGGCGCCGCCTGCCAGGGCGGCCACGACGGCACCGCCGACCAGCCGCTGCCGAACGCCACCGGCGACCCGCACGCCGAGCAGGCCCAGCAGAACGCCGACCAGAGCGCGACCCCCAGCGCCGAGCCCACCACCGAGCCCACCACCGAGGGCAGCGCCTCGCCGACGCCCACCCCGTCCGCGACCGGGGAGGAGTGAACCCGGGCGGGGCGCGCCCGCCTCAGCCGAGGATCTCCGCCACGGGCACCGCGGTCATGCCGTGCGCCTCGGCCACGGCGGCGTTCGTCACCTCGCCCTCGTGCGTGTTGAGGCCGAGGGCGAGGGCCGGATCGGCGCGCATCGCCGCGCGGAAGCCCTGGCCGGCGATGGCGAGCGCGTACGGCACGGTCACGTTGGTGAGCGCGTACGTCGAGGTGTGCGGCACCGCCCCGGGCATGTTCGCCACGCAGTAGAAGAGCGAGTCGTGCACCCGGTAGGTGGGGTCGGC
>Ga0065720_1021109_pt1 | contig 11518 bp, 8 predicted proteins | sample Thericmetagenome_FD_59107 | JGI IMG/M metagenome (GOLD analysis project Ga0065720, IMG submission 59107) | Thermophilic microbial communities from the Joint Bioenergy Institute, California, USA of rice/straw/compost enrichment - eDNA_2 v2... | ecosystem: Engineered > Solid waste > Grass >... | reverse complement strand
CCCCCCTTTTCCCCCGACAGCAATATGGCCGACAGACCCGTCCCTGCGGCAGTTGAGCCGGTCTTGCCCAAGGCTGATGCCGACGGAGCCAACTACGGCACGGCGGATGCCCTTCCCTCCAAGAATGACGAAAACAAAGATGGCGACACCCGGGCGTCCATCTCGGCCATTTCCTCTGAAGAAGCGGCCGTGGCAGCCGGTCTCCAGCAGCTCGAAGCGCGCAACGTGCACTGGTACTCCTACCTGTTGACGCTCGACTTCTGGGCTGTCATCGCCGTAGGCCAGATCTTGTCGTTGTGCATCACCGGCTCTAACACCTTCACGACGGAGCTTGCCATAGTGGGCACCAACATCCCTGCCTTTCAGACCCTCTTCAACTATGCACTCCTCACCCTCATCTACCTGCCCATCTCGCTGTACAACCATGGGGTGAAGGGCTGGCTGAAGATTGTGGTGCGCGACGGATGGAAGTACTTCATCCTAAGCTTTCTCGACGTCGAGGGGAACTACTTCACCGTGCTCGCCTACAAGTACACCAACATCCTCTCCGCACAGCTGCTCAACTTTTGGGCGATCGTCTGCGTCGTGGTGCTGTCCCTTTTGTTCCTCCGCGTGCGCTACCGCATTGTCCAGATCCTTGGCATCCTCCTCTGCTGCGGCGGCATGGGCGTCTTATTGGCGTCAGACCATATCAACGGCACGAACGGCGGCCCGGCCGTCGACAAGGTCAAGGGTGACCTTTTTGGCCTGCTCGGTGCAACCTTTTACGGCATCAGCAACGTCTTTGAAGAATGGTTCGTCAGCAAGCGCCCCGTCTATGAGGTGCTCTCCTTCTTGGGCATCTTCGGCATCTGCATCAACGGCGTGCAGGCGTCCATTTTTGACAGGCATTCTTTCCAGGGCGCGACATGGAACGGGAAAGTCGCCGGCTGGCTCGTCGGATACACCTTGTGTCTGACCCTCTTTTACTCCCTCGCCCCGCTCATCCTGCGCATGGGCAGCGCGGCTGTGTTTGACGTCAATTTGTTGACGGCAAATTTTTGGGGAGTGATTATTGGCACGAGGGTGTTTGGCTACTCGGTACATTGGATGTATCCTATCGCATTTGTGCTAATCATTTGTGGGATGGTCGTGTACTTCTTAGCCGGGAGCATTCTGGGCGACTCGAAGAAGCCGTGGCTAGGGGATAATCAGAAGGATGGTGTTGCGGGGATTGGCACGGCTAAGCTGAAGGCGCTGAATGAAGCAAGGAAGAGGGGGCTGGTAGCGCGAGAGCAGAGTCAGGGGCAGGACCGGGTGTAGATTGTCCTGCTGATGAGAGCTCGTCTTGCTGGTGGTTAAGGAAAAAGGGATGTAAATGAGAGGGGTCCGGTGTGGTGTTGAGGTGAAGTTGTCCGCAGTGACGCCGTCAAGCAGTCCCGTTACCGTTGGCTTGACGGCAAGTGTTGAGGTGGCCAGCGTTAGGGGACGCTTGTCAATTGATCTCTGTCTGTCCTGGAAACCCCTCATTCCACTTTGTGATAGATCCTCAGCATGTTTGCTTCTTGTAGATGAGTGAAGCGTGGTGTTGACGCTTAAGAATGCGCAGCTGCCTGCTCCTTGGATGTTTGGCTCGCGCCCTGATTCATATCCCGAAAGTCCCAGTTTGAATATTTGAAGTCAGAATTGTCTGGAGATCTCCCAGGGCTTGGTTCTTTGTTGAATGTTAGGCATTCGCTTTGTCAAGTGATGGGTTAAAATCAGTACGTCTGCCCCGCCATGTGCTCCCACCTCGCTAGGCATACCGTTCCCCCTCCAGCTCCTCAACCCCCTACCCTCACCATCTTATCACCACTGCTCTTGTGAGAGAAAAAGAAAAAAGAGGCCTCAAGTTCGTTTCAGACAGAACATATACCTATAATTACCCACTAAAGTCTCAAAAAAAAGTGGCGCAGAAATGGGCAACGGCAGATACCTCTACTTTGCTTACGGCTCCAACCTCTGGGTCGAACAGATGGACAACCGCTGTCCCGGGCAGAATCGCATTGCAGGTATCGGTCGTCTGCCGGGATATACATGGTTTATCAACGAACGCGGATATGCCAACATTGCGCCTGTGACTATCAACCAGTCAGGAAAGAGCGAGAGCCAGGGCAGCGTTTCGCGCTTCGACAGCGAAGTCTGGGGTGTGATCTGGGAACTCGAGGAAAAGGGACTAGCCAGCCTTGATATCAATGAGGGTGCGCCACATATCTACGAGCGAAGAACCATGAACGTCGAGCTCTGGAGCGCGTTCGGCCCCATCTGGCCTGGCGACGTGACGGAGTCCACGCCCACCGACCTATCTGCTCACACGTGCCCCATGGTCGTCTACATCGATGTCAAGCGCGCGAAGGGCGGGTACCCGCCCAAGGAGGAGTATGTGGTGCGCATGAATCGGGGGATTAGGGATGCAATCGGGATGGGGATACCGAAGGGTTATGTGGAAAGAGTGCTGAGGAGGTATATTCCGCCGCTGGAGGACCTGATGGTGGATGAGAAGACGGAGAAGTTGGCGTGGAAGCAGGCGAAGAACTTCCAGGATGAACCTGAAGTGGCGACGTTGAATTGAAAGGATATCTTTGAGGAACGCAAACCTTAAGCAGGTGACGGACGTTGCAGAGATTTGGATACAACGCGTGCGTTATAATGGACATGCATTAGCGGAAATAGCAACGAATCTTTGTTCTCTTTTTGAGAGAACAATTCAATCAGTTCGGGAGAACTCAGCAGAAACAAAGAAACAAAAGACTATGAGATGCAAAAGTGAAGGCAGGATTATCCTGCAAAAGGAAAAGCAGCTGCCCACTGCCAGAATCGAACTGACGACCTTGACATTGTTCGGATGTACTCCTACTAGTGTCACGCTCTACCACTGAGCCAAGCGGGCTAGCATGTTTTGTTGAAATGTGGCCAATCACATGGTACCTAAGAAGGAGGAGAGGCTGCAGAATAGAACCTTGAAGCGACAGCCAGGGAGATATTCATCAGACCAGGATGTACGGAATATGTTAAGGCTGAGAGACAACGTTCTGTGGAGAGTTAGGTATTTCCGACTTTGAGAGTGTATTCCAATCTTTTTTTTTCATTTGCCATTTCCCTCCCTTCTTTTTGTTCCTTTATCGTCTCGACTTCCCGTTTAGCGTTTCTTTGCCTGGCCGGTTTTCACTCTGAGTTTGCGCCCCCAAGGTCAAAGGCTCTGATATGGCAATGAACCTGACTCCAAAGGAGGAGTTTGAGCTTCAGTCTCTGTATCTGTGTCGATTAACCGTTATGATGTCGTACAACAGACAGTCCCTTATTAATATGTGGGTGGTACTTGTCCGAGGGCCCCTGCAATTGCAAGCTCCAGTCATGCAAAGTTGTCAACCTGGCTCAAGTCTTATGTCTGTCGTGTTACCAGCTTTGTTTTAAGATTTTGGTAGCCGTTTTGGAGTGACTTGAATGAGCCAGATTCCTGGAGCTCGGAGTTGGATAATTGTATTGAGGAACCGGCCCACCGGATCTGGGGTTCTTCTCGGCGATCGATATATGACTCTTAACATGATATTACAGTCAACAGTATGAGCGATGGAATTACCGTTTTATCCTTCTTCGATATACTGTCGTTGCTTTTAAGGACGACTGACTGCTGCAAAAGCGGACGTCAAGCTACACAACACCGGGTAGCGGTGGTATGCCGGCAAAAGTGAAGTGTAGTATATCCAGACGTTTGTCTCTGACCCAGCTCCGTTTGCGTCATAGTAATGAGGCTCTTCATAAAGACGACAATGCGCTGTCTTTCTGCTGCAGTCACTATGCATTGTCCAACAATGAAACTGGAGTCCAAGCCTTTGTTAGCATCCAAGTACACGCCTGCATATGTTGTTTCGGATTCCCAGAATCTTACCCTAAAAAGAATATGAGAACAAACAATTGCTGAGCAGATAGATCACTCAGTAATGATAGATTTTCTTTCTCCATTGCTCATCTCAAGCCTATGTGCTCAGTCAGTCCGTCCCACGGGACCACGGGTCCTACCTCGATCCCTGACACAGCGCCTTGAAACGGAGCGGCCATCGGGCTTAAGGGCTTTTGGTCAGCCATCAGGTTGCACCAGCAGGCCAAGTGACGCTTTTGATTGCGAGAGTTTCTCAAGTTGTCCGATTAGATCGCTTCTGTCCTCTTGTTTTGTGTTTGAAAAGTGAGATCGGGTCCGTCCCCGCGTCCCATTGCACGACCACTCGCGACTTCTTTTCATGCAGTAATACATGGGCAGTTGGATACCTTCCTTCAGATAGGCAGCTGCCGGAAATCATGACAAGCGATAAGGTCTATTAAACTCAAAGGAATAGATTGGTTGGTGCTTTATCGTCGGTGTCATCGAGCGGTTTTGACAGTCGCTGCGGTTGACACGGGGCCCAAAAGGTGAGTGGTCAGTCTGACTCTTTTGAGATTCTCGCTCAGTTGTCTATGTTAAACTTCATTTCAGGATGTCCTTGATAACTTGATCTTTGTCGTTTTTTAAGAATTGCCGCAAGTCCCCCGATTGCCCTTGTAGATGTTGTCTTCTGTGCCTTTTTGTCGTGTCAGTTAATTGTCCATCTGCCATATCACAGTTTCTCCTGAAAACATCCCTCGATATTCAAACAAAAAGAAAACAAATTTAACACTTCGGCAGTCACGCGCTCTGAGGACCAGGGAACATGTCAACGCCTCCTCAGGCCTTTCATTCATCCGAACCGCGCAAGCCAGGCTTCAACACGCTCTCTTTTCCTGCTCCAGCCTCTCGGAGCGCACAACAATACGTCGAAACCTCGCCAAACCCCCCTCCAGAGTTCGTAGCCACAGGTCCTGAATACTTTACGGAATCTTCCCAAATCACGGGCGCGAACTCCTCCCCCCCACCATCCCACCAGCACCAAACCCCTACCACTGCCACCGTTCCTAACCCACACGACTCTTACCTCCCTGAAATCGACACCACCGCCAAAGCAGCTAACTGCACCACTTCGCCTACTGCCATGCGTCAACACGTCTGGGACGACCCGCCTAAAATGCCCTGGTACCGCCGCATCTCGAGCGTGGGCTGGTTGATCATTACAATCACCTTCCTGGGGATCAGTGGGGTGGTGCTGGCCATCTTGGGCGCAATGGGGTTCTTCACGGGCCATCATAGGTCTGGCGATTCTTCTTCTCTTTCTGATTATACCACGATCATTTCCGTTTCTTCTCTTACGTCCGCTCAAGCCGAGGTGACTAACCCCGCCGCCAGCGGCGCCGGTGATTCCTCTGACATGGAGGGGGACGCCCAGATGACGGCTACTTCGATGATGATTTCCACAACGGCAAGTCAATCTTCTTCCATCTCCCGTGTTGCACTCAATCCCAACTAACCCTCTATGTCAACAGCTCACACAACCTCCCACCAACCCAACAGACGACACTTCCCCTCTCACCATAACCCACCCCCTCTGCACCAACTCCTCCGACTTCCTCACTAACATAACCTGGCTGGGCTCTGGCCCCCAACTCTACGATACCCTCTACGACCCTCCGGCCTCCAGCGCTGCAGAATGCTGCCAGCTATGTGCGGACAATGCCGCGCCCGAGTTTACGCCGCAGGGTCCAGGCTCCGGGTGCACAGGGTGGCTGTTCAATGACAAGTCCCCCTGGACGCCGTGCACAAGGTTGGTTGTGCAGACCGAGAAGCAGGGGGCCAAGAAAGGCAAGACGTGTCCGAAGGGGTATGCGGATGAGACGAAGTTTGTTAAGGCAGGGAAGGGAGAGGTAGGGTTTGTGGCCGGGGTCGGGCCTTGTGGTGGGAAGATAATCGTTACTTGATATGGAGGAGATGAGATCTGGAAGTATGGTATTTTGGCGATCAAGAGGAGGTAATGAAATATGGTGAAGGCTGGTAGGCGTTGCGTTAGTTATGGATGGGACTGCTCTTCAAGGATTTTAGTTAACATGGATCGATCATCCACCAATGTCAACGACTCCTTCTCTCGACACACCACGCTCTCAACCGTGACACAACGAGAGCAAGCTGAGCGGCAAGAGGGTATGTATGGCTCTGCTTCATGCTAACGGCAGGACTCACAGAAAATAATGACGGAAAAAAACATAATAACATTTGCTTGCTTGTATAACACCCAGATATTCCCGGCAGCCTGTCTATTAGACCATTACCAACCACCATCACCAAAGATCCAGCCCCTTCCCTCTTCAGTGTTGGCATGGGCACAAAGTAAAATAGTAGATGTATATGCGTACGAGCAGGCGATGCTTGTGGTGTATCTGTTTGTCATGTAATCCATCCATTGGCCCAAACGCCGCGAGGTGTTTGGAAGGCCTTCCCTCACTTCAGTCTATTACCCCTGGACCCCCTCTCTTACCCTGTTTAAACGCGGAGCATCTTAGCAGCATAATCCTCAATAAGCTGCTCCGTGGGGAAGCTCATCTCCTCCAGCTTCTGGGCATACGGGGTCGGCACATCGGCACCAGTAATGCGCTGTGCCGGGGTGTCAAGATAATCAAACGCATACTCCATCGTGAGCGCGAGGATCTCGGCACCAACGCCGAAGGCGGGGAAGCCAGACTCGACCGCCAGCAGGCGGTGCGTCTTCTTGACGCTCTTGACGATGGCCTCCACGTCCAGAGGCTTGATGCTGCGCAGGTTGATCACCTCGGCCTCGATGCCGTACTTCTTCTTGAGGTTCTCAGCCGCGACGAGAGACTGGCCGACACAGCGGGAGAGGGACACGATGGTCAGGTCCTTGCCGGCGCGCTCGATCTTGGCTTTGCCGAAGGGGAGGACGAAGTCGTCCTTCTGCGCGGCCTCCGACATGGGGAAGGACACGCCGTACATCAGCTCGTTCTCGAGGACCACGACTGGGTTGGGGTCGCGGATGGCCGCCTTGAGGAGACCCTTCGCGTCCTCAGCCGACCAAGGGGAGACGACCTTCAGACCGGGGATCGAGCCGTACCAAGCGGCATAGTCTTGCGAGTGCTGGGCGGCCACGCCAGCGGCGAAGCCATTAGGCCCGCGGAAGGTGATGTTGCAGGGCTGGATACCGCCCGACATGTAGAGGGTTTTGGCGGCGGAGTTGACAATGTGGTCGATGGCCTGCATGGCGAAGTTGAAGGTCATGAACTCACACTGGGGGTATAAGTCAGCATCGGCTTAGAGATTCGAATATCGTAGTTCCCTGAGGTCCTTACAACAGGCTGCAGCCCCGCAAGTGCAGCACCAACAGCGAGGCCAGCGAAACCCATCTCGGTGATGGGCGTATCAATAACACGCTTCTCACCAAAACGATCTAGCAGGCCCTTAGTGACCTTGTAGGCGCCGTTGTATTGGGCGACCTCCTCGCCCAGGATGAACACCTTCGGGTTGGACTCGAGTTCCTCAGCGAGTGCCTCGTTCAGGGCCTCGCGGACCGTGTACTCCTTGACGCCCGTCGCCTCGGCGGCATAGCTCCGTTTTTGTAGTAGCCTGGTGGTAGGGACGGCAGCAGCCTTGGTGATGAGAGAAGAAGGAGTAGGACGGATGTTCGAAGCACGCGTGGCGGTAGTCGCCAAACGGAAGGCCGGCCGGAGGAAGCGCGACATAATGACGTTGGCGATGATGCTTAAGGGTTTGGGGGTGGTGGTTGTGGTGGTTGGGCGTTGAAAATTAAGGTTGTAGAGAAGAGGGGCACCTGGCAGATAGGGTAGGGGTAGGTAAAAGTGCAAGGTATCAAATGGATGTGGATCGAGAGGGCCTGCTGTTCGGATACAGGGGTAGCTCGATCAAAAAATGGCTTCAAGAACGAACACCACGGGAGGGCGGTGATGCAAGACGGGGAGCTGGAGGGTTGTGAGCGTGTTGGAGGGAAATTTTCTTTGCGACTGTGCAATCGATTGGAACACACAAAGGTCTTGGGACCAGCAAGTCCAGGAAGCCGGACTTGACGTTGGACCCCCAACGATAAATCCGCGCTAGTGCGAAAACGGACTAGCCCCTTGGACCCTGCTGGGCGGACCGGAGCTTGGCAAGCCGAAACCCTGAACTTTGTGAAGCTTTGACAGCTTTGCTGCTCCACAAAAGCTGCCGGAGTGGGGCTTTCCACTTGACAATGTTTTTGATAATCAAGCGTTGAATTCTGCTGTCAAGCAGCCAAGCAGAGCGGGCCAAATTACCAGTGCTATTTTTTTTTTTAACATTTACCGCACAGAGAGTTCAGGGCGATTATTGAGCCATTCGTGGCAAGTACGCAGAAGTACGCAGTTGGGAGTACCTGCCGTAACATACAGATAAGCGAAGCAAACAGCAGCGTTGTCAGCCATCCAATGCAAGTGTCATCTGGAAAGCCGGTGGGGATGTTCGCAGGTCAACACCTGTAACGCGCCGATAAGCCCAATTGGGGGTCCCACCGCGAAGAGCCCGATGTGTGTGTCAGCATCTATTACGGTCTTGGTATTCGTATGGTAATGGGTATGTACAGTGAAATGGTTGGCCCAACCAAAAAAGAGCCTGTCAGCACTTAAAATCGACAGTGCTTCTTCCTGAGGACAATTTATTAGGACGATATATCATATCCGTGATCCCTTTGCCAGTGCCCATCTCTACATTATTACACCCTGTATCCGTTCCAACATCACATCATCATACACATCGCCAACTCTTTCATCGCACCTCTAGTTCGCCGGCTTGCGGCCGACCATGAGGTACATTGGGGTGAAGAGGTTCTTCTTGGCACCGGCTACCAAACCGTCGGCACCCTTGGCAAGAGCATCGGCGGTCTTCTTGGTGCCCTTGGGAGCCAGGCCGATGGTCTCAAGGAAGCCTGTGAAGACATGCACGACCCGACGACCGGCGTGGGTCATGCGCAGGACAGTGAAGAGGTCCCAGTAGGACTGCATGTACTTCATTTCGCCGGCGATGCCCCAGTACCACGGGATAGGATCAGGGCGGGCCGCCAGGTCTTCATGATGCAGCAGCTCGAAGCCAGCAGCCTTCATGGCCGCCAGACCCTCCGAGATGGTCACCATGTTGGAGATACCGTTGCCCTCTTCGATGGCGAGGCGGATGTCACGGTGCTCCAGGTTGTTATTGTCGTACTCGTCGGTCATCAGCCACTCGTACACGCCGAAGACACCACCGGGCTTCAGCACGCGGAAAATCTCGCTGTATACGCCCTCTAGCTTGGGGGCGTGGACGGTGGCCTCGATGGCATAAACGGCGTCGAAGGTGTTGTCTGGGAATTTCATTTGCTGTGCTAGTTAGCACCTGAGTATTTTCGCCGAGATATGTGCAGAACATACCATGAAATCGCCCTTGACGAAGTCGAGCTGGTGCGAAAGGCCCTCACGAGCGGCATAGCGCTTAGCACGCTCGATCTGGTAGTCGTTATTGTTAAGACCGGTGATGTGGGCGTCGGTGAACTTGGCGATCTCGCGGGCCGGGCCACCAACACCGCAGCCGACGTCCAGGACCTTCATGCCAGCCTGGATGCCGATCTTCATGGCGAGGTAGTGCTCATGGCGGGCAATAGCCTGATAGAAGGGCTCGCCGATCGAGTAGCGGCAGAAATGGAAGCTCTGGCCCCAGCCGTACTCGTATAGATCGGTAGCCAGATTGTAGTAGCTGGAAACAAAACAAGTCAGTGCCTGAGCCCAAACCAGAGCCGAGGAAAGAGACGAGTGGACTCACTGTTTTGTCAGAGTAGCATATTCCTGTGTCCTCGCCTCACGGTCGGCCTGGGTCTCCGTCTCTGCGCGCTTGTTGTCGAAGTGCTTGAAGTACTCTTCAACAGCGATCTTCTGGGCCTCCTTGTCTTTCTTGAGGATGGCGCTGAAGCCGCCCTTGGCCTCGGTGGACTTGCCGTGAAGGGCCTGCATGAAGGCCTTATCACGCTCGAAGTCCTCCTTCTCGAGGGGAATGTCTTTCGCAGCTGGAGCCATGTTGAATTTTGTGGAGGGAGAAAGTATTTCGAAGAGGAGAACGGAGAGGTGGGCGGATTAAAGGGCACAAGAAACGAAATCGTGTTGAACAGTGTCCAGAAAAAAAAAGTTGGTGGTACCCCCCTATCCAAGCTGGCAGGTCTTCACTTTTAAAGAGGAACAACCCGCCGGAAGATTCCCTTGGGAAAAGGGGCAAGGGTCGCGGATAGCCGATGTGAAGCCAGCAGAATGCCGCGCATCGATTGGCCCAATTGCATCGATTCAGGGCAAGGGAACGGGAGTTGTGGGGAAGGATCCACCAAAGCACATGGGCCCGAACGCCTGCGTCAGGCACTTGGGGCAGAAAGCGATGATGTGGTCGCACATCAACATGGCGGTCTGGATGAGGGAGCGGGGAGACTTCGATCACAAGTCACGGTTTAAGTCATGGTTTGTTTACATATTCTATGAGTGAAATCCTATCTGTTGTAACCATCACGACGTTCAAGACAACCGGACATATATGCCCACTTCCCAGCCCGAAAGAAGGGGCGAGCCTAGCTGAGCTTCTGTTGCATGTGCTTGCAGTGCGCTGGACAACTGGACAGAAGCAACAGCAAACATGCCGCTACAAGCGCGAAATCGAACTCGAATTCGAAAACACTGTAGGAAAGGAAGGCGGTGAATGTTTTGCTTGCGCGAACTCGAACACGAATAAGAGCGCACGAACCAAGTTACAGCCACAGGAGGCCAAGGCGGTGTGGCGGAGAATCTTGAGCGCAGTGGTCAGAATCTTATCAGCAAGGCAACGAGCCACAGCGAGCTGCCGGCTTGGCTTTCTGCCAATCCAAAACACCAATGCAAGATCACCCCACGCCTGCATCAACCGCAACCTCGTCGATCGGGCTGTGACTTTTTTTTTTCTGTCTACGGTCGATTCCACTATTTGCCACCCAAAAATATTTCCCAAGATTCGCAATAAGCGATCCGAATCGAATTCCGCAATCGAGATTCATCCCCAGCGATAAACAGAAACTACTAACCGACAAAGCCGACCAACCACGATGCCGCCGCAAATCAAACAAGACCTCAACCGCGCTGGCTGGGAGTCGACCGACTTCCCTTCCGTCTGCGAGAACTGCCTGCCCGAGAACCCGTATGTCAAGATGCTGAAAGAGGACTACGGTGCCGAGTGCAAGCTGTGTACGCGGCCCTTCACCGTGTTCTCCTGGGCGGGCGACGGGCGCGCCCACGGTCGCAAGAAGCGTACCAACATCTGCCTGACGTGCGCCCGCCTTAAGAACGCCTGCCAGTGCTGCATCATGGATCTGCAGTTCGGCCTTCCCATCGTCATCCGCGACAAGGCCCTCGAGTTGATCGCCCCCGGCCCCCAGAGCGAGATTAATCGCGAGTATTTTGCGCAGAATAATGAGCGCGCTATTGAGGAGGGCCGAGCTGGTGTGGAGGAATATGAGAAAACAGATGAGAAAGCTAGGGAGCTGCTGCGCCGGTTGGCCAACAGCAAGCCTTACTTCCGTAAGGGCAGGGAGCTGGACTCGGAGGGCAACCCCGTCGCGGGCGGCAGTGGTAGCAC
>Ga0065720_1021107_pt1 | contig 11520 bp, 17 predicted proteins | sample Thericmetagenome_FD_59107 | JGI IMG/M metagenome (GOLD analysis project Ga0065720, IMG submission 59107) | Thermophilic microbial communities from the Joint Bioenergy Institute, California, USA of rice/straw/compost enrichment - eDNA_2 v2... | ecosystem: Engineered > Solid waste > Grass >... | reverse complement strand
TTTTTTTTTTTTTTTTTTTGTTTTTTTTTGAATAATAATGTAAAGTGTTTAGTGTAATTTCTTTTGAAATAATTTGAATTTGCCTAAAACTAGATTTTTTTCTTTTGTGTGAATTTACAATAAATAAATTATCTTTCAATTTACTACGATTTTGATTACCCACTCAGATTAACATTGTTACTTTTTTTCATAGTTATCTTTCATTCATTTGTTACCCAACACTCAAGGTCATCCATAAACCATAATAGTTACTTGATATTCTCAGAAAGAATGATATACAGCTTATTCGTCTTGCGGACACAAGACACCTCTTGCCATAGCTGGATTTCATTCCTTCTAATAAATTAATTATTTACAATTATAAATTTTTGAATAATTTGAAATTTCAATGACTTAAAATTGTTTGAAAAATTTGAAAAACTCATCAAACTCAATTTTCAATAACAGATACTTAATTTGATATTATTTGATTATTTAAAGATGAATTCTCCTCAGAAAGAAGTAAGTTCTTCAAATCCAAGTTAAGAAATAAGGATCCTCAATCAAATCCACAAAACCTTCAACAGTCCCAGCTAGCTTCGAAGCCTGTTTCTCAAGCAAGGCCACTCGATGATTTGGATTTTCGCATTGATCGATATTTAAAATACATTACTGGAATTACCTTATTGATCATTTTGTGGGACATCATTTTTACTGAATATTTTTGGTACCTCCTCCTTTCAAAATAAATTGATTTATTAGCTTGATTAGATATTCCTGTCTGCCAGATGATATTGAATCTACTGATTTTGTTACAAGCTCTTTGGGAGCTATATTCTTCTTAACACTCTTTTTATCTGCATGGAGCTATTATGTTTCACAAAAGGGTGATAAAGCTGGTGTTGGGTTCTTCAGATACTTTAATGTTGTCTACATTGTATTAACATTGATTCTTGCAATTGTTTCTTTCACATCTGTTGCATCAATCGATTCAAACGACTTGATAGATGAGTGGGCCAAATTAGCGGAAAGAGATAAACTTCATTTCGAAAATGATATCGACGAGTTGGTCAGCACTAATAAAGTCAATGCCTCCCTTCACGCTATTTATAATATAATATTAGCGATCTTATTTGCACTTGAGACTTGTACCATGCAGTCCTTATACAGTGCACTTCCTGAGAACTGGGCAAGACCAGTCTACAGCAAGATTTCTTTCCAACAAGGTAATGATTAGTCTTGATTTACTGATTCAATTTTAGAATGCTTAGTTAAAGTTCCAAGACCTGAGAAGAAACTAGAACTACAAAGCGGAAACAAATTTATCTTCAATCTTAAAAAGAAACTCTCTGCAGTTCCAGAATAAATCATATACAGTACAAATGAATACATAATGCATAAAAGATCACTTGAAAAGCTTAAATACTCCCCCTATTATATTGTCAATACGAATGCTTTGATTTGATTCCTGTGTACTTGTAGAATCCTGATTTCCTGAAATACTTCCAGGTTTATATATTTTTTTCATCCCAATTCCAATATTGATGTCTGATTTTCTTTGAGTACTAATTTTTTGTAATGGTAGGATACCATAGCTCAGTGTAAAATCAATAGGTTCCGAGTCCATCTTATCAATGAAGAGTGTTTTCTGAATATTAAGAGGTACAGAAGGTTGCAAATTTTCATTTTTGGTTTCCTCGTTGATTCGCTCATCCCTTTTCTCAACAAAGTAGTAATAAGAGAATATATCATTATTCTCTACATCCATGCCTTCATTTATTATCAATTGTTTTAACTGATCAGTATATTTATTTAGGAAAACAGAATTCCTGACCTCTAAATTTGGTGTCTCAAGAAGTAATTTATTGAATTTTCGATAGAATTCAGAGAGATTTAGAGTGTCTGCCTGAATATTTTTAATGGACCTAATACTGTGCTCTTCAAATATTTTGAACAGAGATTCAAACAAACTTGAAAACCAGTCCTGGACTAGAGGTTGAGATTGGAGTTCTAATAAATGAGATTGATATTCTAAAAGTATTACTATTTATCTCCTCTTGTAGAATCTTGAACAATGACTCCAAATAATTAAGAGTGACAACAGAATAGAATGATATTTGAGCTGAAGTTTTAATGGTATTGGCTGTTTGTATAAATGTGTTGAATTTTTCTGTTATTTCTTCAGCTTTGTTTTCGAGTTTCTTGCTAATGAAACTATAGATATAAGAATTTTGATCAACAATTCGGAATTGATCATAGTTTGATATCTTTTCCAAAAAGTTAATGAATTTTTCTATGCTGTTCTTCCATCTCGCTTTTGTTTTCTCTATAAATGGTTTCAACTTTTCTAAGGAGTCCTTGATGCTCTTCTGATCCTTAAATTCCTATTGACAATCAATTACTTCAAAAATGTTCATACTTTTCTCTCAGCAGACTTGAGACAGGCGATGCTAGACAAAAATCCTAAACTTTCATCAATCTGTAACTCATCTAATATATGAGCAAGAAGGCCCTCTGAGCATTTCTTCCATTGGGTTTGGTAGCAATCTTGTAAATATTCTTCTATACTCTCTCCAAGGAAGTCTTCAATTCTTTTTATCTTGAGCTTTTCAGTGTGGCCAAAGAGGAAAGAGAAATAAAATTCACTACAATTTTATGAGAGAGAACAGAACCTTACTAATCAAACTCTTTTTCATTTTGAACTTCAATTAAACTCTTGAGATTACTTTTATTAGAAGTATAGCTATCTCTAAATTTCACCTCCAATATCGATTTATCAAATGTGTATGATTCACTTTCTGATAATTCTGTTTCTAATCCTTTTTTCAAAGCTCCAAGTTCTTTTACTTTGGATACTTTTTCGATCAACTCTTTTAAAATTTTGATTTTGTTATCCTTGAAGTTATCGCCGCCTAAGATGAATGCGGAATGATCCAAGAAATCCATCCAAAATTTTAAAACTAAGCTGGGTTGATTAGACGTCAATAGTACTTTCTTTAGTAAAGTGAGCAAGATGATTACTGTAATCAAAAGGGAATTGTTGTTTTCCCTAGCAGTAATTATTTCCTCTATTTCACTTTCATTAAGTGAATGTAAAGTTTTCAAGCTTTTTAAATCTTCAATAAAAGTACACTCTTTCAGCATCTGGTTCAAAGCCTGGTTCACAGCCAAAAGTGTTACAGTGATTTCTTCTGTTGATGATTGGAAAGTTGTCTGTTGGAAGTTAGTAAAATTATGCAATAATCGATCTGTAATATCTAGTAATTGTCGTCTGTAGAGGGAAGAATCTTCATTTTTAATTGTTCCTATAATTATTACACATTTTACTAAACCAATTTACCGAGAGAAGATAAAAGGAACAATTTTTCAATAGGGGCAAAACGTGAACTATGTCTATTCATCATTTCCAAGAAGAACATCTTATTTAGATTCAAAGAAACAGAATTCCTGATTCCCTTTTCTTCCTTCTGACCATTGGGCTTGTTTTCTTTAATAATCTCATAAGAGTTCTTGATAGCTCTTTCATTTGAGTTTGCAATTTCATTTATATCGAAAGAAAATTTTTTCAAATCTTGAATGAGCTCAGAGCAATCCAGAAGATCAACGTATCTTTGACTTAGCATTAGTTTTAGACTGTTGTTTTTTTCAACAATCTTTTTTCTAACATAATAATACGATAAAGCCTTCCCTTTACTGAATATTCTTCAAGATCCCACTAATTTGGTCATGTCTATAATTTTCGAAGAAGTATTCTGCCATAATCTTGGGATTTTTTTCTTCCAATCCTTCTAAAGCTTCTAAGTCCATCTTTTCTTTGTGTATTAGAAGTTTATTAACTTTAGTAAATTGTACTCAAAACAAAAAAAAAAACTTTAAATTGAAAAAGCAGAAAATTACATGTTTAGTCTTTGTCGGGTATGAAATTCATATGAACATGAAAAAGAATAGCCATAAACTTTATGAATCAGAGAAGAAGGTGAGATATTTTATGTCAAGGTACTGTGAAAAATTGACACGTGCAATAAAATCTATTGTAGCTGCTTAAATTTTATTGCACATTTCGAATCAATAATAAAATATTATTTCAAATGCACAAATCTTTTTTGATTGTTGCTTGCTTAGTCTTAGCCATTGGGGCTTTTCAAGAAGAAGATGGTGTCCTTGTCTTGAACAAGGATAATTTTGATTCAGCTCTCAAAGAGTTCGAGATCATGATGATTGAATTCTACGCTCCTTGGTGTGGACATTGTAAAAGACTAGCTCCAGAATATTCCAGAACTGCACGTACCCTTAAAGACAACGGATCTAAGGTGAAACTTGCAAAAGTCGATGCTACTGTAGAGAAGGAACTCGCCGAAAGATTCAAAATTGAGGCCTATCCTACATTGATCTGGTATGAAAATGGAGAATTCACAGATTATGATGGTGGAAGAACTGAGCGTGAGATCATTGATTGGGTTGTGAGAAAGACTGAATCTCCTTCCAAATATACTGAAGATGCCTCAGTTATTGATAAAGAACTCAAGCAGGAAAATGTTGTTGTTGTATTTTGGGGAGATGAATTTGATCCTATCTATACTCTTTATCAGGAAGTATCAAGACCTTACATGGACATTATGTTTTACCATATTACCAATCCTCAGGCTAAGAGCGCACTTGGTGTTCCTGAAGATGTTAAATTATCTATCTTTAGAAGCTTTGAAGAAAGAAGAGTCGACTTTGATGATGAAATATCAGAAGAAAATCTAAAATCATTCTTTAACTTATATAGTGTGCCAACCCTGATCAACATGAACAATAGATATTTGAAGAAAATCTTTGGAGATTTCAATGATGCCATCATTTTGATGTATTCTAAGGGTGACTATAATGAGAGAGCAATTCAAGCCTTCCAATCTATTGCTCCTGAGCTCAAGGGAAAGATCTTAGTAGCTACCTGTAACGCTGATGAAGAGCTTGGAGGAAAAGTTGCTACATATTATGGTGTAGAAAGAGAAGAAATCCCTGCCCTTGCTATCATTCACTTCCCTGAGAAAAACAAGCCCATGAAATTCTTGTTTAGAGGCCAGATTACTAGAGAAAATATTCTTCAATTCTATGCTGATTTCAAGGCAGGAAAGCTAAAGAGAATGCCTAGAAGTGAGTCTTTGCCTGAAAGAAATGATCAAAATGTTAAGGTTGTTGTGCAAAGAACATATAACGATTTAGTCTTAGATGAAAATAAGGATGTTGCACTTTACGTCTATACTCCTGAATGTGAAGATTGTAAAGAGCATATGACTAAAGTTTGGGAAGTCTTGGCTGAGAAGACTGCTAATGTTAAGGGACTTATGTTTACAAAGATGGATATTAGCCAAAATGAAATAGAATCTCTCCATATTGAAGTCATTCCAACTATCTTGATCTTCAAAAAGGATCAAAAAGATAAGCCCGTTAGATACACTGGCCTCAGCTTTTCCGAGAACTCTGTTTGGGATTGGCTGAAAAACAACGTCAAAGCCTTGCAAAAATAAATATATAGTGTTTTACTTTTATGCTTTTGATATCAGTACAATGTAAAACTCTTATGAAATTTAAGAAGATAGAATTATACAACAAATTGAAATTAGATAGGTGGCAATCCGTGTTTCTGTCTAATTTGATTAATTTCTGCTCTCTTTAGCTTTCTATTTGCATACTGGTCCAAATTTTGAACTCCTAAAAGAATGCAAGCACGAAGTTCTAATTCATGTTCATTCTAACAAATTAAATCATGACAGATAGGGCTTACATGGTTAGTCAACTCATAAAATTTAATCTTATTCCATTTTCCAACACCTAGGCTCCATTTAATATATTCATGTCGATCTTACCGAATAGTTCCAAACCTCTTATCAAAGCTTCATCTTCTTTAGCACTCCAATAGGCTCCTTTCTTTACTAGAAAGTATTTATGATTTATATCTCCCTCTTCAGTGATCATATCCTTATTGGAGAAGGTCAATCTCATGTTTCTAGCATAAGAATCAAAATCCATTTCTGATATTTTGGATTATGGAGGGAATATATTTTTAATAAAATTGGATATTGTTAAGTTTAAATGCTAACAGAAAAGTCCTTCATTGTCAAATAGTTCATGTCAAAATAAGATCTCCTGAAACATCTAAGAAAATAAAAAAACACGACTTTGATCTATTTCTCATATCAAATTGAAGATTAACGTAGGCATTAACTTATATTAATTTGAAATTTAAAGATAAGAAAAATGCAGGATTACGAATACGAAGAGAGAGATTCAAGACCTAAGGCAGAAGAAGATGGAAATGACAAGCAAAAGATTCATAGAATGAGGCTTTCCATTGATATTCATTCCATCAAGGAGTCGACCTTCAAAGGCCTAATTTATGCAAAATATGGATCAATACCTTCTTTAGGTAATTGCAAAATCCTGAATTCGGTCTAAGATTCTAGGAATTAAACAATTTTCCACCTTTCCTGGCTTGCCTATAGCTCCAAATTCTGAAGGTAAACTATATAGAAAAACATAATGAACATTTGTAGAAAACTTCAAAAATTCTTTCTGCTCATACGAATTTGATTGTAGTAAAAATGAGCTTTATTCTCTCATTGCCAATACAAAGCTACAAATTGAAATATGGCATCAAGATAGATTCAAAAATGATATTAAAGTAACTCATATGACAAACTTTGTTCACCTCAAAGGTCGGCGTCGCAAGTTTAGAAATGCAAAAGATTCTAAATTCCTCCATAAAGCAAACACCTCAATCTTATGTCAGAGTCCATGATGCTTACATTCCTGTTGATGATGCTAATGACAATTCCTCTAGTCCAAAAAGGCTGGCATTGTTAAGAACTATTCTTTACCTTGAAGATCTGGGTCCAGTAGAATACTTAAAACAAAATGAGAAGGTTTATAAAGAGAAAGTCGAAAATTACTTGAACCAAATACCTATTGTTCCTGCTGAACTTAACCTTAAACACATCAATGATGATCAGTTAAATGATAATGAAAAAGTAGATTATTCCTAAATAATTTGTTAATTGTTAGATTACATTATTGAGTGAACTTAATAGCATTGAGTATAAGATCATATGGGAACTTGAGACCTGGAAAAAGTCTGAAGTAATTTAAATTTTCTCATTGATCTTATTATATCTTAGGAGGCAAAATTCAAATATCAATTGAAAACCAAAGAAATTGAATACTTAACCAAGCTTGATGAAGAATGGAGAAAAAAAGAAATAGAAAAAGAAAAGTTGTTCAAGGTTAGAGAAAACCAAGTGCAACAACTTGAGCATAAACTCAAGCAAAAGTCTGGTGAACTTCAAAAGAGAGAACAAAAACTAATAGTTTTGGAAGAGGAATTAAAACAAAGAATTTCAGAAACATCTAAACAACTAGCTCTCAAAGATGAAGAGATTGCTACTATTAAAAAAAAACAAAAAGAAGAAAGAGCACAATTTGATAAAGAAAAAGCTATTCTGACAGCAAAACTTGATGAAACATCTTCCAAACTTAGAAAAGTTGAAGAAGATTTCCTCAACTTTAGAAAGGAGCAAGAAACTTCTCCTATTAATATGATCAAAGTAAAACCAAAATTTCATAGTAATAAGCTATTAGGAAGAAGTTAATAAGAAGAATTATGAAATAATCAATTTGAAGAAAGAAATTGAAAAGCTCAATGAAGTGAAGGAACAATACAGAATTCATTTCGAAAAATTAAAAGAAGAAATTATCAAATTGAAAAAGGCAAATGAAGCCCTTAAAGATGAGCTCCATAAACAGCAGCATTCAGAAATTGAACAATTGAAAATCAAAATCGGAACTCTAGCTATGCTTGAGGAGAAAGAGAATCTAAAGAATCTGAAAAATGATCTAGAAGCCTTTAAATCACAGCTTCAGCCTCAAGAGTCAACTTCTATGACAGCCACCAATCCATTGTAAATTTCAACAAGTATTCTGTAATCTGTTAGCAAAAAGAACTATATCGAAGGAAATACCAAGCCTAGAGTGCAGCAACCAAAATTATCCAGACCTAAAGTTAGTCAGGATGGAAACTTCTCTTTAGAAGAACCAAAGGGTATTTAAAGACTCTTAATATCTAATATTCATAGATGAATTATCTAGACTTATCAAACAAAGAGATGAACTCCTTTCTCTTGGAATTTATGATGAAAATGATCCTCTTGTCCTTGAACTGACTCATCAAATCAATAATTTTAAATAAACCTTCTCTATAAAATACAATTTTGAGGTGTATATATCTCCTATTTATCTTCGCATAATTCAATTATATTTCTGTAATCTAACATTGAAGCTATAGTGACAAAAATTTCATCTAAAGAAATAATTAGGTTCTGAAACCTTAGAATTTGTAAAAGCAGAATTCCATAGTTAAGATATTTTTTTTTTATTTAAAAATGGAAAAGGATCCTAAAAATGAAATTGATGATGATTTGCCTCCAGAGTTGGAGGACCTGCCGACTGAGATGATAAAAAAACAAGGGGAAACAAAAGCTAAACAAGGAGTCACAGATTATGGTGACTATACTCAGGTTAAAGAAGAAAAGCCAATTGTAGCATCTAAACAATCCACAGAAGAATTTGCAGGTATCTAAATTAAAGTTGTCTCAAGAAATAGGTTTAAAAAAGGGCTTCTTTTCTAGTCAACCTTCGAAAGCATCAAATAATAAAAAACCTGCTGTTAAATCAGAAGAACCAGAGATTATTAAGCCTCAGAAGAAGAGTATATATGTCAAAACTATCCATAACTCTTTAATAGAGGATCCTAACGTTCTTGATGAAGTTCAAGAGGCTATGAAAGTTAATCAAAGTTTTGTAAACAAGAGCAATGAGTGGATGACTCCTGAATTATTAGCTAAAATAGCCCAAAATCCTAAGCTCTTGAAACTCTTCACTAATCAAGAATATATGCAAGTAAGAAATATTGATTTTGGATCTAACCTTAGGCAATTAGCCTAATGCAGACAAAGCCAAAGGAAGTTATGGAGAAATATGGGAATAATCTTGAGTTTAAAGAACTCTTGACAGAATTTTCTAAGATAATGGGTGATCATTTTGAAAATCTTGCCAAAACTGCAGCTCAACAACAAACTCAACAGCCAGAAACAAAGGTTGATAAAGAAGTTGAAGTAAGTCCTTAGAAAATGAATGTTTAATTATCAAGGCTATCTTAGCTGATCCCAAAGTCAAAAAGTTCCTAGAATTTCTACAAAAAAATCAGAAAGTCGATTTTTATAGGTAAATGATTTGGGACTGATTACTAATATTGAATAGAGTTGTGGCAACAGATCCTGAATTAGGACAAAAGTTAAAAGTATTGATTCAAAAAGGATATATAAATATGCAATCTTATTGATAGTGAAGTTTCTAAATTTCTTGTAATATATGATTCTATGGTTAGTGCTAGAGAAAATGGAACGATTGATATGCAGATACAGATAAACTATTTGGTCTTACGGTTGTTAAGACAATTAACGGTTGTTTATGTGCTCTATTTCTTATCAGAATTAATTCTGCTTATATATGATAAATCAGATTTTGAGTTATAATACTTATTAGAGCGGAAAATGGCTTCCTCCTCTTATCCTAAAATTCTGGAGAGATATTTTTCTATGAACCAAGACTACATCGAAGACATTCTATTGAATGTATTTGCTGATGAAGAGGTAAAGTGATTTAATATCTCAATAAATGTGAAGAATCTTCCAATAGTGAGTAACTATTGTGAGATCATTCAGAAGAATGAAATTACATATAGAATGAGAAGCAAAGTAGTTTCATGGATTATTCAAGTACACTTAATTTTGATCAACACTGAATTATATAGATCTCTGATGAAATGAAATTAAGTTATTGCACAAAACAGAAGTCCATCATCTTATTTGATGTGGTGCTCTCCAGAATTAAGATCCATAAACATTATCTACAGTTATTAGCTGTGACTTGTGTTCTTATTTCTATCAAGTCTGAGGAAAGCTTTTGCTATCAACTGGTTGATGCTTGTAACCACTGTCAAAATGCTTATACCACAGAAGAGGTTGCAAATATGGAGATGGTCATACTCAAAACATTGAAATGGAAAATTAACTACCCTACTCCTGGAGAAATTGCAAGAAATCTATTGAAACTATCTGAGATAGCAAATGAGGAAAAACTTCCTCTTTTGTACAATAGAATTGATAGTGTGATTGAGTTATTTGCGATAGGTATCATCATTTGATAAAAAAACTTACTTAAAGAGTTCGACTTCGGAATGTTCTCTCCATCAAGCGTTGCTATCACAAGCATGATGATTGCTGTCCAAAATCCGGCTCCCTTGTCCAAATTCATTTCTAATTTCTTAGGAGAAAATTACAAGACTCTCTGTGTAAGCTAATATTATATTCTTCTTAAGTGAATCAGGAGAGAGCTGAGATGCTTTATGGATTTCTACACCCCATGTTCAGTTTTGACATTCCTGATGATAGTGTGTATCTCTCATCAACTGATGTGGAACAAGGTTGTTGTTATACTTCTGATAAACAAACTGATGTATTTCCTCTAGAGAATTATTCGAATGAGTCCTTATCTACATGCCATTCGGATACTTCTATAGAGCCTATGAATAACGTGACCATCATCGTTGAGAAAATCTCAGAAAATACAGAACTTGGGAATTGTTTGAAATTTCCTGACTCAACTCAAAAGAAATATTTCATTGAAAACTCAATGGATGAAGAGAGTGTTATTTAATTCTAATACTTCTTTTAAGTGATTTCAATTCTTACTGCTTTGTTCATAATTGTTGTACTTTGTATATATACTACTTCTACTTGCAATATCCTGTTGTTCATGTTCAACTATTTATTTACTTTCTCTATCTGATTAATTATTATTATTCAGCCACAAGCCAGTCTCTGCTAGATAGTATTCTTCTACTTTCTTTTACCCATAAACAGTATGAAGCTGTCCATTTTGAGCTAGAGTTTGAAAAGTAGGACTTGAAAATCAAAGTTTCTCTAATAAGTTGTTTATCTACGACTTTTTAACAAAAAAGAAATGTCTTTTTCTTGATTTGAGTATTTTGATGTGTGAAATCAAACGATCATAAATATCATTACAAAAGTTACACTCCGTGTGATTTCTTGGAAAACAACTTATGAATTATTATACATCTTGAGAAGCTTCAGCATCACCCTTAGACTTTCCTGGGACAAGACCAGGATTTATGTTGGGAATGACTCCTCCTTCAGCAATGGTAGCGTCAGCCATAAGCTTATTCAACTCATCATCGTTTCTAACAGCTAATTGGATATGTCTGGGGACGATTCTGGTCTTTTTGTTATCCTTGGCAGCATTACCAGCTAATTCCAACAATTCAGCAGCTAAATATTCGAGAACTGCAGCAAGATAGACAGGTGCTCCAGCTCCGACTCTTTCAGCGAACTTTCCTTGTTTCAAGAATCTTGAGAGTCTTCCAACAGGGAATTGAAGACCAGCTCTCTGAGAACGAGAAACTTGCTTGCTGCTGGCAGCCTT
>Ga0065720_1003936_pt1 | contig 11523 bp, 11 predicted proteins | sample Thericmetagenome_FD_59107 | JGI IMG/M metagenome (GOLD analysis project Ga0065720, IMG submission 59107) | Thermophilic microbial communities from the Joint Bioenergy Institute, California, USA of rice/straw/compost enrichment - eDNA_2 v2... | ecosystem: Engineered > Solid waste > Grass >... | reverse complement strand
CCCTCCTTGGGCACGTTCTCCACACCTTCGGCCCATGGGCGGAAGACCAAATGGAGGATGGGCCCCAGGGTGACCTTCAGCACCCAGTAGAGCACCTTGGCACCTCACTTCTGCGCAAGCGGTCATGTATACGGCGCCATCTTCCCATCTTCCGCCCCACTCTCCTACCCGCGCCAATCAGGACACTCGCGATGATGCCGCCGATCGTGCGACGATCGGGCCAGCACGTCCACGCGTGTTCGTCATCCGACGAGGGTCGATGGACGAGAGAGGTGTCGCCATGCCGCTGATGCCGGGCGCCGAGCCGTACCACCATGACGGTGGGAAGATCGGGGTGCTGTTGTGCCACGGCTTCACCAGCACGCCGCAGTCGCTGCGGCCGTGGGGGGAGTTCCTGGCCCGGGCGGGGATCACCGTGTCGCTGCCCAGGCTGCCGGGCCACGGCACCACATGGCAGGAGATGAGCCACACCGGCTGGGAGGACTGGTACGGCGAGCTGGAGCACGCCTTCGGGGAGCTGCGCGGGCGCTGCCCCGACACGTTCGTGATGGGCCTGTCGCTCGGCGCCTGCATGGCCCTGCGGCTCGCCGAGGTGCACGGCGACGCCGTGCGCGGGGTCGTCGCGGTGAACCCGTCGGTGGTGAACGACGTGCCGCTGCTGCGGCTCGCCCCGGTGCTGAAGTGGGTGGTGCCGACGGTGGCGGGCGTGGCGAACGACATCAAGCGGGACGGGGTCACCGAGCTCGCCTACGACCGCACCCCGGTGCGGGCCGCGGCCACGCTGCCCCGGCTGTGGTCGCTCGTGCAGAGCGAGCTGCACAAGATCACCCAACCGGTGCTCGTCTACCACAGCCTGGAGGACCACGTGGTGAAGCCGGCGAGCGTGCGGCTGTTGCGCGAACGGCTCGGCGACAACCTCGTCGTGCACGAACTGCTCGACAGCTACCATGTCGCCACCCTCGACAACGACGCTGAGACGATCTTCCAGGGGAGCCTGGACTTCATCACCGCCAACGCCTCGGTACCCTTGCACCAGGATTGATCCGCCCAGGGACGAAGTGACCGGTGACGCCGCAGAGTGACGAGGACGAGGTCTGGCGTCAGATCGTCGCCTCCTTCAACGAGCCGACCGAGGTGAGCCCGGCGGATCAGCCCTGGCCCGACAGCGAGAACCTCACGCCGCGCCAGGAGGAGCGGCGTGAGCGCCGGGACGAGCCCGGCGCCGCCGCGGACGTCGCGGACGTCGTGGACGTCGTGGACGTCGCGGAGCGGCCCGCCGGCGGCGGCCGCGACCACGCCGAGCCGGACGTGCTCGCCGAGGACCCCGACGACGAGCACTACGTGCCGCCTCCCCCGCCCCCGCTGCCCAAGCTCGACCTGGGCACGAAGCTCGCCTGGTTCGCGCTGTTCGGCGGGCCCGCCTACCTGCTGCTCGCGGCCGTGCTCGACTGGCCGATGGACGGCTGGATCCTGTTCGCCGCCGTGGCCGCGTTCATCGGCGGGTTCGTGGCGCTGGTGGTGCGCATGGGCGACGGGCCGCCGAAGGACTCCGGCTGGGACGACGGCGCCGTGGTCTGACGCCCCTGCCCGTGGCCCGGAGCACGGCCGCGCTCACGGCCGCACGCCGGCGGCGCGCCCGGCCCCGGACCGCCGCGTGCGGGAGAGGCCGACCGGCCCGGGCGCCGCGGTCAGGCGGCCTCGTCGCCGCCGACGGTCTCGATGAGGTCGGTGTAGCGGCCGGAGCGGTCCACGATGTGGCCCACCGCCATGGTGAGCCCCGTCACGTGGGTGACCGCCTGCAGGCGCACGGTGCGGTCCCCGCCCGCCCCGCCGCCGCGCTCGGTGCGCCACCGCCCGCCGGAGTGGCGCAGCACGAACGGCTCCTGCGGGCGCGCCGGGTCGTAGCCGACCGCCCAGAGGCGGCCATCGCCGTCGCCGGTGACGCCGTACAGCTCGGCGGCCCGGTTCGGCACCCGCATCCGGCTCCAGCGCTTCCCGTTCCACTCCAGCGCGAGCGGATAGATCTTGCCGGAGGACCGGTACACGCCGCCGATCGCGACCGCGTGCCTGGCTCCGCGGGCGTACACGTCGCGCAGGAAGCCGCCCTTGATCCGCGGCACGCGCGCGGGCTTCCACTTGCCGCCGGACAGCCGCAGCACGAACGGGCCGCGGGTGGTCTCGCCGACCGCCCAGCCCTCCTTCGCCGACACCAGGGCCACGCCGTACAGGGTGCCCCGCGAGTCGCGGCCGGTCACGGTCCAGCCGCTCGACGTACCGGTGGCGATCATGGGCTGGCCGTCGCGGCTGCCGACCGCGACCACGCGGCCGGGCACCGCGGCGACGCCGCCGAGCCAGTCACCGGCCCGCAGCTCGCCGACGTCGACCCGGTCGAACGAGGAGCCGTCGCCCCGCACCACGTACGGCCGGCTGTCGTGGCCCTCCCCCACGGCCCACAGCTCGGTGGGCGAGGCCGCGGCGACCGAGCGCAGCCGCCCGGCCCCGGAGGCGTCGTTGCGGATGTCCACGGCGTTCCACGACCGGCCGTCCCAGTGCGTGATCACACCGCGGCTCTGCCAGTCGTCCCACACGCCCTCCTGGCCGACCGCCCACACGTTGTCGGGGCCGAGCGCCACGATGTCCGACAGGGAGCCGTCGACGCGCAGCCGGGCGGACGCCGACGGCGGGGTGAGGTCGGCCGTCGCCGCCTTGCTCGGCATGGCGGGGCTGGGCTCGGCTTGGGCGTGCGCGGCCGATGTGGGGCGCAGGAGCGTCCCGGCGAGAAGGCCGGTGAGAAGCACGCACAACGGCGCCGCACGCCGCGACGGGCGGCGGGTCATGAGCAAATCGTACGTGGGTGCGTGTCGCTCTCGCGGCACTCCTCCCCCAAGTCGTGGTGAAACAGCAGCTCGGCCTGGACGGGCAGATGGTCGGTCGCGGCGGCGAGATCGGCCGGATCGGCCCGCGGCACCCCGCACGACCGCACCGCGAGTCCGGGCCCGGCGAACACGCCGTCGATCCGCTTGCCCGGCCTGCGGGCGGGGAACGTGCCGCCGTCGCCGTCCGGCGCGGCCGCGTAGCAGTCGGTGTAGCGGCGGGTGAGATAGCGCCAGGCGGCCCGGCCCGGCTCCTCGTTGACGTCCCCGGCGAGCACGTCGGGCACGCCGAAGCGGTCGCGCACCCGGGCCATGTGCCCGGCGATCTCGGCGACGTGCCACAGCCGGGCCCCGGCGGAGAGGTCGAGGTGCACGCAGCCGACCGCCGCCCGGTGCCCGTCCTTGTCCACCACGGCGATCGCGAGCGCCCGCCGCTCCAGCAGCGGGTAGGGCCGCAGCAGGTGGTACTCGGCGTGTACGGCCCGCACGCCCGGCCCGGTGAGGATGGCCAGCCCGCCGCGGCGCCGCCGTACCGCGACCGCCATGCCGATCCGGCGGGCGAGCCCGGCGAGGCCGCGCCGCCACCGGGGCAGCCGCGGCGCCTCCTGCAGGCACAGCACGTCGGGGCGGATCGCGGTGATGACGCGCGCCAGCGCGGCCACGTCGTCGCGCAGCGACCGCACGTTGTAGGTGGCGACGCGGAGCGCCGGCGCCGGGGCGGCGCCGGCGTCCGCCCGGATCGGCTGCGGCGCGTTCACCTGCGGCGACTCCTCTCCCCCACGTCTCCCCCGAGTCTCCCCGTGTCTCCCCGAGTCTCCCCGCGCGCCCGGTGCGGCCAGGGCGGCCGGGGCCGCCGGATCGGGCACCCCGCGTCCTCGGCCAGACGCGGGGTGCCCCGCACCCCTCACGTCTACAGATACGCGGACACGCCTAAGAACGGCTTAAACCCCGACGTGCGCGCCGCCGTGCGCCACGCCCGGCCGGGCCGGGGCCTCAGCCGAGCCGCGCGAGGTCGGCCGCGCCGACCAGGCCCGCGGCGGGGCCGAGCTCGGCCCGCCTGATCGCGGCGAGCGGGCGGTGGCCGCGGCCGGTGACCCGCCGGGCGTACTCCTCGCGGGTGGCGTCGAGGAACAGGTCGGCCGAGTGGGAGACCCCGCCGCCGATGATGAAGCAGCCGGGGTCGAAGACCGCGGCGAGGTCGGCGAGCCCCTGCGCGAGCCAGCGGGCGAGCAGGGCGAACGCCTCCAGCGCCACCTCGTCGCCCTCGCGGGCGGCGGCCGCGATGATCTCGCCCTCGGCGTCCTCCAGGCTGCCGCCCGCCATCTCCAGCAGCCGGGCGCCGCGCGCCGGATCGGCGGCGATCGCCTCCCGGACGTCGGCGACGAGCGCGTTGCCGCTGGCGTACTGCTCCCAGCAGCCCTTGTTGCCGCAGCCGCACGGCCGGCCGTCCGGCACCACCCGCATGTGCCCGGGCTCGGCGCCCATGCCCCACCGGCCCCGGTAGAGCCGGCCGTCGAGCACGATGCCGCCGCCGATGCCGGTGCCGACCGTGACGCACACCACGTGGCTCTCCCCACGCCCGGCGCCGAACCGGTACTCGCCCCAGGCCATCGCGTTCGCGTCGTTCTCCACGATGACCGGAAGGTCGACCAGGTCCCCGACCTTCTCGCGGAGCGGCTCCTCCCGCCAGGCGAGGTTCGGCGCGTACCGCAGGACCGAGCGCGTCTCGTCGATGAAACCGGCCGCGCCGAGCCCCACCGCGTCCACCTCGTGGCGGCCGGCGAGCTCGTGCACGACCTCGGCGATCACCTTGGCCACCTCGTCGGCGTCATGGGCGGGCGTGGGCCGGCGCAACTGCTCGACGATCCTGCCGTTCTCGTCGACCACGCCGGCCGCCACCTTGGTGCCGCCGACGTCGATGCCGATCGTGAGCGCCATGGCCCTCCTCTTCCCCTGGCATGCCGCCGCATGCCGGACGCCGATCCTGTGCCGCCCCGGATCACCCGAGGTCGATGTGCTCCACCCGGGACGGGCGCGGCCGCCGCTCCCGCTCCCGGGACCCGCCCCCGGACGCCGGGCGCTGCAGCGCCTCGAACACCTGGCGGAACGCGGCGACCAGCTCGCCGCCCGCCGCCACCAGGTGGTCGGCGACGTCACCGCCGGACTCCCGGGAGGCGGCCTTCACCCGGCAGATGGGGCAGGCGCGGCAAATGTACTCCGGTTCCTCGTGTTCCGCCTCCGCGATCACCTCGCCCCACACGTCCTTCGGCGCGGACCTGCCGCCGAGCGCCTGGCCGAGACCGCTCATCCCGGCCCTGGCGCCGCCGCGGACCACGCCCTTGCCCAGCTCGCGCATGACGCGCTCCTGCAGCGCGTCGAAGAGCTTCATCGCCTCCTCGGCCACCGACCCGATCGGGTCCCGCGGCGGGCCTCCCGATCCGCGCGCGCCCGGGTCCCGCTCGCCGGAGGCGGCGCCGCTCCCCGCGGCCTCCCGCCCGGCGTCACCGGACCCGGCGCCGTTCACCCGGCCGTGCTCCGGCCGTCCGTTCTCATGGTTCTCGCTCATCTGGCCCTCCTGACTCGAACCGTACCCGGAGGCGGCCGTCGCGGAGCGACGCCTCGGCGACGGTGCGCCGGGCGAGCGCCGCGGGCAGCGCCAGCACCCGCCGGTACGGCCCGGCCGTGATGATCAGCTCGTCTCCCTTGCGCGCCAGGTCCACCGAGTCCCGGTCGGCGAACGGCAGCGCCAGCGTCAGCTCCCAGCCGCCCGCGCCGTCCGGGCCCACGCGCAGCGGCGGCGGCGCGGCCGGGCGGGCGAACGGGTCCGCCTCGCCGTACAGGGACTCGGCGAGGGCGGCGAGCGCGGGCACGCCGACCGGCTCGGCGGGCAGGTACGGCACGGTGTGGACGGGCAGCGGCGCGAACGACTCGCCGATCTCGGCGAGCCGCCGTCCCTGGGCGGTCACCCAGCCGCCGCGCCAGGCGTCGGCGCCCTCGGCCGGGAACACCCGGTTCGCGATCACCGCGTCGACGCGGTAGCCGTACAGGCTCAGCGAGGTGAGCGTGCGGCGGGCCTCGGCGACCACGACCGCCTCGGGGGTGAGCACGAGCCGCACCGAGGCGGCGTCCCCGGCGAGCAGGCCGCGCACCTCGGCGAGGCCGCGGTGCAGCCGCTCCGCGGCCCCGATCACCTCGTCGCCGGGCGTGCTCACCCGGGCGACCTGCCGCACCAGCGGCGAGACCGCGCGCAGCACCCGCCGCCCGACCGGCAGCAGCCGGTTGACGTGCCAGTCGAGCGCCTCGGGCAGCGCGAGCAGCCGCAGCGTCTCGGCGGTGGGCGCGCAGTCGACCACGATCACGTCCCACGCCCCGGTGCGCGCCTGCTCGCGCAGCTCGAGCAGGGCGATCACCTCCTCGGCCCCGGGCAGCACGGTGATCTCCTCGGAGGTCACCTCGTCGAGGCCGAGCTCGACGAGCACGCCGCGGGCGTACTCGCGCAGCTCGCCCCAGTGCCGCTCCAGCGCGCGCTGGGCGTTCACCTGCTGGGCGAACAGGCCGGGGGCGACCTCGGCCGGATCGTCGGCCGGCGGCACGTCGAGCGCGTCGGCGAGCGAGTGCGCGGTGTCGGTGGACACCACGAGGGTCTTGCGCCCCCGGCGGGCGGCGAGCGTCGCGGTCGCCGCCGCCACGGTCGTCTTGCCGACGCCGCCCTTGCCGGTGAACAGCAGCACCCGGGGCTCGCCCGGTCCGCTGTCCGGAGCCGCCTCGCCGGCCGTTCCGGGAGCCGTCCCGGGATCCGTCGCGGAGGCGCCGTCCGGGGTCGCGTCCCCCGCCCGGTTCGTGCGTCCCGGCCCCGTCACCGGCCCTCGACGCGTTTCTTGAGGCCCTTCAGCGCGGTGTCGATGATCACCTTCTCGGCCTTGCGCTTGATCATGCCGATCATCGGCACCTTGAGGTCGACCGCGAGCTCGTAGGTGACCTCGGTGCCGCCGCCGGTCTCGGCGAGCCGGTAGCTGCCGGTGAGCGACGACACCATGCGGCCGGGCTCCGCGACGCGCCAGTGCACGGCCTCGTCGCCGGACCACTCGTAGCCCAGCACGTACTCGTCGCTGATCACCCCGGCGTCGAGCACGAACCGCACGGTGGCCGGCCGCCCGTCGTCGCCGGTGGTGAGCACCTCGGCCCTCTTCACCTGCCCGGCCCATTCCGGGTACGCCTCGAAGTCGGCGATGACCTTCATGATCGCCGCTCGGTCCGCGGCTATCGAGATACTCGACGTGGTGCGATCCGCCATGGCTTCACCGTACTCGCCTTCTCACAGTTCCAGCGCGTACGGCGTGCCACGGCCGCGGAAGTGGCCGACGTTGACGCACTCGGTGCGGCCGATCCGGGTGCGCGGCCACAGCGGCTGGTGCACGTGGCCGAAGAGGTGGTAGCGCGGCTGGGTGCGCCGGATCGCCTCGAGCAGGGCCTCGCTGCCCCGCTCGTACCGGCGGGCGACCACGTCGTAGAGGAGCTCGGGCACGGCGGGCGGGATGTGCGTGCACAGCACGTCGACCGGGCCGAGCGCCTCGACCTTCGCCGCGTACTCCTCCTCGTCGACCTCGTTGGGGGTGCGGTAGCGGGTGGGCAGCCCGCCGCCGACGAACCCGAAGACGAGCCCGCCGATCTCGGCGGTCGCCCCGTCGAGCACGTGGTGCCCGTCGCGGACGAACTCGGGCCACAGCCGGGGCAGGTCGACGTTGCCGTAGGTGAGGTAGGCGGGGGCGGGCATCGCGGCGAACAGCTCGGCGTACTGCGCCCGCACCGCCCGCTCGATGTGCTCGCGCGGGTCGCCGCCGAGCCCCGCCCACAGCCGCGCGGACAGCTCCCGGGCCTCGTCGAACCGCCCCGCGGTGCGCAGGCCGACGTACCGGGACGCGTTCTCCGCGCCGAACAGCTGGGGAAATATCCCCTGTGAGTGGTCCGCGTAGTCGATGAAGAGCAGGAGGTCGCCGAGACAGATCAGGACGTCGGCCCCGTCGCCCGCCTTCGCCAGCGCGTCGGCGCGGCCGTGCACATCACTGACGACGTGGACCCGCATGCCGAGATGGTAACCCGCCGGATCCGCCGGTCTTGATCGGATTGGTAGCGTGGGTCGCTCACATCGCAACACCGCAAAAGCTACCCATAAGTAAACCTTCGGTGTAACGTCCAGCACACCACCCAGTGCGTGCACCCGCAAGGAGCCATTGTGCGCGAGTACAGCGTTCCGACGCTCGTGGACGTTCCCGCCACGGCGAACTGCACCGACACGGTGTTCGCCCGGGCCGAGCGGGAGCCCACGGCCGTCGTCATCCGCCGCAAGGACGGCACCGGATGGGCCGACGTCACGGCACGGCAGTTCGCCGACGAGGTGACGCGGGTCGCCAAGGGCCTGATCGCCGTGGGCGTGGAGCCGGGCGACCGGGTCGGGCTCATGTCCCGCACCCGGTACGAGTGGACCGTGCTCGACTACGCGATCTGGTCGGCCGGGGCCGTGACCGTGCCGATCTACGAGACCGCGTCGCCCGAGCAGATCCGCTGGGTCCTGTCGGACAGCGGCGCGAAGGCGACGTTCGTCGAGCTTCCCGCGCACGAGGAGGCGGTGCGTGAGGTCCTCGCCGAGCTGCCCGACGTCAAGCACGTCTGGCGGATCGAGGACGGCGGCCTCGACGAGCTGATCGCGGCCGGCGCCGAGGTGTCCGACGAGACCGTGGCGCAGCGCCGCACCACCCGCGGCGCCCGCGACCTCGCCACGATCATCTACACCTCGGGCACCACCGGCCTGCCGAAGGGCTGCCGGATCACCCACGACAACCTGCTCTTCACCGCGCGCAACACCACGCAGGGCCCGCTGAAGCCGCTGTTCGAGGTCGAGGACCGGGTGGCGCTGCTGTTCCTGCCGCTGGCGCACAGCCTCGCCCGGCTGATCCAGGTGGCGGTGATCGAGACCTCGACGATCCTGGCGCACACCCCGAACATCAAGGACGTCGCGCCGGACCTGCAGTCGCTCAAGCCCACNTTCCTGCTNGGCGTGCCGCGCGTGTTCGAGAAGGTCTACAACTCNGCCGAGCAGAAGGCGACCGCCGAGGGCAAGGGCGCGATCTTCCACCGCGCCGTGGACGTGGCGATCCGGTGGAGCAAGGCCCAGGACACCGGCGGCCCGGGCCTCGGGCTCCGGCTCCAGCACGCCGTCTTCGACAAGCTCGTGTACACCAAGCTGCGCGCGGCCACCGGCGGCAACCTCACCGCCGCGGTGTCCGGCGGCTCGGCGCTCGGCGAGCGGCTCGGCCACTTCTTCCGCGGCGTCGGCATCGAGGTGTTCGAGGGCTGGGGGCTCACCGAGACCTGCGCCCCCTCGACGGTGAACCCGCCCGGCGCGAACCGCATCGGCACCGTGGGCAGGCCGTTCCCCGGCGTCACGATCGTGGTCGCCGACGACGGCGAGGTCCTCGTCGGCGGGCGGCACGTGTTCGAGGGCTACTGGAACAACGAGGCGGCCACCGCCGAGGCCTTCGACGAGCGCGGCCTGCTGCGCACCGGCGACGTGGGCGAGCTCGACGACGACGGCTACCTGCGCATCACCGGCCGGAAGAAGGAGATCATCGTCACCGCCGGCGGCAAGAACGTCGCGCCCGCCCCGCTGGAGGACCGCATCCGCGCCCACCCGCTGGTGAGCCAGGCGATGGTGGTCGGCGACGACAAGCCGTTCATCGCCGCGCTGATCACCCTCGACCCCGAGGCGCTGGAGCAGTGGAAGCAGGCGAACGGCAGGCCGGACGCCACGCTCGCCGAGCTCGCCAACGACCCGGCGATCCTCGCCGAGATGCAGAAGGCGGTGGACGACGCGAACCGCACGGTCTCCAAGGCCGAGCAGATCAAGAAGTTCACCGTGCTCGACATCGACCTCAGCATCGAGACCGGGCACGTCACCCCGAGCCTCAAGCTCAAGCGCGACGTCGTCGCCCGCGACTTCGCCAAGCAGATCGAGAGCCTGTACGGCTGAGCCCGGCCCGCCGGGCCGCGCACGGTGAGCGAGCGCGCCGGGGTGTGCCCGGGCGGCGGCCGGCCGCGCCGGTGCGCCCCGGCGGGGTCAGGCCGCCGCCCGGCGGACGCGGGGCGTGCCGCCGGGACGGCGCACGGGCCGGCGGGCGGCGCTCACGGGTCCGCCCCCGCGTCCCTGAGGTCCGCGGCGTCCGCGAGCAGCGCGGCGAAGCGGTCCGCGACCGCGTCCCAGCGCCACTCGCGCTCGATCCAGGCGCGGCCCCGCTCCCCCATCGCCCGCGCCCCGGCGGGGTCCTTCAGCAGGCCGATCAGGACGTCGGCGACGCCGCCGGGCGAGCGGCCGTCGACGACGAAGCCGGTCTGCCCCTCCACGACCGCGTCGGGCGCTCCCCCGGAGTCCCCGGCGACGACGGGCAGGCCGGTCGCCGACGCCTCCAGGTAGACGATGCCGAGCCCCTCCACGTCCATGCCCCACCGGCGGGTGCGGCACGGCATGGCGAACACGTCGCCCGCGTCGTAGTAGGCGGGCAGCCGCCCCCACGGCACCGTGCCGGTGACGAGCACCGACCCGCCCAGGCCGCGCTCGGCGATCATGCGCTCCAGCGTCCTGCGGTACGGCCCGCCGCCGACGAGCAGCAGGAACGCGTCCGGCACCGAGCGCAGCACCCGCGGCCAGGCGCGGATCAGCGTGTCCTGGCCCTTGCGCGGCACGAGCCGGGAGACGCACACCACCACGGGGCGGTCGCCGAGGCCGAGCGCCCGGCGGATCTCGGCGCCGCCCGCGCCGGGCCGGAACACNTCGGTGTCCACGCCGGGCGTGAGCCGTACCAGCTTCTCCNNNGGGATCGGGCCGGNNAGCCGGTCACGGCTGTAGCCGCCGAGGTAGGTGACGACGTCGGCGCCGCGGGCGATCCGCCGCAGCAGCCCGCGGCCGACGCCGAGGCCCGCCCAGGCGGGCTCGTGGCCGTGGGTGAGCATGACCACGCGGCGCGCCCCCGCCCGCCGCAGCGCGGGCGCGAGCAGCCCGATCGGCAGCGCCGCCCCGAACACGACCGTGTCGCACCCGTGCGTGCGCACCAGGCGCGCCGCGCGCCGGGCGACCGACGGCACCGGCAGCATGAGCGAGGTCGGGTGCCGCACCACCGGGTACGGCTGCCGCGCGTCGAACGCCTCGCATCCCCGCCACCGGGGCGCGTAGACGACCACCGATTCGGGCGGGCGGCGGGCGGCGAGGGCGTGCACGAACGCCTGGATGCCGCCGGGCCGGGGCGGGAAGTCGTTGGTGACGATCAGGGTGCTCACGTGCGGATTCGGTTGTCTCGCTGCGCCGGGGAGCGGGCCAGGGCGGTGCGCCCACCGGGCGCGGGGGCGGGACGCGATCCGAATCTACTGCACGGGCCGCCGCCAGGCGGGTCAGGTCGTTCGCGAGGGGCGCGTGGCGGGGCGGCACGCGGCGGGACGGCGCCAGGGGACGGCGGGTGGGACGGCGGCGGGAGATGGGACGGCCCCGCCCGGGGGACGGACGGGGCCGTGGGGGTGGCGACCGGATCGTGCCGCCGGCTACAGGCCGGGGCGGACCGCACCGCTGAAGTTCGCCCTGCGCCAGGCGCTCAGCTTGTCGATG
>Ga0065720_1021102_pt1 | contig 11526 bp, 14 predicted proteins | sample Thericmetagenome_FD_59107 | JGI IMG/M metagenome (GOLD analysis project Ga0065720, IMG submission 59107) | Thermophilic microbial communities from the Joint Bioenergy Institute, California, USA of rice/straw/compost enrichment - eDNA_2 v2... | ecosystem: Engineered > Solid waste > Grass >... | reverse complement strand
TGCATCCTATAATCCATGCTTGAGGTATAGGATGGTTTCATTGGTTGATTATGAGACATCATGCTCTGGGAATAATAGTTTGCTATTGGAACTGTCGGTTCTTGTTTCACTGGAGGAGTATATGATACTTTTTGCATTGGCTAGTCTTAAGTACTTAAAGAGAGTATAAGTTACTGGAATCACTTGTTTAATCTCGGCTTCTTGTCCTGAAAATTTTAGAAAAATTCTGGATATGATTACTCATTGCCGCCTCTTCTTCTTTTCTAATGAGAGCAGCTGCTAGTTGCTTAGATTCATTAAGAATTTCTTCATATTTTTCTAGATACCAGTCAATTTCGAACATCTTCACATTAAAGTCTTCATGTGTCTGATCTTATTATTTCATGATTTTTGTAATATACTTGGGATTCTCTAAAAAATTTGTCTATTTGTTGTTTTTCAGCTTCATTTGTTGCATTTTTTCTGCATTCATTATAGAAAGCTCTGTGAAAAGCAGGTGAAGACTTGATTTCCTCTTCAGTTTTTTCTTTCATATCAGAACTCTTTTTGGGTCTAGGCATAATTCAGGAGGAAGCAATAAATTTATAATTTAGAAGATATTCAAATTTAAGCTGGCTTTGGTCTATTATAAGCTAGCTAACAATCTGAGCATAAGTAAACTAAATGAGTTTTATTAACTTGACAAGGATACATTTAGATTTGTGAATAGAATCAGTACAATGATAAATAAGAACTGGAACATATATCTACTCAGTGTTAAAACAATTGTAAGAACAGGAGGAAAATTTTATTTTAGCTCTAATCGAGAACATCACAGCCCTCCCAATATAAATACTTTTTCCAAAGAGTATCTCAAAAGAGTCAAAGATACTCTGACTGATTTCCAAAATGAGTTTGGATTTGATGAGTCTTTGAAGGAAATGAGACTAGAAAGTATAAAAAGAGAAAAAAGAGCAATGAGGAATTTTAATGTCCTAGCTATCGTCGGAATCACCACTGGTAATTAATTGTCAAAATATTATATCAGGGAATAGTTCTTTCTGGATTCTTAATGCTATTTGATAGAGAGAGGGGTGCCAACAGCCTCTTTAAATTTTATTACACTCATTCCACTAACATAAAGATTGCCTTTGATAAGTTTTTCCCCAATGCCCAATCAAGCAAAAGAAAATTAAAGCATATCCAGGCATATATCGAAAAAATTAATGAAAATGGGATCAAAAATTCTGCATTTGTAAGTAAATTAGCAAATGAACTCTGTACTTCAATCGAAAAATTGATCAGCAATTACAATGAAGAAGTATATCATGGGATCAAAGCTAGCGATCCTAGAGAGCAATTCATAAAAGCTATACAACTTACAGACTTAATCCTAGACTATCTTGATCGTAATTCATATCATGAAAAGCTTAGAGATTGTGCCATTCAACTAGGGCAGTGCCTGATGCATATTTTGCAAACTGGTACTTCAAAGAAAATAAATTTAAATCAGTAGGCTTGGTCGACTCTAAAGAACATGAGAATCTGATCTATAAACAGTTTAATTGCATCTTAAACAATATTCACACCAACCAAGATATCTATCAATTTTTCTTGGAATTTGGGAATTTGGTAATTTTTTTCCCATTGAAAAGTAATATTAAAGGTCACGCTGGAAAAGATCAATGTTGAGAAATTGAACTTACAATCTCTGCTAACATTTTTAGAAAGAATCAGTATATTAAATATGAACCATCTTAATTATAGATGATGTGATATCTCAATCTAGCATAAGATCAGATCTACCAGCAAATCAGAGTTTTTCTGAGATAAATACCTACTCTCTTTTTAAAGCAAAATTTGAAGCTGCTAAAAATGAATCTTTAATATATCATCTCTTGAAAATTATCCAGAAACGCTTGAGTTTGTTCTATTATCTCTTGGTCTAATCCTTAGTGTTTGAGAATGGATCTTTAAGTAAAGAAGAGTATCAGTCATTGAAGAAGATATTAGGAGACCTAGAGAGCAAAATTTCTGCTTCAAAAAAAGCATGATACTTTTTTATCAAATTGTTCACATAAATGTTTTGTTATTGGACTATAGTTATTATGTACAAGTACACCTTAAAATATTGTGGGTAAGTGTCCTCTTTCTGTGAAAAACTCATTTGCATCCAGGTTAGTCATTTTAGATTTCAAAGATTAATACCTGAGCCTAATCATGAAAGGACTAAGGTCATTGATTAAGTGATAAAGATTAAAAGTATCATGTTTTCCCCAAAAAATTTCAGATAAGAAATAGATTTAAACTTTTAACTTTTTATTCGTTTATTGAACTCGATTTTGTTAAAAATGAAACAACATTTCAGTGAATGGAGCAAACTGGAAAACTTATTCAAAACAGTTGTCCAAGAAGAAGATTCGGACAGCATCACTGTTTCCAGAAATAATGAGAAAACTAAGAATTTGAAGCCCCCCAAAGCAAGATTTGTGAGAAGAACAAGTTTTAATGAATCAGCTCACGTATTTGAAATGTCAAGACGAAATGAGAATAGAGAAATGACTTCTAGAAAATCTGTGGGACCAGAAATAGTCACTGACTTATCTATGCTCCCAATCCCTCAAGAATTAAGGTCTCCATTAAGTTTAACTCCAAATGAAAAGAGACGTCCTTTAATGGAGAGAGACTCCTCTATTAATAACAACAACAACCCCCTCTCCAAAAATTCTAATTCAGCAAAAATATTGAAGAGAAAATTACCTTTAAAGCCAGGGTCAATGACTGTGAATGAAGAAACATTGAAATTTCAGGTGTGTGGAATTACTGGAAAAGATCTCTATGAAATTTATAAGAAGAAGACTGAAGTAAGCAAATGGTATGAATTCTAAGCAATAGGATCTCAAAGTTGCAATAAATCTTGACAGTTTCGAAAAATTTATAAAGAATTTCCAAGTCAAATCTAAAGAAGATAAAGCCTGTTTCTTCGAGGTGAGAGAATAAACATAATCTTTTATCGTTCAGAGTGGATTTGGCCCTAGGGCAATTGAAGCCTTAAGTAGAACATTGGTTAATAACACTTCTATCGTACAATTGGTACTCTCAAAGTTGAGTGGAAATAACAGCTATAGGTTTTGAGAAAGGGCAATTTTACCGGCCCTGCTGCTGAAGTGTTTGGTGAGGCTCTCAGCAATATGCCCAATTTAATTCATTTGGATATCGCAAACAATTCTCTTGAGCCTGCAGGTAAAATATAAGCTTAAGAATAATGAATATTAAAGATTTTGCGATCATATTTGGTCATCTGAAGAAATCTAACTCTCTGATATCTCTTGATATCTCGAATTACGATGCTGTCAAGAAAAATAAGTAGATCATTTGAGCGTTAACTAAACCTTAGATTTGGACTGGAAGCAGCTACTGCTTTGAGATATTATTCTGAAGGAAATATTCATTTGCAATTCCTGAGGATGTCGAATTTAATGATTGACGACTCCATGGTCGAGGAATTTGCAAAAGGCTTGATAGCATCTCCAGAATTACAGAGTCTAAATTTAAGCGGGAACAAATGTACAGGAAGAGCAATTGAACTATTAGGTATTATTGAAATGAATCTCTTACACTTTTAGGTAGCATACTCAGCCAGACCGCAATCAAAATTTTTGATATCAGTTATAATAAACTCGACAAAGACACTAATAAATATTTATCATGTGCTATTCGATCTCTTAAACAAAATATTAAAGAAGAAATGGTGCTTAATCTTGAAAGTACCTCTCTAGGAGGTAATTCCCACAAGACTTATGTCAATACATAGATGGACTATCTGAGTTGTTCGATTCACTAACTAAAGATATCTGCATTTCAAAGCTGAATCTAAGTTCGAACACGATGAATTATTCTTATTTATATCGCTTTGATCAATTTATCTCTGAAAATACCTACCTTACTGAATTAAATATGAATAATTGTAAGCTTGGAGATGATGGAGGTAACTTGCTAATGATTATTTTTACCAGTAATAGTAAAATTGCTTGCGAATGGATTAGAGAAAAATAAAGGGCTTCAGAATCTGTTTCTCTCAAATAATGATATCTCAGATGCTCTAGGAAGTGAGTTATTAAATGTTCTAGCCAGGCATGAGTCCTTGAGATACTTAGATCTCTCAAAGAATAAATTAGCAGTATCTAATGATCAAATGTATTTGAAATTTTAGAAAAAATCTTGCTTAGTCTTAAAAGATCTGATCAAAGTGAGTGGCATTAATAAATATAATCTAAGTTGGAATCTTTTCAATGAAGAAGATGGATATCTTCTTCAAGAAAGTCTTCATACACAAACAAAGATCATTATGTTTGATATCCAAAACAATCCTGTTAAATTTACAACAATTGATATCATCGCTGGGTAATTGGCACTCCTTTTATAGTAAATTTTTAGAATCGTAAAAGAGAACCAAAAGAGAATCTATGGCTTTGAACTTCCACAATTAAGAAGTGAGCTCCAGCAAGCCAATAACTTCGTATCTAGTGAGTCTCATGCAATTCAAGATGCGCAAGACAATATCCAAAAGCAGATCCAGGTATGAATATCTAAAGTGATTTTGTAATATTTTAGCTTAAAGAAGATATAGTTAAATACAAACAGGAGCTTAACAAAATAAGAACAAAGCCAGAGGATCCCAATTTTTTGAAACAGCTCGAACAAGCAGAAGCTCAGGCTAATGAGATTGAGAAGCTTAACCAAGAAATAGCTACCATAAAAGGCCGAATTAAAGTACCTCGATTGATGTGTTTCTTAATCTTTAGGAATTGACTAATCAAACAAATATGGAGATTGAAAGTTACACTATTGGAATCACCAATGCTGAAACAAGTGCAAAGGAACTAGAGAGACAAAGTACCCAAAAATCCTTTCAAATTTAATCTTAAGTCGCAAAGCAAACTAATGATATTGAGAAGTTAAAGCAAAAGTATGATCCTGAAGTGAGAGAGCTCAAGAAAGCTTTGGCTAAAGTTATTGAAGAAAAGTAACAATTTATTTTAGACAATCCTAAGAATTAATTAGTGAATATTTGGAGCAATATAATAAAATTTTGGGAGAGAAAGTTAAGAAACAAAAGAATAGAATCGAGATCACCCAGAAATTCCAGCCTCCTAAAATCAGTGATATGTTTTTGGCCAGCTCTGTCCTAGCACAGCATAAGAAAAAAAGTGAGAATCAAGGTAAAAATAAAAATTAAGACGTAACAAGTAGAAAAATCTATCCTTCTTCCAAAATCAAAAGGAGTAAGTATTGTTGAATCTCAGCCTCAGCTTTCAACTTGCATCAAAGAATTTGAAGATAGCAAGTTGGCAAAAGAATATGAATTTGCGCTTAAAAATCAACAAAATAGAATCCAGAAATTAATCAAGGAAACAGAAGAGAAAGTTCATAAGAAGAAGAGAAAAGGAAAAAAGAGAGCATATTCTGAGGATCCTAGAAAAGCGAAAATTCAGCAAGAGATTGAAAAGAAAATAAAAGAACTAGCAAAGAACAAAAATATCCTTCCAGCTTTGTCTAATAACAACTAAATCTTCTTCCTTTATCTATTGTATTTTTTTTAAAGCTAAGCTAATACTTGATTTCCATATACTTATATATATTAGCATGTATAAAAATGAATTTAGGGATGAAGAATTCTGTTATCACTGTCAGCAAATTATCAAATATTTTTTATTTAACTTAGGGATAATCATGGAAAGCAGAGTTGAACTAAATAAGGTTCATTTTTTTGAGATGGTAGCACAAGAGAGATTCTCTAAGTAACGAGTCAACTTGACAATTCATTAACTAGTCAGATATCTAAGATCTGCACTCTTTTACATATCAAATGTGTTATTTGAGCGATATAATGCACTGGTGCCTCTAAGATATCATAAGGATTTTATCTTAGCAGGAGTAGAGGCTCTGATCCAAGGATATTACCTCCGCAAATTTGGTTCCACATACTCAGAATATTATTACGGAATTGAGAGACTTTTTTCAGATCAGACAAAGAATCCAAAAAGATCCAAAATACATCTCTTCAAAACTCTCTTCGTCCTGATTGTAATTCCTTATATCAAAAGATATTTAGACTCGGTAATTATGAGAAGACTTCAATTACTTATATTTAAGCAATACAAAAATATTAAAGAGATGCTTGATGAGGGACTAATAAATGAGTCCAATACAAGCAAATTAAAGCTTCGCCTTTCTAAGCTACTTTGCAAGATCTACCCAGCTTTTAATTTTTTGACCAATTTTGTCAATTTTATCTACAATTCCAAATATTTGCTTCAAAAGGATTTTGGATATTATAGTCTTGATTATCATGTTCTCAGACATAGAATCTCAAGAAAAACTGAAGAAGAAATTGAGACGCCTGGAAAATATGGTTACTTAATTGATTTTCTGAAAAAATACTTTGTTTTTATTCTTTATTTGGGGACAAAATTCCTGGAGTGGCATTTTGATTCAAATAGGAAAAAAGACGATATCTTTGAGAAGCCGAAAGGAGAGATCCAAGCTCCTTACCAAAATGATTTCCAAGAGAGTAAAAGAAATATCTGTCAAATATGCCATAAAAATGTGAATATTCCCTGCTGCTTGGATACATGTGGCTATGTTTTTTGTCAGGTCTGTATATATGACTATGTTCAAAAGATAAAAAAGTGTCCAATTACTCAAAGTGATTGCACTGTAGATAATATTCATAAGATCTATGTTAATTAATAAGAGTTTGTTCTTCGAAATTTGTAACATAATATTTAAGACTTTGAGTTTCAATTACGGGCTAATTATTTCCTCTAGCAGCAACCGACTTAGGAAGTGTTAATGATGTTGGTAACAAATTTCCTCTTGTCGAATCCTCCTGAGATCAAGCTTGGTGCCATACTCTTATTTAATTCATCTTCTAAATCAGATGCTGCTTATAAATTAAGTTATCTGTCTAAAAAGTTAATCGAGTAAATAAATCTACTTCAAGAGGGAAAAGCCGCTTATGCAAAATCGTAAGATTCAACTCAATTTGTTTAGAACTGACAATAGATACAATTAAAGTGAGGAATATTAACGAAGCCAAAACAATACAAGAAAATATAATCACAATTATTAGCGAAGATGAAAACGAAAATGTAAGGAATGGCATAAACATAGTTAATTATAAAGGAGAGCTCTAATAATTCATCAATTACACAAGTGAGTATATTATTACACTAGATAATATTCAAGAAAGCAGTTGAATCCAAAAATAGTCCATCAGAAACTTGTATTATAGAAGATTCAACAATAGAAATTTTGGATTACTCTACAAGAAACAGATATTCTCAAAGAGAAAAGCATTATCAGACAAATTATTCAAAATCGAGCCTTTACTTTAAATCTGGAAAAGCAGGAGGAAACTTGTCAGTATTCATGGGTAAAAATCACATTAATGGCATCAATGAAGATGAATTAAATGTTGAAAAATTGCTAGAAGCTTATTATTTGCAATACTCAGGAGAGTATAAATTGTGTGAATGTGAATCTTGCTCTCAATTACTACTTCCATTTTTGGTGTTGAGAAATGTCTCAAAAATGGAGGAAAGCGAAGAGATATATCCCCTACATGCAGATTATTTAGCAAAGTGTCAAAATGAAGGGAAGATTGATCTCGAGATACAAAAAGGGGTTGAGACGAAAAAAATAAATAATTGTTATTTTAAGACTGTATGGCTTGGAGAATTGGCATTCAAATGGAATTATGAAGAATAGGCTTATTGTAACTCAACACTTCTTTTCTTCTTTTCAAAACACCATTGTATTTGTAATTTCAATAAATTTGTTTGCTCTTTTTTTGTGTAAAATAAAATCTTTCTTTCATGACTGAACAAAATATTGCATCTAATCCAGATATTCTTGCTTGTCAGCCATGCTTTATTAAAGGAAAAGTTACATTTGGTAAAGGTAAGAAGCATAGAGGTTCATATAACTAGTTAGGGTGTGTAATTCATCCAGGAGTTTCTATCTTAGCTGATAATGGGCCAATTATTATTGGAGATTACAACATAATTGAGGAAAGAACATTAATACAAAACAAAGGAGCTAAAGATACATCAGGCCAATTCATTGAAGCTCCGCTAGAAATTGGAAATTATAATATTATTGAGATGGGAAGCACTATTGAGTATTCAAAAATAGGAAGTTTTAACAAGCTTGAACATAAATGTATAACTTGAAAATATCTGTTCTTAAAGATTAGCTCATGTTGAAAATGGTGCTGTTATTGGGAATGGATGTTTATTAGGTGCCTTATCTCGTCTTCCAGGAAGTATAGTTAGAAATTATCCATTTAATTTTCAGGGACCAAACTAGAGGACGAGTCTTGTGTATATGAACATGGAAAAATTGTTAAAAATCTGGATTTCAACCAAGAATTACATAAACAGGAAGTGCAAGAATTACAAGATTTGCTTATGCAGAAAATGGGTAAAACCATTAAAAAGTAGCAAAATTAAAACCCTTCGGAATCATAATAGCAATCAGCTTTCTTCTTAATCATCCTATTGCTATATCTTGTCCAGATATCAAAAGGCATCTGTTGTGTGTTAGGTCCTCTATTCTTGAAATTTAATATAAATGAGTTTGAATTACTTTAAGTAGATATTTAGCACATGTTAAAGACAGATTTTTTCTGAGTTCTTCGTTTATCTGAGTAAAATTTTCATATTGTTTTCTGCAGGCTCGAATTTGTGTGCAAGCATAAACTTCATTATCGCTTAAGTCTTTTTTTCTAATATTATGATCATAAGCAACTATCAATTCTCTATCTAGATTTTCTTTTAAGTCCAGCATATCAGTCAAAAAATTTGAGCAAAGACATATTTGATTTTTTGCAGTATCGTAGTATGATTTATAATATTTATAATCGGTGTAGGGAGAGATTATAAATCTTTTTTTGGGGCAATCATCTCGGACAATTATATCAGGAAAATCTGCTTGATGGTCAATATAGTCCTGAAACATCTTTTTATAGCCTTGATCTTTAAAGAAATTTTTTATGCCTCCTCGTATCTCATCTTCCGATAGTTTGTTTTGTGATTCGGAGATATAATTCTGCACTCCTCGGATGAAAAGAAGTGAAGGATCTGTTCTAGAAGGGTCATAAAATCTCACCATTTTGAGAATACAAATCAATAAAATAATTTTAATTTTGAAGATGATTGTTAAGAACATAAATACATTAGATACAACACCTTTGTACTTCAAGAACAACTTGAGGAGTGTATTATGACTTGATTTAACCTCATCTCAAAATTAGAAATATAGATATAACGAAGAAGTTAAAAGAAAAAAAAACAAAGAGGATGTCATAAGGTTGACACGTTCATTGCCTGCGAACTTATTACAGATTCTTCTTTAATAATGCTAGGCCAATTTGGGCTGCTTCTGAATCAAACACGGTATAGTATTTCTTCAAAAACAATGTTCCTAAGATAAAGAGGGTGCAATTTGGTGTAGAGGCATTGATAGGTCTAATTCCTAAAGCACAAGTGTTATCATCGAAGAAGACTAGATAATCTTCAGGTTGAAGAGAATATCTTGTTTTTCCGATAATAAAAGTTATCTCTGGAAGCTTTGAAAATGAACAATCCATTTCCTGGAGATCCAGTAGAAATGCTATCTGATCAAATACACTAAATCTCATTAAACATCACAATTAATTATTACTCAATTGGGACTCCAATGAATGAAGTTCCAGTGTCAAACACAGCTCCACATGATGTCTCGAATCTGTTTAGTTCATCACAAGCATCAATCTGAATATCTCCAATCTAATTTATCAAAAAAAATCAAACTCTTTGTACTTTCATTCCATCCAGACCAATCAACCACATTCCTTCCTTTTTAACAGGATGATATTTAATCCTTCTCTTTCAGAAACAAATGAAATTATTATACTCTGATCCAATATAATTTGGGTTTATCCCTCCAAAAGTTATCAATCCTGTATTTTTCGACTAAGTATTTAGTTTGACAGCTCATAATTTACAGTTGTTAGGGATATTGAAAATATTCTCGATGCAAACTTATATTTTCCAAACAAGTTTTCTAAAAATACTGTTTCTCGTGATGTAAGGTTGGCTGAAGGTAATCCTAAACCGAGAACACCATCAAACGGAAACTTTAATCATTAATTGGTATATTCTAAATTACATCTTTCAAACTTGAATCACCTTCTTGATACAATACTCCTCCTAGTGTTTGATTCTGAATAAGATGTCCATTTATATGAATATCTTCCAAAAAGTATATTCCCTTAACAGATGCACTTATATATGTGATTGAAAGTTTTGTATTCTACAATTAGACCACAATGATCTTATTATACGTTTATTTGGCTAAAGGTTGCAGAACCTTTGGGAGAATATTTTTTGTGAGCTCCACAAACTACTTCCTGGCATCCTTGCAGATATACCCATAATTCATTACTTCCTGTATCCAGTAACAGATAGTGTTTATTTACAGAAGAACCTACTTAGGTAAGATGTTTGAAATAGTTCTACCGATTGTGATTGGTAAGAAAAAAAGGTTTTGCATGGAAATTAATTCAGCTTCTATAATTGGTGGAGAATCAGCTGAAGAAAACTGATCTGGAAGAAAACTATTTTGATTTCCTCTAAGCCTATATGCTACTGTCTTTGTCAAAAGTTGTATATAAGTGCATAGAATCAGAAACAAACGCATCATTTTAGTTAGCAATAAAATTATCTTGCTGCAATTTGATTTTCATGTACAGTTTTGGCAGGAGAACAACGTGATAACATTCAATAAATTGTGAAAAGACACTTCAAGCAACATTGAAGCTTAAAGAAACTATCAAAGAACAAGGGAGAGAGCAGTATTTCAACAGGCCTCTCAGAATTTAGACGTTTATTGTAAATCCAAATGTTGCCTAAAATTAAAAACGATGAAAAAGTAGAGGATTATGAGAGCCTAACAAAGCTTAAGAACTCCCTCAAGAATTTCAGAGAAGTATTTGATGAAATACTATTAGAGCTGTTTGAAAGAGAATGCAAGCAACTAGCTCCTTCTTGGAATAATCAACGATTAAATGAAGAAATTGAAAACTTTCAAAAAGAATTGAAATTAAGTAGTACATTTGATAAAAACAACCCTGATGAAGAATTCGGCATCAAAGTTCAGGAAATAAAACAAAAAATAGGATCTATCTTACAACACTATTTAAATAAAAATGATTCATCTAATCAGGAACACCTACAATTGATCTATGAAAAACAAATAAGCTTTAAATCTTCAAGTGGAATAGTAGGATTTGCATTGACTGAAATTTCAGATCAAAACATCTTTGCTCTTGGCACCAAGCAAGGAGATTTGCTTATTTATGATTCTCAAACCTTCGAATTAATTCAAGGAATATCTAATGCTCATAATGGATGGATTATTTCTACAAACTATATTTCGGAACTGAATCTTTTGATCACTACATCTTCAGACTGCAATGTTAATGTATATGGCACTCAAAAT
>Ga0065720_1021099_pt1 | contig 11529 bp, 6 predicted proteins | sample Thericmetagenome_FD_59107 | JGI IMG/M metagenome (GOLD analysis project Ga0065720, IMG submission 59107) | Thermophilic microbial communities from the Joint Bioenergy Institute, California, USA of rice/straw/compost enrichment - eDNA_2 v2... | ecosystem: Engineered > Solid waste > Grass >... | reverse complement strand
TTTCCAAAGCCATGTTATTATCATGCTTTTTAAGCTTACAGTTGAAGAAAAAATGCTCAAGCCCTTACAAAACTTCAAGTTCTCTAAAGATGAAAATGAAGACTGTGATAAGATATTAAAAGAAGTTGCAGGGCAATACTTCCTTGGACAAAATAGAGAGTTTCTTAAAGAATTTGTTGGGTCTCAAATGTTTACTTACTTCGTGGAACTTTTCGTTGAGAAGAAGAAATTGCAGGCCAAACAGAAAAAAATGTAAATTTAAATTGTAATCTTTAAAGCTGTTAACATTATTATCATCTATGAAATTCCCTTTCATTTTGTACAATGCACATATCTGAATGTGCGTCTTAAGGATAAGCTCTATTTTCACTATTTTTTTCCAAAAGAAAAAGTATGCCCTCGTTTTTTTCCCAAATCTGATCAATCTAAACTTAGCTCACCCCATCTTAAGAAGGCTCTATGCAAATTGCCACTCTGGACTGACATGGAGCTTAGGAAAGACCAAATTTCTAGAAATAATACTTGAAGTATTGATACAGATAGTTAGTTGTTATTTTTTGGACTTGATCGGTAAACCGAAGAGATCTCTAATAAAAAAGATAACTTAATATAAAAAATTTGTGTTACTTAACTAATGGGACAAGAATTATCTGGACCTGTTCAGACCGATACAGACATCAAAAAGAAGTACGGCGGATTCTCTCCGAAACAAGTAGAGATGATTCGGTAAGGAGCTGATTATATATTTTCATGGATTAGTGAGAGATTCGAGCTTATGTGTGATGAAGATCAGACTCTTGAAAAAGAGACTTTCGCCAAGCTCATGAAAATCAATCCAGCTGAAGCGGATATTGTATTATTCATAAATGACCCTTTTTTAACTTTTCCTAGCTCTTCGATTTCTTTGATATGGATAAAAGTGGCAAAATCGACTCTTATGAATTTATCAGTGGACTCGCACTATTGAGCCAATCTACTCTAGATGTACATGATTCACCTTCATGAACTTAAAATTTCTAGGAAAAAGCAGAAATCATTTTCAACTTATATGACTTTGATAAGAGTCAAGTTATTACTAAAACCGAGCTTGTTGCCTTGATGAAGACTACACTCACGTCTTTGAATTCAATGGCTAAGAAAGCTCCACCTACGATTAAGGAGGTCGAAGCTAGAGCAGATGAAATTTTATCAAGATGGGACACCAATAGAGATGGATCTATATCTTTAGATGAATTCAAATCTTTTGTCTCCAAGGACCCCGATATTCTCCGACTCCTTCTGAGCTATGGACTTATCAATAAAGAAGAAATGAGACCTGATTTCGGAGGAAATAACCCCGATATTCCTGAATGTGATAGTGACTTAGAAGAAGAACTCCACAGAGATGAAGATATTATGGACGAAAGAACTGAAAGAATCAAGCTGGGTATTGAGCACAATCTTAACGATGATGACATGTTTGGCCAAGAAGGTATTGAAGGTGGAGACCAATTCTTAGCAGTTAAACCTTGGGTCGGAACTGTTAAAGCCACAGTACCTAGCGACTACAAACCCTCCAAAGGAGAGTCTGATGCTCCAGAAGCCACCCTTGATCTAGAATATGTCTATGGTTACAGATGTCATGATACTAGAAATAACCTTAGATACAACAAAGATGGAGATGTTGTTTATCACACTGCTGCAGTCGGCATTACCCTTAATGCAAAGAGCAACACTCAGAAATTCTTTATCAATCACACTGATGATATTGTTGCTTTTGATGTTTGGGGTGATTGGGTCGTTACTGGTCAATTGGGAAAGAAGCCCTTAGTTTGTGTTTGGGATTCTGTTTCAATGGAATCCTTAGTTACCTTCGTCGGAGAATTACAAAATTCTATTACTCATGTCTGCTTCTCCCCTGATGGAAAGAAGATTGCTGCAATTGCTAATGATCCTGATCACACAATTGCCATCTACAATCTTGAAAAATTCATGAATCCTAACTACAATAGAGCTAAAGCCAAGACAGATGGCTCCATCATTCTCGGAAAGGGACCCAAAGCTGAAGTTTTGGACCTAAAATTTGATCCTTCAGGAACCTCTTTGATTGCAGCTTGTGTCAAGGAAGTTGATTTCATCACTTTTGAAGGAGGCATAGTCAAGTGTGTCAAGGGAACTGGCTGGGGTAAAAATCCTCCCCAAGCAGTCACATGTATTGGTTTCATGGACCAATCCGTTATTACCGGTACCTTCAGTGGTAGTTTGTTCGTCTGGAAAGGAAAACCCGGTTCTATTGCAAACACTATTCAAGCCCATACAGGAAACATCAATGCCATCTGGACTCGTAAAACACAGCAAGGAATCATCACTGGAGGTAATGATGGCCTTATCATTGTTTGGGATCAATCAATCAAGAAGGTTGCTCAACTCGATCTTAAGATGCCTGCTATTAATAGTATGCTTCCTAAGGTCAGAAGTGTTTGTGAAGGCCCCAATGGAAATATTCTTGTTGGTACTAGAGGAGGAGAAATTGTCGAATTTGTTGGAAATACTCCCAAAGTCTTGATGAGAGGACATTATGATCAAGAACTTTGGGGATTAGCTGTTCACTCTAATCCCAAGAAGAACGAATTTTTCACTGTTGGACAAGATTGCATGCTCGCATGTTGGGACATTAACTCAAGAAAGCAAAAGCTTGCGACCAAATTAGAATATAAGGCTACTGTCTTGGCCATGTCTCCTGACGAGAAATTCTTGGCCGTTGGCTGTATGAATGGCTTCGTCTTGATCATCAACCCCACTAACTTTAATCTGATTCAAACCCTGAAAGACAGAACCAAACAAATCAGTGATATTAAATTCTCACCAAACGGAGAACTTTTAGCGGTCGGAGCTCATGATGCCGAAACCTTTGTCTACAACGTCAAGAAGAATTTCAAGATCCAATGCAAAGCAAGAGGACATCACTCAACCATCACTCACATTGATTTTGCAGAAGATAGCCAATTCTTCCAATCGAATTGTACTTCTTATGAGCTTTTGTTCTTCAGCACAAGCACCGGAAAGCGTGTAAATGCTCCCCAATTCAGAGATGAAAAGTGGGCTAGTTGGACCTGTGTTATTGGATGGCCTGTCCAAGGAATATGGCCTCCATGCTCTGACGGCAGTGATATCAATGCCGTTGACAGGCATCCTGCTGGTAACGTTCTAGCTACTGCTGATGATTTCTCTCATGTTAAGTTGTTCAAATATCCTTGCCCTGTTGAAAAATCCAGTTATGTTAAATATGTTGGACATTCTTCACATGTCACCAATGTCAGATTTACCAAGGCAGGAAATTACCTGATCAGTACAGGTGGTGCTGACAAAGCAATCTTCCAATGGAAATATGAATTCAACAAGGAAGCTGATCAGCAAGCCCAAAACATTCACGACGCTATTCCTGATGAAGAAGAAGCCAATGAAGCTGAAGCTGAAGAAGGACTCTTCCAAGAAGAAGAAGTCCAAGGTGGTGATGAAGCCCTCGCTGTCAAGGCTTTCAAGGGTCAAGTAGAAAAAAGCACTCCTGATCAATGGAAGAAGCCACCCAGGGATGCTGCAGATGCTCCTAATGGAAACTTAACTTTAAAATACTGCCATGGCTATAGATGCTTCGATGGATCAAAGAACACCGTTAAATATACCTCAGATCCATCCAACATAGTCTTTGTTGGTGCTGCCCTTGGTGTTGTAATGAATACTTCTGACAAATCTCAATCCTTCTTCCAAATGCACGAAGAGGATGTTATCTGCCTAGCTGTTAATCCTCAAAGAAAATTGGCTGCTACTGGTCAAATGGCTCGTAAAGGCAAAGCTAAAGCTATCGATATGTTTGTTTGGGATATTGAAACTAAGACTATGCTTGCCAGGCTCAACAACTTCCATCTTAGAGCCGTCTGTCTCATCGAGTTCTCTCCTAATGGCTCCAAGCTTCTCTCAATTGGTAGAGACGATTATAACTCTCTTGCAGTCTATGACTGGGCTCAGAGAAGAATCCTGTGCACTTCAAAAGTTGATCAAGCTAAAGTTACTGCTTGTGGATTCAAGAGTGAAACTGAATTCTTCACTTGTGGTCTCAAACATATTAAGTTCTACACTCTCAATGGTCAAAATGTCAAAGCCACTAGAGGTCAATTGCCTCAAACTCTCCAAGCTGAAGCTTTCTTGACTGGTACATATGCTTTCGGATCAATTTGTGTTTGTGGTACTCAGAGTGGTAATTTGATTCCTTTCTCTGGAGGTAGTGCTCTTAAGGCTGTTATGGCTCATCAAGGTGGTGTTTCAACTGTTTGTGCCTACAAGAATAACTTGTTCAGTGGTGGTCAAGATGGAAAGATCATTATGTGGTCTTGGAACAATGGCCTTACTAAGGTTGGAGAAGTCTTTTGTAATATGGCCAACTTTACCAGCTTCCCCTCAGCTGTTGTTTCTATTGATGTTCACCCTGAATCTAAGGAAGGAACTGTTCTCCTTGTTGGAACTAGAGGAGGTCAAATCTTCGAAGTTACTAAAAATGGCAAGTCTGCTAATCTAATCTTACAAGGACATTACAACGGAGAATTGTGGGGATTAGCTGTTCATCCCTCTGAGAATAAATTCGTTACTTGCGGAGGTGATTCTACCATTAGACTTTGGGATATCAAGAGTTATTCAATGATTACATCCACAAAACCATTGGAAAATGATGTTAGAAGTATCGACTGGTCATCAAATGGAGCTTTCATTGTTGCAGGAGATATGAAAGGAAAAATTATGCTCTACGACCCTGAAAAATTGACTCTATTGGATTCACTTCAATCAAGCTTTACTAAGAAGGACCAATGGATTGAAGACATCAAGGTCTCACCTGATAACACTATGGTCGCTTTCGGTGCTCACGGAGGAGCCTCTCCCATCGAAATAATGTCAGTTCAAAACAATAGGAAACTAACTAAGTTGAAGAAAATCAATGCAGGCCTCACAAGTGCTCTTCTTCATCTTGATTGGTCTACTGATTCTAACATTATCCTTGTTAACTCTCAAGCTTATGAACTCTTGTTCATCAGCGTACAAACAGAGAAGCAAGTCACTGCATCTGCTACTAAAGATATTGAATGGGCTACTTGGACAAGTAAAATTGGATGGCCTGTCCAGGGTATCTTCAAGGGTGTAGACTACACTGATACCAACACATGCCATCGTGCTAATAATCAGAAGGTCCTTGTTACTGGTGATGATGATGGTTATGTTAACCTCTTCAAATATCCCAGTGTTGTTGAAAGATCTAAATATAAAGCTTATATTGGTCACTCCTCACACGTTACAAGAACAAGATTCACCTTCAACGATGCTAGAGTTATTTCCACTGGTGGTAACGATAAGTGTGTTTTGATTTGGGAAACTGACTTTGGTACTGGAGATCCAGGAGAAGGAGATCTTAACCTTGAAGTTGACGAAATTGCTGGTGGAGATGAAGCCATGCCTTCTGATATTGTTCAAAGAAAAGCAAAGAAGGATAAGTATGGAAGAGGAAAAACAACCAAAGTTCAAGACGAAGACATTGAAGAACCTGAAGCTAATCAAGGTGGTGACAACTTCTTCCAAGTTGAAGAAGTTGATGGTGGTGATGAGTTCTTGGCTGTTAAGCCCTGGATTGGACAGATGAAGGAACCTACTGGATATAAGAAGCCACCCTTGAATCAAAATAAGCCACCTAAGGTAGATTTGACTCTTGAGTATGTCCACGGTTACAGAGCCAAAGACTGCAGAAATAACCTCAGATATCTCAAGAATGGTGGTATTGTCTATCATGCTGCAGCCCTAGGTATTGTCTTAGACCCTCCCTCAAGCAACAACCCAGTTCCTACTCAAAGATTCTTCAATTTACATACCGATGATATCACAGCTATGGATGTTCATCCCAATGGAATCTTAGTCGCAACAGGAGAAATCGGTCCTAAGCCATGCATTTACGTTTGGGATAGCAACTCCATGCAAGCTATCTTCAAATTTAAGGGCAGACTTGAAAAAGGTATTTGCAATCTTGGATTCTCTCCCTCTGGTTCTCGTTTGGTTGCAGTTGCTATTGACAATGACCACTCAATTGGTGTTTATGATACTGAAGTTGGTGTTGAACTTTGTGCTGATAAAGGTGACACAAATAAAATTGTGGATGTCAAATTCAAGAATGAGAATGTAATTAGAATTATAATTCAATATCTTACTTATTAGGAATTTGTTAGTGTTGGTCCCAAGCACTTCAAAGCATGGACCTTCCAAAATAAATCTATCAAATCAAAGAAGGGATCATTTGGAAATGAAAACAATGTTTTAAAATGTGTTTGCTTCAATGGTAATACTGCTCTTGTTGGTAAATTGAATAAATCATCCCGTAAATAGAATAGGTGCCGCTGATGGTAAACTTCAAGCATGGAATGGAAACAGTATTAGTAAAGCTTACAAGCTTCATGATGGAAGCCTTGATGCTATCTGGGTCGATGCCCAATAGTAAAGCTTTGAGTGTCTATTTAACTTTCTAGTATCGTTACAGGAGGTGCTGATTGTGTTATCAATGTTTTGGATAAAACTAATTACTCTCAAATTCTCAAGATCTCTTTCGACCAAATTGCTAAGAATTCTCTTTGTCCTAAGATAAGATCTGTTTGCTATTCAAATGACAGCAAGAGAACCTTGTTGGTCGGAACTTATGGTTCTGAAATTTATGAACTCAGCTCAAAGTACAATTCTTATAAACTTTTTAATACTTTAAGGGATTCCAAAGTTACCTCAGGAACTAAATATACTGCCAGAGAATTGGTTAAAGGACATTACACTCCAAATCAAAAATGGACTAACGAAGTCTGGGGCTTGTGCGTCTTCAAGCAAGACAATGACAAGTGGGCTACTTGCTCAGATGACGGAACCTTGAGAATCTGGTCAGTTTCTAAGAGGTGCCAACTAAAATCATTCAGGTTAGACACAGGTATTAACAAAAAATACCTTGAATAATTCATTAGATGCTAATGGAGAACCTCTTCCTCCTGATCCAAAGACTGGTGATCTTGATGATAGCGCCAAGGGAAGATGCGTTGATATCTCTCCTGATGATAAGTATATGGCCGTAGGATGTAAGGATGGAACCCTTAGAGTATTCTTTAATCTTACAACTTTAAATCTCTAGATCATTGATGTTGCTAGCATGAAACATATCAAGATTTACAAGCACGCTAAGGAATGGATCTCTGAAGTCAGATTCTCACCTGACGGTTCACTATTAGCTGTTGGCTCTCATGATAATGCCATTTATATTTACACTGTCCCTAACTTCCAAAAGAAAGGAAATCCTATGAAGAAACACAGCTCATTCATTACTCATTTGGATTGGTCTGAAGATGGTCAATACTTACACAGTACTTGTGGTGCTTATGAACTTCTTTACTGGAATGCCAACACTGGTGAACAAATTAAATCAGGAGCTACTCAATTCAGAGATGAAAATTGGGCAACATGGACTTGTACTCTCGGATGGCCTGTTCAAGGTATTTGGCCTCCTTTCACAAGCGGAGATGATATCAATTATGTCTGCAGATCTGCTAACAAGACTGCGGGTGATTATCACTTGTTGGCTTGTGGTGATGATTTCGGAAAGGTCAAGATACTCAGATATCCAAGTATTCAAAAAGGATCCCAAGGAGTGGAAGGAGTTGGTCACTCATCCCACGTCACTAATGTTAAATTCTCCATCGATGATACCCTTTTATTCTCCACTGGTGGTGAAGATAACTGTGTCTTCCAATGGAGAGTTACCCCTCACGTTTAATTATGATACTTGTTAAACATAGTCATTTTTATCCAATTCATGCCTCTTATGATCTAAAGACTTATTATTTTCTTTAAAATGACATTAAGATATCAATCAATAAATCTTTCTAATTATAAAGATCAAGCAAAGTCAATTGCAAAGAGAAGATCTTGGGTCAGACAGTATGAGGATTATTTTTCTCATATAAAATGAAGAAAGTTCTAAATAATGTACTATAAAGTCAAATTTTATCAGATTTTCAGACCTGTTTAAGAACAGTATCGTTTAAGAAATTGAACTTATTCTATATAAAATAATTTATTTACTTAATTGCACGTCAGTGTCATGGTTTTGGTCGAAGATTTGCTCAGAGACGTTCCACCAATCACAAGAATGCTATGCGGAAGTTCCATCTTGTTACACTTCCTTGTCTATCTCGGGACTGTAACCCAATATGACTTATATTTCAATATAAAATTGATCGTCTCTAAATTCCAAGTAAACCAAATCTTCTTTTCTCTAATTTATTTAGTTTTGGAGAGCTTACACTAGTCTATTCTACTTTGGTGAAGGAACTATCATAACATTCTTTAGCTTACTATTATTGTAATTTTTCATCATAAAAGCATAATTGGCATAGATTCCGTTGTTCGAAGAGATTGGAAGAACACACTTTCAGAAACAGAATTGCTGACTATATTTACTTCCTTTTTGTTGGAGTTATAGTTATGAGTGTAAAGATCTTTGCACTTTTTTTGACATTTTCTAGATATTTGGGTCTTTAATGGGATTAACAAATCTCTCCAAATCATTCTTGACAATGTTATTGTATTTATGGAGCAGATATAACAAAAATGTGGTTCTTTTGATCTTCGGACTCATTCCAATGAAAGCCCCTTACGCAACATGGTAAAATTCAACTAAACTTGTTAACAAGATAGGTTCTTCGTCTTGTTTGATATAATAGTTGGACAATCCGTGGTTTATGATTTGTTGGGAATAGCAATTGCTCATACTTTTTACTTCTTTAATGATATTTATCCTAAACTACCAATGAGCAAAGGCGCTAATTTGACAAAGGCCCCTTCTTTTTTGTAAACATTACCTGATTTGTGAATAACTTTTAGTGCTAAATTAATTGACAAGCTGGATCTTAAACCTGCAGGAAACGAATTTCATGATTTTGCTTATGATGACCAAGATGGTGGCGGAGAAGTCAATCATTTTGGTTAGAGTATATAATCAACTCATACTGATTGATACTTTTGAATCCATATAATTGTAATGCCTTGTTTACATTTTGGATGTATTTGTAATATTTATTTATGAATTATTATTTCTCCCAAAAACAAAATTTTCTTGAAAATCTTGCCAAAACTTTCAAAGGATTCCTAGAAAAATGGGATGCCACTAACTTAGAGGGAAAAAAGACACTCGAAGATTTAAACAACTATTTCTCTGAGCTGAGGTAATATATCCAAGATTAAACGATATCCTATAGAATTGTTACTGAAAAGAAGAGATCAGCCAACCAGATTTTTCTGAATATTAATGAAGAAATTATCCAAGATAAGAGCATTCAAATTGTAAGGTCGCTTGATCAGGCTAAACAGCTATTCGAAAAACTTGTAAGAGATAAAAGTTTCTGAATTATCTCAAAGAGAACAATAGCAGATTTTTTTGCCAAACAAACTAAAAATTTTGAAGACTCTTTAATGGATGTCATGGCAAAAGATAAAGAATGTAAATTAGTTCTAAATCTTTCTCTTACAGAATAGGCTTAGATCCAAAATTTACTGCTTTGTTGAATATTCGTATAATTCAAATTCACTTTATTAATCCATTAGTGGCAGGCTCAAAAATGGTGTCAACTATGTTACAGAACGAAATCAATTTAAAAGAAAAAATATTAGAAAATTTACTAGAAATTGTCCTTAAAAAGGAACCTGAATATAAACACTTTAATGAGAGCAAGCTATTGTTGCAATTTTGGGTGTTCAATCCATATATCAAGGATGATTTTCTTGATAAATTTGTAGCATCTATCAATGAGTTATAACTCTTGCAAAATTGTAAAGCATTATTTTTATCTTTTTGAAGCCTCTGTTTATCCAACTTTCTCTTCTCCAGATTCAACATTTAGTTCAACAAGACTCTTTTTAAAAATAATGTTATTGGAACTCACTCTTCCAAAGAATCTATTTTGAGAGCGATAAGGGTCATAGTCTTCTAGCACCTCAGGTGGAATATTTTCATTTATTGATTGAAGTTTCGTTGAGGCTTGATACCCCGTTATTACCTTTGCAGAGTGTTTCGCAGGTTCAGGCTTTCTAAGTGTATTTTTGATTTCTTCATGGTCTAGATTTTCGACTATCATACTACTTGATTCATTGTCATTGAACTGCGCAATTTTTATTTGAAGGCGTGGGTTTACAATTTGGCCCACTCCTATTAAATTCCTCGTTCTTGACATTTTCTTTTTCTTTTGTTGTTTGTTTACATAATGTAAGAAAATTCCTATTGTGACTATAGTGAGAGCAACAATAAGAAAATAAACGAAAGCTCCTGGTAGATTGAATGATTTTCCATGACATGTCTCCTCGTCTAAACAAACACCCTTATTACAACAGCCTTTACCACATTGTCGATCATCATAGCAACTGAGATCACATTCGTTTACGTTAGTTGCACACTCATTTGGGCTTTTGCAGCAGCCAAATTGACATGCGAAAGCTGTACAATTTTCAGCAGCACCTGACAGTTTGATGAACAGAAGCCAAAGTATGCAAAATACATACATTTCATCTCTTAGTATAATTAATTTTATACAATTACTGATAGAAGAATGCCCCCAAAACCTTGGGAAACATCAACAACAGCAGCAAAATGTAAGAAGTTCTTTTCTCTATGTACTAATTCTTTTAGCCACAATTGATACCAGTGAAATCATCACAGGAACAGGCCAGAATTCTTTAAATAGAGGAGAAAATCTAGATTTGACTTCAAATACTACATCACTCTCACGAAACACGACCACTACTGCAGGAACCTCGTCTTACGACAGTGGATATAATAGTACAAGCACTTATTCGCCATATTCAAGTGGATATGGAAGCTATGGGAGCGGATATGGTGGATATGGAGGCTATGGAGGTTATAGTAGCTATGGAAGTGGTTATGGTGGATATGGAAGTTACGGATATGGTGGTTATGGATACGGCGGTTATGGAGGATATGGAGGATATGGTTACGGGAGTTATGGATACGGAAGAGGACTATATGGCAGAGGAATGGGCCCCGATGGAAAAGGCAATCTTATGGAATTTGCTTTAAGATATTTGGATAGTTTTAGTTATGGCATCCACAGTCTCTGTGAAATGACGAGGAATATTGAAATGAATGCAGAAGGACTAAACAGATTCTGGCATTCTATTTCAAACTTGTTTATGAGATTCATTACCTGGTTAGGAGGAGCAGGGAGATTTTGTAAAGAAACTTTACAAATGATAGTTTCAAAATTCAAACAAATTTTCTCCAACAAAGCTTTCCTGTCAGGATTGTTACTAAGCGAAAAAACTCCCAAAGTAAAGCTGTATAATATTCTACTCAGGGTATGCTTAATTTTATTGGCTGTGACCTTCGTTGCTCCCCTTGCCAAAGCTGGTAAAATAAAGAGTTAAGTGCATAGATTCATTTAAGATAATTTCAAAGAAAAAAAAATTCATAACTCT